>Ga0326514_10000458_pt1 | contig 27846 bp, 23 predicted proteins | sample 3_2548_0518_D_FD_203653 | JGI IMG/M metagenome (GOLD analysis project Ga0326514, IMG submission 203653) | Bovine rumen microbial communities from UC Davis, California, United States - 3_2548_0518 | ecosystem: Host-associated > Mammals > Digestive system > Stomach > Rumen | place: USA... | reverse complement strand
CTGCCAGGTTTTTCATCCCTTCGTGGACCATAGCCTGTGCAAGAACGGTAGCAGTTGTAGTACCATCACCTGCAACATCATTGGTCTTGGAAGCGACCTCCCGGATCAGCTGAGCTCCCATGTTCTCAAAGCGGTCCTTCAACTCGATTTCCTTTGCGATCGTGACACCATCATTGGTAATGACCGGGCTGCCATACTCCTTATCAAGTACAACATTCCTGCCCTTCGGTCCAAGGGTTACACGAACGGTATTTGCAAGCTTATCAACACCGGCTCTCAGTCCTTCGCGAGCCTCGTCACCATATTTTAATTCCTTTGCCATAACTTTCATTCCTCCTTATAAGAACACTGGGACATCTTTGCCAATCACTCAACCTTTGCAAGAATATCAGACATCTTGCAGATTACAAATTCTTCATCGCCAAGCTTGACTTCTGTTCCGGCATACTTGGAATAAACAACTTTATCGCCTTCCTTAACAGTCATAGCGATCTCTTTGCCGTCAACCTTGCCGTCGCCAACAGCAATGACTTCAGCCTCCTGCGGCTTTTCCTGGCTCTTCGTTGCAAGAATGATACCTGATTTTGTGGTTTCCTCAGCTTCAAACTGTTTCAGCACAACCTTGTCGCCTAATGGATAAAGCTTCATAACAATTGCCTCCTAACAATAAGTATTCAGATGAAATCTGACATCTATCCTTCATTACTAGCACTCATTAAATTCGAGTGCTAAATCACAATGCTTATCATAACAAAATATTGTGAGATTGCAAGTGCTTTATTTTTCCATATTTTCGAATTATTCTTTTATTATCTCGTATTATCTCTTGTTTTCTCTTGTTTTCTGAAAATACAAATAAAAAGGACTCCGGTTCCTCTTTTGAGTCATCGGAGTCCATGCCCACGTAAAGTCAGAATCGCTTTACAGTTTTCTTGTCTTTTTCACTTCAGCCAGCTGATTATATACTGCATCGTTGAGAACCTTGATATATGTTCCCCTCATACCGGACGATTTCGACTGAATCACACCAGCACTTTCAAATTTCCTGAGTGCATTGACGATCACAGATCTGGTAATTCCAACTCTGTCCGCAATCTTGGAAGCCACCAGCACTCCTTCATCTCCGTCGAGTTCATCAAAGATATGAACAATTGCTTCCAGCTCTGAATAACTCAGTGTATTGATTGCAGAGCTGACAATCTGAATCTTCCGTGCTTCTTCTGCACTCTCTTCGTTCAAAGATCTCATCATCTCCAGGCCGACTACAGTCGTACCATACTCTGCCAGGATGATATCATCGATATCATACAGCTCTCCTGTCCTGTACATAAATACAGTGCCAAGACGTTCTCCCGCAATTTCAATCGGATCCACGATACCATGATACTGCTGCATTCCATCTCCGGTGAATCCTAAAGTCTCCAGATTAACATTTTCCTGAGTTGAAAGAATGTTCAGAAACCGATCATTGAGTCTTCCGTCTATAAAGTTGCCTATATGATCAACGATCAGTTGATTCAACTCGGCAACCTTTTTCGAGGAACTGATTCCAAGAACTTTTCCCTTACGGCTTATAACTAATACATTAGAAGTAAGAATATCTGTCAGGATATCACAGATATCATTAAATACGACCTTGCTGGAATTATTATTATGAAGCAGCAGCCCGATTTTTCTTGTCTTATCCAGTAACTCTACGCTCATGTGTCCCTCCTGAAACAGGAATAGTCTCCTGCTAATGCAGGATATATAAACAAATCACCAGTTGAATCTTAACAGACAATTTCTTTTCATGCAAGGGATTTGTTAGTCAAATAGGAGAAGATTATACAAAGTTTCAGTTTTTATCTTCTTTTTTTCTGGATTTACTATACCCACATTGTGGATTAGAGCATAGCAGTCTGCTGCCTTTCTCCATCATATAGCTTCCGCATTCAGGACACTTTTCTTCAACCGGCTTATTCCAGGAGATAAAATCACACTCTGGGTTAATACACCCATAAAAAAGCCTTCCCTTTTTCGATCTCCTGATTACAACGTCCTGCCCGCACTTTGGACAAGTGACTCCTGCTTTTTCATAATATGGTTTTGTGTTACGGCACTCAGGGAATCCAGGGCAGGCAAGAAATTTTCCATGCGGCCCATATTTAACAACCATATGCCTTCCGCATTTGTCACAGACGACATCTGTAACTTCATCCGCCAGCCGTACCTTGGAAAGATTATTCTCAGCATTCTTAACTTCTGTGTCCAGATCCGGATAGAAGTTTCTGAGGATCGTCTTCCAGTCCGTCTTTCCTTCTGCCACCGAATCCAGCATTGATTCCATATAGGCGGTAAACTGAACATTGTCGATCTCCGGGAACGACTTTCTCAGGATATCATCCACCGCAGTTCCGAGTTCCGTAATATAAAGATTACGTTTTTCCTTTGTTACATAATGTCTTGCAAGCAATGTAGTGATCGTCGGTGCATAGGTAGAAGGTCTTCCGATCCCAAGTTCTTCAAGGGCATGAACAAGCGAAGCTTCTGTATAATGAGCGGGAGGCTGGGTGAAATGTTGTTCTGCATTCAGGGAAGACAGATTCAGTTCTTCTCCTTCCATCAGCTTCTCAATCAGAAGAGCTTGTCCTTTTTTCTCATCATCTTCTTCCATATATACCGTCAGGTATCCTCCAAAAAGGATTCTGCTGGAACTGGCAGTGAAGATGTAACGGATCTTCTGATCTGTATCACATACTTCATCAGAACTGATTCGAATCTGCATAGTTTCATATTTTGCAGGTGCCATGCGGCTTCCGGCAAAACGCTTCCAGATCAACTGATAAAGCCGGAACTGATCACGCGTAAGAGCATCTTTTACCTGCTGTGGTGTTCTGCTGATATCTGATGGCCTGATTGCTTCATGAGCATCCTGAATGTGAACACCATTATTCGTCGCTCCGGCTCCATGCTTCCCGCCTTCAGCCTGCTCCCCGGACTTTTTCAGATGTTTCCTTAATTCGTCTGAAAGATACTGATCTCCATAATTAGCCTGAATATACTCTGCTGCAGCCTGATTTGCCTCGTCTGAGATACGGGTGGAATCTGTTCTCAGATATGTGATCAATCCTACCGTTCCCTGCCCCTGAATATCAATTCCTTCATAAAGCTGCTGGGCAAGGCGCATCGTCTTCTGTGTCGAAAAATTCAGGGACTTTGCTGCTTCCTGCTGCAGCGTACTGGTCGTGAACGGCAAAGGTGCTTTTCTTGTTCGCTCCCCTCTTCTGATCTCTGCTACATGAAAAGAAGAAGAAGAGAGTGCGGTTTTGACAGCTTCCGTCTCCTTGCCATTCTCCAGATTGATCTTTGTGTATTTTCCCCCGGACAGATACCCTGCCAGCTGGGCCTCCAAAGGCGTCTTCAAACCGGAAAGGATGAAGTTTGCCCCAAGAGTCCAAAACTCTTCCGGAATAAATTCACTGATTTCCTTTTCCCTCTGTGCAATGATACGCAGTGCAACTGACTGCACTCTCCCTGCAGAAAGTCCGCGTCGGATCTTAGCCCAGAGAAGAGGGGATATCCGGTAGCCTACCATTCGGTCCAGAATACGTCTCGTCTGCTGCGCATCGACCATATTCATATCGATCTGACGCGGATGTTTCAGTGCATCTTTTACAGCTGTTTTCGTAATCTCATTGAAAGTAATTCGACTCGTTTTCTTTGGGTCAAGGTTCAAAGCTGCGCCAAGGTGCCAGGAAATTGCCTCTCCCTCGCGATCCGGGTCAGTTGCAAGGTAGACTTTGTCAGCCTTCTTTGCTTCTTTCCGTAAAGCTGCCAGAACGGTCCCTTTGCCACGTATTGTAATATACTTTGGTTCATAATCATGTTCAGGGTCAAACCCCAGCTGGCTTTTAGGCAGATCACGGACATGGCCGGTAGAAGCCATGATTTCGTAATTTTTGCCAAGGAACTTCTTTATTGTCTTTACTTTTGTGGGTGACTCCACAATTACCAGATATTTTGCCATAATGTATTCCGATCTTTGACGATTTTCCGTACAACATTTTCAGAATATACACCATAGCTTTTTTATATGCAAGCTGAAGGGGGGAATTCACATGAATAAAAGGGGGTTCATTTTCTGTTTCTCACCAATGTTTCCTTTTACGGAGAATGGCGAGAGTGGCCATAACCAATAAAGATGCAAAGACCAAAGCTCCTGAAACAAGACCAATTGGAGTCCTGTCACCTGTCTTCACAGAAGGCTGAACCGGTGAAGCGATATGATCCTTGGCTTCTGACTCCGTCTCATTCCCTCCCCCCTTTCTTTTTTCATCAAAAGCATCAAGTGCTTCTGTGACAACTGGAGTCACCTGATCTTTGTAGGTCAACTCAAAGGGTATCGCAGTATTATTGCGTCTATAACCTTTCGGAGCCCTCTTCTCCAGGACATGGTACTTTCCAAGGTACAGCTCTTTTGATACACCCGTTCCGTCTTCTCCGGTCGTAAATGTATCTACCTTGTCACCTTTTCCAGCGTGCAGAGTACCATCTCCTGTACGGATATCCTCATCAGCATAAACATCAAAAACCGCACCACTGAGTTTTTTTCCTGAATATCTATCATGTTTTGTCAGTACGAGCTGTCCCATTGACGGTGTGTCTTCCATACTGATTGTGATGGTATCCTCCCATTCATTCCTTTGATCCACATTGAAGATGACATCTTTTGTGTTAAGCAGATAACCTTCCGGAGCTTTCACCTCATGAAGATAATATGTCCCTGCTTTCAATCTCTGAGGAAGCGATACCACCCCATTCTGATCTGTCACAAACGAAGATACTTTTTCGTGCTTCGGTGATGAATTTTTCATCTCAACAGGTTTTCTGTTTTTATCCAGGATCTGGAAAACAGTACCTTCTTTCAGTACCGTCTTTCCCGTTGAAATATCAGCTTTCCGAAGCTGCAGCCACTCAGCCTGAGGACGGTCGTTCTTGTAGATTCCCCTGTAAGTTCTGCCGTCATAGACACCACCATCCTTGGTGCCATCTACCGTAAAATCCTTAACTGGGATATAACCATCCGGTGTGAAAGATTCTGTTACTCTGTATTTTCCATACGGCAGCCTCCCATGAGGATAATCAGCATTTTTCGTTGTCGCCAGTCCATCTTCGTCTGTGGTAATAGAAAGATAAGGTTTTCCCGACTCAGATGACTCCAGATAAATATCAAAAACCGCCCCTTTCAAAGGCTTCATATCATCTGTCTGATCATCTGCATCCAGCAGCCCTGCGAATTTGATAATCTCCAGATCAAATCGAATCACATCATCCTCGGGGGAATCTTCCCCCAGATCTTTTATCTGTCCATCATCATCCTTTTGAATTCTGAAAATCTGATCAATATTTTTCCCACGAAGATTGTATCCTTCCGATGATTTGACCTCCTTCAGCTGATACGTACCATATGGGAGATAGTTCCGCGGACTTTCATAATCGCCATTCTCATCCGTATGGATTTCAGAAATCTTCTGACCCGGCAGATAAGTTTGTCCATTCACGACAACCTTGCTTGCTGATTGATTGATCAGGCAAAATACCGCATCTTTCAAGCTGGCATCTCCCTGCATCAGGTTTCCGTCAGAAGACTTATGACTTGCCGCAAATACTGCTTTTTCCGATTCAGAGGCAGCACATCTGCCCTCTGCAAGTTCCTGGTCTTTTTTCCGGAATCGGAATCCGGCCCGGACAGGCTTATCTCTAAAAGGCTTATCATCCGAAAGGTCTGAAAGCATATGTGCCTCGATTTGAAAATGAATTTCAGCATCTGAAAGTTTATAACCCTTCGGCGCTGTTTTTTCCCTTATGTAATAATTTCCGGTTTGAAGCATCCCCCCCGTCGTTATTGCGATACCGTCTTTATCACTACGGATCTCAGTGACAGTTTCCCCCTTGTTTATCGCCGATCCCGGGGCATTGCGCGTCACAACCTGATAATCATTATCACTGATGATTTCAAATACTGCTCCCTCAAAGACTGCATCGCCATCCGGTACGTTTTCCTGTTCTTCAGAAAGCTTTCGGATTTTCATATCTCCGAAGGAAGGAAATTCTTCGCAGGTCACAGTCTGAAAAATCTTCATTGGCTGGCCTGTATCAGAACAATACACGACGCTGTTGCCGCTTTGACTGATCCGGACCTTAATAATCTTATTGTTAAGTTCGTATCCTTCCGGAGCTTTGGTCTCCTGGATCTTCAGGCACCCAAGCGGTACCGTATTTTCCCCATAAGCCAGATTACCAAAGACCAGGTGCGCATTATCAAGTCTGGCGCAGCAAATTACACTTCCGTCTGGGCCATTCTCATTCAAAGTCTGAAGTCCCCAGGTCTGAACAGGTGTCCCGGTTCCATCCTCATTGTCAAAGTAACTAACTGTAAAACATGCATGCTCCAGGGATCGATTCGTCGCATAGCCTATTGCGACAACCTTCTGCACAAGCATGGATATATTCCCCATGATCGGGTCATCTTCAACCTGAATAGTCTGTCCTTTTACCCCTGCCGCTATTGTCACACTTTTGTCGTCTGCCTGCTTATAGCCTTTGGGTGCTGCGCTCTCGTGTAAAGTATATTCTCCGGGCAGTACATTCTGAAGTCCGGTATTTCCATCTTCATCACATATGAATGTGTAGTTTATAGAATTATCATTCTTGTTTGTCAGAGTAAAAACAGCCCCGTTCAGAGAATATGTATCCAGATCTTTTACAGTAGCCTGATGTGCAGATACTTTTTTAACAGAAGCTGTAGACATGGGCGGCTGCCAGACAACTTTAAGATTCAGTCCGGAGTTGGCTGTATAGGAAAAAGATACGTTCTGCTGTGAGGGAATGTTGATCCTGTATGGTTTATAAGACGTAGCATAATGAGTAGAGAAATGATAGGTCTGTTCTCCGGAAAACAGGTCGCTTCGGTACAGTTTGAAACTCTCACCTGCAAACACAGAGGCTGCCTGCCCCGGTCCATATGTTCTTCCGTTTACCTTCATAGAGACACCAGCCGGCAGGTTCAGAGTTGCCTGATCGCCGCTGATTGACTGAAATGTCACAGAATCTGATTCCACAATTTTCCCATCTCCGCTTTCTTTCGACTTTGCCACGCTCTGGCTGAAAGATGTTTCCGGCTTGGGCAAGTCATTCAGATCGTTGATTACGTCTTCTATCATCGGATGGAATGATGAATCCACCCCATCCTTGTCATACAGATAAGAAAGAAGGAAGTGTGTAAAAGAATAGTTTTCATCAAATGTGTTGATGCCTTTATTCTTCAGTTTCTCTTTTAGATTGATCTTTTTTCCATCGCTCCCTGTAATTGTTTTCCCCCACGCAGGTCCGCATAAGAGATAAAACATCGCCTTTGACATCAGCTTCTCACTATGAATCGGGACAATTTTGTCAGTCTCGATTTTTCCATCCTGCGGAGCAGCTGCAGATGGCTGAAGACAATATGCAAGCATTCTGTAAAGCACTTTTCCGGATTGATCCGTAAACGCAACCGCCTTCTTGGTTGTCATACCTGACTTTCCTCCGATTGTGACCCAGGCTGTATCGAAAGTCATATCAAAAGTGCGGACCTTGCCATCTGACAGATAAGAAATCTTCCTGACTGCCCCAACCTGAATATTATCGCTGTAGGGCGCGAGCAGTCTGAATCCATATACTCCCGGAATATCTTTAATTGGGTGTGCCGATGCTCTGAGTGTGACCGGAGCTGCCGGCATCCGGAATGATATCACCTTCGCCTCTCCCAATTTACTTTCTGCCTGGAAGGTTTCCGAATCTCCGCTCTCCGTCTTTTCGAGTTTTTCCGGGGCATCTTTCAGGGTCAGATGGATATCTTCCGCCTCCTTGCCTATCAGATCCGTCTTTTCCTGTTCATGGACCGTCGCAACGTTCCCCTCAAATTCTGCTGTTACAGCAGAAATCTCATAGTTTGTGTCCGGAGTTACCGTAGCAGTGACCGTCTCGCCTTCAGCATATTCTTCTTTTTCATTCAGAAATGCAATCTCATAGCTGTTTTCCTCATCCACAGTAATTGCATAAAGAGACTCCAGATACAGTTCGCTCTCTGTCTCCGTAAGTATTTCACGCTCCGAAAGCTCCTGCATTTTCTCAGATTCCTCTGATTCTGACTCATCAGTTTCACTTTCTTCAAGGTTTACTTTTGCCTCTTTTGTCTCTTTCGCCGTTTTAACCGTACCAGGTTCTGTTTCCTCCGGCGGAAATGTTTCAGACTCTGCACTTATTTTTTCTGTTGTGAAAGTCTCCGGAACTGTGGTCTCACTTTCCGTCTCGATTTCCGGTCCCGGGTTCGGGATCCCGGTCTCCGTCTCGGTGTCATCCGCTATACCGGGAAAAGTCATATTTCCAATGAACATGGCGGCCGCTAACATTACAGATAAAAACTTTTTCGATCTCATATACTTACTCCTTTCCCATACGTCTATCTGTCTCATATCCCGGCTTTGATGTACCGGTTCCGGGAAACTTCCAGTATGTATTTTTTCATCTGAAGAGAAAGAAGTCCCTTCATCAGGTCTGTCATCGACAGGCAGGTTTCTTCCATAAGCTGATCAAAACTTTTTGAGTCAGAGCAGACAGCCCGGAAAATTCTCTTCTCAGGTTCACTCATCATCTCGTCTGCAGCTATCTGCTTATTCAGGAGAAGCTTTTTCTCTTCTGCATCGATCCGCTTTTTCTGTGCATCGATCACATCTGCTGCCGTGTGGATCTGACCTGGCAGAATGATCCCACTGCTTGCAGCAATATTCTCCAGCAGTTGATCGACTGAAGTCAGAACATTCGCCCCCTCTTCGATCAATCTGTTGCAGCCAAGGCTTCTCTCATCGCCGAATCTTCCCGGAACCGCATATACTTCTTTCCCCTGATCCAAAGCCAGATCTGCGGTAATCAGAGACCCGCTCCTCTTTTTTGCCTCGACAACGACAACTGCATCCGCAAGGCCTGCGATCAGCCGGTTTCTGATTGGGAAATTCTCTGAAAGCGGCGGAGTGGACGGCGCATATTCTGAAAGGATTCCTCCGTGTTCAGCAAGATTGTCATATAGCTTGAAATTTTCCGGGGGATAACAGATATCCGTGCCGCATCCTAATACGGCATAGCTGTGGCCTCCTTCCTGCAGACAGGCTCTCTGCGCGATTCCGTCCACTCCGCCTGCCATACCGGAGATCACCTGGACATGCCTTTGGGCCAGCTGGCATCCGATATACGATGCCATTCTGGACCCATAATTGCTGCACCGTCTGGTCCCTACGACTGCGACTGATACAATTTCCGGTGAAGGAAGGTTTCCCTTATAAAAAAGCCCATATGGACAATCAGGAAGCCTTTTCAGTCTTTCCGGAAATATGGGATTCCGGAAGCAGCAGAAAATAATATTCTTATCCCGAAGCAGTTTACTGTTCTGTTCAAGGCTGCAGGTTCTCTTATAGGATGAAAGTGAATCGACCCACTTTTTCCCGGATCTGCCGAAATATTCCAGTTCAGATACAGGTGCCTCATAGATCTCTCTGACTCCGCCAAAGTGACCTATCAAAGCCATGATTTCATGTCTTGTAAGGAGCGGACAGCTGCAAAGCCACTGCCAGTATAGTTCCTCGTATTCTTTCGCCTGTTCCATACGCATTCATGCTTCCGGCACTCCCACACGTTCCCAAAATTTATTAATTTTCCATCGCTCTTTCCCAGTATTTCCGATCGACAGCCCTGAAAGAGACTGCTTCTGCCAGATGTTCCGGAAGGATCTGCTCCACCCCTGCCAGATCTGCAATAGTCCGGGAAACCTTCAGAATCCTGTGAAAAGCCCTCGCGGTAAGCCCCATAGAATCATAGACACCATGCATCCAGTTTTCTTCTTCGGAAGTAAGTCTGCAGAATTCCCTCACTCCTTCCGCATTCAAGTCCGAATTAAACCGGAAAGGTGTCCCGCGGTAACGTCTTTCCTGAATTCCGATTGCCTCCGTCACCCTCCTGCGGATGCTATCCGAAGATTCTTCATCCGGAAGAGCAGTCAGTTCCTCATATTCGATCCTGCGTGCTTCAACACAAAGATCGATCCTGTCAAGCAGGGGCATACTGACTTTGGAAAGATAATGTCTGACTTCCGCATTACTGCAGCTGCACTTTTCCCTGTCAGGGAAATATCCGCATCTGCAAGGATTCATGGACGCCACAAGCATGAATCCTGCCGGAAACGAAAAGTTGCCTGTCACCCTCGATATCTGGATCGTTCTGTCTTCCAGAGGCTGTCTCAGGGCATCGATAGTAGACCTTTCAAATTCCGGGAACTCATCCAGAAAGAGGATGCCTCTGTGAGCAAGGCTGACTTCCCCGGGTCCGGGAGGCGAACCGCCGCCGCACATAGCAGCTTTCGTGACCGTGTGGTGAGGATTCCGGTAAGGACGGATTGTGAGAAGTCCTTCCGGCGGAAGAGTTCCTGCAATTGAATGGATCTTAGAGACCTCGAGAACTTCCGCATCACTCATATCAGGCAAAATTGTAGGAATTGCATGAGCTGTCAAAGTCTTGCCGGCCCCCGGCGGTCCGATCATCAACAGATTATGAAAACCCGAAACAGCCACTTCCGAAGCTCTTCTGAGCAGTTTCTGCCCTTTGATCTGTGAAAAATCAACATTCTGCTGCTTACGCTGAAGTTCCCGGATGCAGGAGATATCAACATGCTCCTGGTACAGACATCCATATTCCAGCTCGCCCTGCATGCTGGAGTTTATATTCTGCAAACTTCCGCAAGTCCTGCATCGATCAGCAAGAAATGTTACAACCTGTACCAAAGTGTCAGCGCCATACACCTGAGCTTCACCTATCACGGAGGCCTCCGCCAGATTTTTCCGTGGAACAATGACGGCAGGACATCCAAATTCTGATGCATGCGACACAATTTCCAGAACCCCTCTTACCGGATTGAGCGTTCCATTCAGCCCCAGTTCTCCAATAAAAAGGATCCCTTCGGCAGACTCCTTCGGCAAAAGTCCTGAAGCTGTAAGAAGAGCTATCGCAATTGCCAGATCAAATCCACTTCCCTGTTTATGAAGCGATGCCGGTGCAAGATTTACTGTGATATGCCGGGTTCCGAGAATCAATCCACTGTTCCTTAATGCGGATCTCACCCTTTCGCTTGCCTCTCTTGTCTCAGAGGCCAGAAACCCTACCATGATAAATGTCGGAAGGCCATCTGTAACGTCCGCTTCCACCGACACTCTCCGGCTTTCCATCCCATCGATCGCCGCAGATAATGTAGTACTGAACATATAAAAGACCTCATCTATGGAAAAAACGGAAAAATAAGATATGTAAAAAAATAGATTAAGAAAACTAGAGACAATATGGATCAGATTTGCAAATAGATCTGTCAGAAAGATATTAACTCATAGAAGTTTATTTTGTCAACCCTATTTTACCCTTTTAATTGCAATAACCAAGGTGTAGTCATCCGTCTGTTCTTCTTTTATCTCGTAAAGGTCAGGGTTAATATTCATCGTATCCAGTTCCCGGAGACTGGATCTGATCCCTGTCCCCTCGCATTTCAGTACAGCTTCCTTCCTGCTCCAGAATCTGTTCAGGAGATTTTTCCTTTCTTCATCCGAGACGGCTTGTATTAAAGCTGCTGTTTCATGTTCATGGCAGATTTTTCTTGCCAGCAGTTCATGATATGGAAAACGCGCCTCAATATCGATTCCCACTTTATCCGCTTCACGGTTATCCGCGACAATAACAGCTGCGTACCCGTTCCTGCTGTGACTTAGATTAAACAGTACTTCAGGATGTCCCGGCAAATATGGTTTTCCAAGCGCATCTTTTCTAAGGGGAGCTATAACCGGATCGCAATGACCGTCTTCTTCCTTAAGGAAGCTGTCCGACAATCTGTCCCCATATTCGGATCTAAGCTCTGATAGCAAAAAAGAGTAGGCCGCCCTTCGGCGGTCTGCTCTCTCTTCTTTGCTATGCGCTTCATATGGTTTAAGACGTATTACAGAAATCTTCATATATGATCCTGCTTTCAGCTGACCGTCTCCGGCATCTGCGGAGCCTCAAAATCTCTCCTTCTGGTCGTATCAACAGGATCATAATACTGCTGTCTGTAATATGCAAACAGCGCTTTGTATTCTTCTTCTGACCCCGGAGTCCTGTGAGCCTGGGCTGAATGCTTGTCCGTGTAATAGTTTCCGGAGATTCGCTGCATCACATAGATACCGATGCTTGAGCAGTGATCAGAGATTCTTTCCATGCTGTTGATGATCTCAAGGAATGAGATTCCTGCCGGTACGCCGCAGGTTCCATCCTGCAGCCTGTCAATATGATGGTTTTTCAGAAGTTCCTTCAGTCCATCGATCACTTCCTCCAGTGGCTGTACCCTGGCTGCCTCCAGCGCTGACTGATGCTGGAAAGCATCGACCGTCATATCGAGAATCTTTCTGGTTGCTCCTGCAATTGAATCCAGCTCCTTCTTTCCAACGTTCGTAAATGATATTCCGGATTCCTTGTCGAAAGCCCCCACCTTGGCGATCTTGATACACATATCGCCAATTCTCTCAAAGTCGCCGACCGCATGCAGAAGTTCGCTGGATCTTCTGTTTTCTGTCTTGCTGATTGACTGGGCGTTGATCTTGACCAGATAATCTCCAATCTTGGTCTCAGCTTTATCCAGGAAACGCTCATTGGAATCGACTTTCTCGAACAGCTTCTCATCCCAATCCGTTGCAAGCCGGATCGCCATCTCCAGATTCTCTCTGGTTGCCTCACCCATCTCATCCACAACCTTCTTGCACTGATCAAGTGCAAGAGCCGGCGTTGAGATAAAGATCGGATCCAGAAGGTCCAGGGAAGATGCCTTGTCATTCTTCTCCTTATTGTCACGGATGATTCCTTCAGATGCCTTCACAAGAACCTTTGTGAACGGATACATCAGGGCACTCAGTGAGATATTAAACAAGGAGTGGAAATTCGCAATGATATTCCTGTCTACGATATCCTTCCAGAACGGGAAACCTGCTACTGACTGATAGGAATAAATCACAACAAAATAGATCGCACCGGTAAAGATATTCATCAGCAGATCGATCAGTACGAGACGCTTTGCATCTTTTTCCGTTCCGACCGAAGCGATCATGACCGGGATCGTCTTACCGATATTCATACCGATAATGATCGGTACAGCCATGCCGAATGTAATCACACCCGTGGAAGAAAGAGCCTGCAGAAGACCGACAGCAGCAGAACTGCTCTGAAGGATCGTAGTGATCAGAACCCCCATCAGAACTGCAGCAAAAGGATTACGGAACATCGTGAGAAGTCTTACAAATTCCGGCGAATCCTTCAGAGGGTCCAGAGACGATTCCATAATAGACATGCCAACGAACAAGATACCGAATCCGACAAAGATGGATGCGATTCCCTTCGTCTTCTTCTTTTTGGAGATCAGGAGGACAAAAGCTCCGACCATCACGATAACCGGGGCAAAAGTGGATGGTTTTAACAGATCGGTCCATGTCGATACATTCGCGCTTCCGCCTGAAAGGCGGAGGATCTGTGCCGTCATGGTCGTACCGATATTGGCTCCCATCATGACCGGGACCGCCTGAATAACTTTCATAATCCCGGCATTGACGAAGCCCAGAAGCATGATCGTAGTCGCACCAGATGACTGGATTACGGCTGTAACTCCGGTACCAAGCAGAAATGCCTTCAGCTTACTATTGGTCAGCTTTTCAAGCGTCTGCTCAAGCTTTCCTCCTGCGACCTGCTGCAGAGACGAATTCAGAAGGCTCATTCCGTAAAGGAAGAGTCCGATTCCTCCCATCAGTGATAGAATCATTCCGATCATGCTATCTTTTCCCTCCTGCAGTTATTCGCCTGCCTTTCTCAATATATCATACCTGTCGGCATTTGTCCCTAACAAAATGTAAAGGGATTGTAAAGGGTGAGGTGCACTCTCCATATGGTCCATTTCTTCGTTGCGGATATCTTCTACTTTTAAACTGATATCCCTGCCATCCGGTTTCATAATCTCGATCATATCGCCGATGCTGAATTTGTTTTTCTGCTGGATATTTACATATCGACGGCCATCGATTTCTCTTTCTCCCAGGACGCTTCCAAGATAAATGTAATTACGTATATAGGTATTGCTGCCGTAGACCTGGGCGTCCGGACCTGGTTTTCCGTAGAAAAATCCGGTTGTGAAATCGCGGTAAGTGCAGTCTCTGATCTCCTCCTCATACCACTTCATATTCTGCTCATAGACATCCCTGCCCTGCTTCAGATCATCCAGGGCTTTCCGGTAGGTTCTGGCAACAGTCGCGACATAGAGTGCTGTTTTCATTCTTCCTTCGATCTTCAGACTGTCGATTCCCGCGTCAACCATATCCGGAATATGTTCGACCATGCACAGATCTTTTGAATTGAAGATAAAAGTTCCACGCTCATTCTCATAGACCGGCATATATTCACCCGGTCTTGTCTCCTCAACCACAGAATACTTCCATCTGCATGGATGAGAGCACTCTCCTCTGTTTGCATCTCTTCCGGCCAGGAAATTAGACAGGAGGCACCTTCCGGAATAAGAGATGCACATAGCCCCATGAACGAAAGCCTCAATCTCAAGCTGATCTGGAATATGATGTCTGATCTCCTTGATTTCTTTCAGGGACAGTTCCCTTCCGCATACAACTCTCTCTGCCCCAAGCTTCTGCCAGAAGAGAAATGTCTCCCAGTTTACATTGTTTGCCTGTGTTGAGACATGAAGCGGGATTTCAGGACAGACAGCCCTGCAGCGCATAAACACGCCAGGGTCAGCAACAAGCAAAGCATCCGGTCTGAGTTCTTGCAGCTCCCTGAGATAATCGTCAAGTTTCTCCAGGTCTTCATTATGGGCGATGATATTGACCGTCACATATACCTTTGCCCCATGGTCATGAGCAAAAAGAATCCCTTCCTTCATATCCTCATAGGAAAAATTTCTCGCTTTTGCTCTGAGAGAAAAGGCTTCTCCGCCGATATAGACAGCATCAGCTCCGTAGATAACTGCCGTCTTTAATACTTCAAGACTTGAAGCCGGGCATAGAAGCTCCGGCATGTTTCCTTCCTGATGCATTGCGTCTCCTTTCATCCATTACAGCAAAACGGTGCCAGACGCCATCTGCGGCGTTCAGCACCGTCATGATTACTGAATCTTCGTCTCTTTTAACTTCACCGTGACAGCAGCCCCATCTCCGATCGGCACGATACTTGTGAGAAGGCCTTCTGTATGTTTCAGCGTGTAAAGATATTGCCGCATTCTCTTATGGATGGTCCTCTCTCTTCTTTCCAGTGCAAAGTGCGAGTCCAGGATCGTCATATCCTGAAGAACATTATCCGAAACCAGCACTCCTCCTGTTTCAAGCAGATCCAGTGCCAAAGGAAGGTACCTGATATACTGACCTTTTGCAGCATCCATGAAGATAAGATCGTATTTCCTGTTTTCCGCAGAAAGCCTTTGGAAAACTTCGAGCACGTCGCCCTTCATCTGGCAGATTCTGTCTTTCCATTCAGATGCGCCGATATTGCCGGCTGCCTGGGCAAACCGCTCTTCATCCTTTTCTATTGTATCGATTCTGGTCCGGAACTTTTCTGTTGCTCTCGCCATCACCATAGATGAATAGCCGACTGCCGTTCCTGCTTCCAGAATCTTTCCGGGTTTCTTCATTTCCAACAGAACAGCCAGGAAACTCTCCATCTCAATCCGGATGATCGGGACCTTTTCTGCCTCAGCCTCTCTTCGCAGCTTATCGAGGTATTCTCCCTGACCGGTGCTTTGCGAGTGAAGATATGCAGACAATCTTTCTCTTTCCACAGATATTCCTCCTGGCACCTTACAGGACGTCATCAAATCCATCAAGGTCCAGTTCTGCGGCATTGAGGATCTTCATCGCGCTGTCCTTGAGCATCCGGCAGAGAACAAGTTCCTTATTCAGATAATTATCAATCACAGGATCCAGTCTCAACTGTTCTCTGACGATGCTGATGCCGGCCCGCTCACCGGCGGAGTCATCAACGGGATTATTCCGTGCAATATAGTTATCGCGCCGGAACTGATCTGCTTTCCGCTTCCTATCCGGGTATCTGCACAATTCTTCCCGCGCAGTGACGTACTCCCGGTATGTTCTGCTGCACTTGATCGCATCAAGGAGATCTTCTGTTCTTTCCCGAACTTCCTTGTCCTGCTGAATCATTCTTCCACTTCCTGTATGATCGGAAGGATCATAGGGTTGCGCTTGGTCCTCTTCCAGAGGAAATCCCCCAGGTCATCACGGACAGCATTCTTGATTCTGCCCCAGTCAGATGCTTTTCCGCCGAGGCATCTCTCAACAGCATCCTCAACTACTTCCTGAGCTTCATCCATGAGCTCTTCCGATTCTCTTACATAGACAAAACCACGGGATACAATATCCGGTCCTGCAAGAACCTGGCGGCTCTGTGAACCCAGCGTCATGACCACCATGATGATACCGTCTTCTGCAAGTCTCTGGCGGTCTCTCAGCACGATATTCCCGACGTCACCGACTCCCAGACCATCGACAAGGATCGGTCCGTTCTGGACATGCCCTGTGATCTTTGCGCTGTTATCCGAAAGCTCAAGAACATCGCCGCTGTGCATCATGATAATATGCCTCGAATCATATCCAAGAAGCTTTGCGACCTTAGCCTGCGCTACTCTATGCCTTACTTCCCCGTGAACCGGGATCGCGAACTGCGGACGGACCAATGAGTAGATCAGTTTGATCTCCTCCTGGCACGGATGTCCGGATACATGCGTATCCTGGAAGATAATATCCGCACCTTTTTCGTAAAGTTCGTTCATAACTTTGGAGACAGATTTCTCGTTACCCGGGATCGGGTGAGAAGAAAAGATGATCACATCTCCTGCCTTAATCTGAACTTTCTTATGAAGGCCGGCCGCCATCCTGGAAAGAGCTGCCATAGACTCTCCCTGGCTGCCGGTCGTAATCAGAACAAGTTTCTCGTCCGGATAATTTTTCATCTCATCCAGAGTGATCAGCGTATGTTCCGGAATCGTGATCCTGCCTAACTGTTCTGCCACGGAGATCACATTGACCATCGAACGTCCTTCAATGACCACTTTCCTTCCATACTTATTCGCTGTATTGATGATCTGCTGCACCCTGTCGACATTCGAAGCGAAAGTAGCCACGATCAGTCTCTGAGCCTTATGCTCGCCGAAGATCTGGTCAAAGGCTTTCCCTATCGTGCTCTCTGACGGCGTGTATCCCGGGCGTTCTGCGTTCGTGGAGTCACACATCAGTGCAAGCACGCCTTTCTTTCCGATCTCACCCAGTCTCTGGAGATCGATTGCATCACCGAATACCGGGGTGTAGTCAACTTTGAAGTCTCCAGTATGGATCACCGTTCCTGCCGGGCTGTAGATGGCAAGAGCGACTGCATCCTGAATAGAATGGTTTGTCTTGATGAATTCAATACGGAACTGTCCCAGGTTGATCGACTGTCCGGGATGAACTACTTTTCTCTTTGTCGTTTTCAGCAGGTCATGCTCGGTCAGTTTCAGTTCGATCAATCCCATGGTCAGCTTTGTCGCATAGATCGGAACATTCAGCTGCTTCAGGATATACGGGAGTGCTCCGATATGGTCTTCATGACCATGCGTGAACACAAACCCTTTTACTTTTTCCGCGTTATCCAGAAGGTATGTGATATCCGGAATACACAGATCGATTCCATACATATCATCATCAGGGAACGCCAGTCCGCAGTCCACCACTACAATGCTGTCTTCATACTCAAATGCGGTAATATTCATGCCTATGGCTTCAAGACCGCCCAGCGGAATTACCTTCAGTTTACCGGTTGAAATACCCAAATAAATCCTCCTTATCCCCTCAAATAAGTTTGGTATCGTCGTCCATCATCTCAGAAAAGACTCCGGAGACAGCCGAAAATTCATTATCCTCGTCTACAAACTCATAGGAGGCCTCCGTATCTCCATCGCCGGAGACATCCTTCATGATATAGGCGTTGCCGTCGCCTTCTTCAGAATCCGTAACCAGAATATAGTCCTGTCCCCCGAGTCTGGTCTGCTCGAGTACATAAAACCATACCGCCTCACTTCCGTCAGGCGGCATAAACTTTATTTTTTCCATATATAATTTTCCTTCTATAATTAAATGAAATCAGGATGTTCGCTTTTATACCCGGCAAGGAGCCCTTCGATATCGACCTTCGGCACATCTGCCCCCTGGCTCACACAGTCAAGATAACCTTGCAGGATCAGCATCGCTGCGATCTCATCTACATATTCTTTATGATCTGCTGTTTCAGTCTCGTCCATAGTACGGTCAGCAGCTACAGTCGTCAGTCTTTCATCCCACATAATGACCGGAAGGCCGCATCTTTTCTCTACCATCTTTGCAAACTCCAGCGTCCTTGCAGTCCGCTCCGAAAGTCCTCCTCTTAATTTCTGAGGAAATCCGATCACTATGGCAGAAGCACCCCTCTCTCTCGCAATCCCGTCGATTCTGGCAAGCGTCTGCCGAAGTTTCTTTTCACTCTTTCTCCGGATAATCTCCAGCCCCTGTGCCGTAATTCCCAGTGCGTCCGAAGCAGCTACACCGACTGTCTTCTGACCATAGTCCAGGCCGATTACATTCTTATATCCCATCTGATGGTTTTCCGTCATATTCTCTCCTGCCATCAGCGAGTCTTCCATGACTGATTGCGGATATATTCCTTCAGAAGCTCTTCCACGATCTCATCACGCTCTACCTTCATGATCATGCTGCGTGCATTCTTATGGCTCGTGATGTAAGTCGGATCGCCGGAGATAATGTAACCGACAATCTGATTCACCGGATTATAACCCTTCTCGGTCATAGCATTATAGACCAGCTCAAGCACCTTCTTGACTCTGGTCTCCGGGTCCGTATCCACATTGAAAAACTGAGTGTTATAAATATCTGCCATGTCTCTCTGTCCTTACGCGCATGTTCATGCTGAAATTATAGAAATCCAGTTACATTCTATACTAAGAGAACGGAACTTTCAACAAGAAGCCTTCCGGATATAATCTGTCCTCTGATGTCTGTATCAGACCAGACGCATGTCCGGATATAGTCTTTTGTGTATCCTGCATAAAGCTTTTTTCCAGGCTTTCCTGCATCTGCTGCGATTTCTTCAGCAGATCCATTTGCTCCGCCGGCTGCATTCGGCACTCTTTCCCCCGCGAGTTCCTCGACAAGCACCTCTGCAGCCATTCCGTTCTTGCCCTGAATGAAAGCTTTCCTGTTTTCTTCTCCTATCGTTTCAAGTACTTCTGCCCTCTCTGCCTTGACTGCTTCCGTCAGCTGACCCTCCATTCTGTCCGCTCTGGTCCCCGCTCTTCTTGAGTATCTGAAAATGTGCGTCTCGTACAATCTGATCTCGCGGAGGAATTTCACTGTCTCACCGAATTCCTCTTCCGTCTCACCGGGGAAGCCCACGATCACGTCTGTCGTGAGTGCAGGATCATCAAAATACGTTCTCAGGATAGCAAGCCCCTTTTTGTATTCTTCTGTGGAATAGTGCCGGTTCATCCTTTCCAGAACACTGTCACAGCCGCTCTGAAGGGCAAGATGAAAATGCGGACACAATTTTCTGATGCGGCTCATCCTGAGTGCCGACTCTTCCGTGATGATGGTCGGTTCCAGGGATCCAAGCCGGATTCTCTCGATTCCGTCAATTGCCGCTGCGGCTTCAATCAGATCGATCAGCCTCGATCTCTCCTGCCAGGTACTTCCCTCCGACTCCGGGAAATCGACTCCATAGGATGAAAGATGGATTCCGGTCAGTACAACTTCCCTGGTTCCTTCCTCTGCCAGATGTGTGAGTTCGGAGACGACATCATCGATCTTTCTGGAGCGGACATGGCCTCTCGCATACGGGATGATGCAGTAGCTGCAGTACATATCACAGCCATCCTGAACTTTGATATATGCCCTGGTATGTCCTTCCAGCTTCGGAAGCAGGAGATTATCATATGTCCGGTCAGTCCTCAGATCTGCCACATCCACAAGAGGATCTGCCTGATGAAGCTCCATGTACTTACCGATCTCAGTCACCAGTTCATTTTTCCGTCCTGTCCCAAGGATGATATCGGCATCGATGCCAAGTCCGGTCTTGTCGATTGCCGTCTGCACATAGCAGCCGGCGGCGACAATGATCGAGGCGGGATTCATTTTCCTTGCTTTGTGGATCATCTGGCGGCTCTTGCGATCTGCGATATTTGTTACGGAACATGTATTAATTACATAGACATCTGCTTTATCGCCAAAAGGCACGATCGAAAATCCTGCCTCCTTCAAAAGTGCCGCCATGGCATCTGTCTCATATGCATTGACCTTGCAGCCCAGATTATGCAGAGCTGCCTTTTTTCCTTCAAATTGTCTCATATGGCTTATTCCTGTTACCTTGACTTTTAATTATGAACACGCTACACTGAGCACGAGTGGATAATTCATTACCATGTTTTGCAGGTCTCACGGAGGACATATAGATGAAAACAGTAAAGATCTCTCTCAATTCAATTGATAAAGTCAAGTCTTTTGTGAACGATATTACGAAGTTTGATAATGATTTCGATCTGGTATCCGGAAGATACGTCATTGATGCGAAGTCGATCATGGGTATCTTCAGTCTGGATCTTTCCAAGCCGATCGACCTCAGTATCCATGCCGAGGATAATCTTGACAAGATTCTGGAAGTCCTGAAACCTTATATGGTTCAGTAAGCCTTTCCTGCCCGGATGGTTCCCGGATATGATATTTGTTATTATTATGCCGCTGATTCGCATCAGCGGCATTTTTGTATGCCAGAAGGCAGCCTGTGGCGGGCTTTTTGTATTAACCTACTTCAATTACCTCTGCAGTATTAACTGCTTTGTCCATCAGATCATCGATCACGTCCTTCAGATTGGTCTCCGATCTCTTGATAACATCCAGCCTCGGCTTTGTGACAGGATGTTTAGCGACAAAGATCGTACAGCAGTCCTCATAAGGTTCGATTGAAGTGTCATAAGTACCGATCTTCAGGGAAAGGTCAATGATATCCTGCTTATCAAATCCGATCAGCGGACGGAATACCGGCATATTGCAAACCTCATCTGTGCAGACGATACTCTGCATGGTCTGGCTGGCAACCTGTCCCAGGCTCTCACCTGTGATCAGTCCCTGGCAGCCATCTTCTTTCGCAAAGATTTCCGCGATCCGCATCATATACCTTCTCATAATGATCGTGAGTTCGTCATGCGGGCACTTATCATAGATTGCGAGCTGAATATCGGTAAAGTTTACGACATGCAGTCTGATCGGACCTGTATACCGGGATATGATCTTTGCCAGATCTACAACCTTCTGCTTTGCTCTTTCACTGGTATATGGCGGCGCATGGAAATATGTTGCGTCGATCGTGACACCTCTCTTGGCAATCATCCAGCCAGCTACCGGTGAGTCGATGCCGCCTGAAAGACAAAGCATCGCAGACCCATTTGTCCCAAGCGGCATACCGCCCGGTCCCGGAATGATCCGGGAGTAGATAAAAACTTCATCCCGCAGTTCAACATAGAGCATCAGCTTCGGGCTATGAACATCTACTCTGATCTGTCCGGGGAATGCATCCAGGACCTTCTCGCCAAGGTAAGCATTCACATCCATGGACGCAACCGGATACTGCTTGTTAGCGCGCCTGGAATGGACCTTGAAAGTCAGCCCGTCTTCCGGGCCATCCAGCTCTTCCCCGTGCTTGTTTTTCCAATTCTCATCCACTTTCAGATCATAAGTTTCAGCCAGAAAACCGATCACATAAGGGGCGATCTCTTCCGGAGTTCCAAGCGGGGCCTTAACGACCGGACAGATTCCGACGATACCGAATACCGTCTTCAGTTCTCTGATCACTTCATCGTAATCATAGGACCCCTCGTCTCCAAGTACATCAGCGATGATCCGTCCCTGTTCCTTCCAGACCTTAAATTCCCCATCTGCTCTGGCGAGTGCAATCTTTACCTGCTTTACCAGCGCATCTTCGAAAGCCGCCCGGTTCTTTCCCTTGACGCCTATCTCCCCGTACTTGATCAGAAATGTCTTGTAAAACATCGTATTCCCTTTCTTTTATCGTCTCATATATCTTTTCAGAACCGGAACCAGCTCATTGAGGCACTTTAGTGCATAATCGATTTCCTCCGGGGTTGTCCAGTCACAGAAGCTGAAGCGGATGGTGGAATCCTGCATCTCCGGCTTCAGATGGATCTCCTGAAGGACTGAACTGACCGGTACTTTCCTGTTGGACGAGCATGCTGACCCGGACGATACATAGACGCCCTTTTCTTCCAGCGCATGAAGCAGGACTTCCGACCGGACTCCCGGGAAGGCGCAGCTGACAATCTGCGGCGCATCTTCCAGTCTGGAAACCACATATGCCCCTTCAATCTGATTTAAGCCATCGATCAGTCTCTTCTTGCAGGCTCTCATGGATGCAACCTTTTCATCGAAGTTTGTATATGCTTCCATGGCAGCAACTCCGAGTCCTGCGCATCCCGGAACGTTATCCGTTCCGGACCTCATTCCTCTCTGCTGGCCGCCTCCATAGATAAGCGGTTTTACTTTCGCTTTCTCTCTGATATAGAGGAAACCGCTTCCTTTCGGTCCATGGATCTTGTGACCGCTTACCGAGAGCATGTCGGTGCCAAGTTTTCTCGGATAGATCCGGTACTTGCCATACGCCTGGATTGCATCCACGTGGAAAAGAATATCCGGATTGTATCCCTTTACGATCTTACCGATCTCCTCGATTGGTTCGACTGCACCGACCTCGTTATTCACATACATGGCAGAGACGAGGATCGTATCCTGGTCCAGCTGCTCTTTCAATGCATCCAGCTTCACATGTCCGCAGGAATCAACCGGCAGATAGCTGATGGAAAAGCCCATATCCTGGAGAAATGTGAGTGGCTGCAGGACTGCTGCATGCTCTACAGCGGTCGTGATAATGTGGTTTCCCGCCCTCCTGTTTGCCAGTGCGCCGCCGATCAGTGCCCAGTTGTTGGATTCCGTTCCGCCCGAGGTAAAGTAGATCTCACGTTCATCTACCTTGAGAGTTGCCGCGATCCTTTCTCTTGCCTCCCGCACATACTTCTCCGCATCCACGCCCTTCTGATGTCTGGAGGATGGATTTCCATAGTCCTCCGTCATCGTCTTCACAACTATATTTTTTACGTCTTCCGACACTCTGGTCGTGGCAGAATTATCAAGATATGCTTCCATGCGTTTCCTTCTTCTATAGTGAAATGTTTTACCGCTCCAGATGCAGCATCAGCATTGACAGGATCGCGGGACCTGCCGTCTCAGTCCGGAGAATCCTGTGACCGAGCGTCACGATCTCCGCACCAGCCATTTCCAGATCCTCGATCTCCTTTTCCGAAAACCCGCCTTCCGGTCCTATGAATACCCCTACCGACTCCCCTGCCTTTACGGAAGAGAGAACTTCTCTGGTGTGACTGATTCCTCTTGCATCTTCATAAGGCACGATGATCCGGTCCAGTTTTCCGGCAGCCTCGAGAGCCGGTTTCCAGGTCAGGGGGCTGCTCACTCCCGGAATGATCCCTCGTTTTGACTGTTTTGCTGCGGACAGGGCGATGGCATTCCACCGGTCTGTCTTCTTTGCTGCCTTTTTCGGGTCAATTTTCACGACACATCGGGACATGACAGTCGGGATGACTTTATAGACCCCAAGTTCCACACTCTTCTGTATGATCGATTCCAGCTTATCTCCCTTCGGGAGTCCCTGAAACAGATAGATCTTAGAGGGCAGTTCGGCCTCGGATGATCTCTTTTCCTGAATCTTTGTCAGAACCTCTCCCTCCGGAAAATCTTCAATTGCGCAGACATAGTCTGTCGGTTCATTCTGCCTGCCGCTGGTCAGAAGCACCTCTTCTTTTGGCTTCATCCTGAGGACATTGCGGATATGGTTCACATCCTCACCCTTGATCCGGATAATTCCTTCCTGCTCGTCTATATCCTCCGGCAGTACAAAGAACCGATACATATATCTACCTCGCAGCGCTGTCCGCCGATATTCGCGGGCTTATTCTCTTTCAGGCTCTGCGTGCTGTAATGCAGACCCATTCATTCTGATGCGTAACTTCGACTACATCAAGGCCGGCCTCTCTGATCGCATCTTCCACATCCTTCTGTCTCTCATCGAGAATACCTGATGTGATATAGATCCCTCCGTGCTTCATAGTCGGAACAACCTCGGGTGTCATAGCGATCAGGACATCGGCAAGGATATTGGCTGTCACGATGTCATACTTCTCATAACCAACTCTGTCCTGAGTCGCCTTATCGTCAATAAGATTGCCAAGGACCATATCCATAGACGAAAGCGGAACATCATTCGCCTGAAGGTTATCCTTTACCGCGTCTTCCGCACATGGATCAAGGTCCGTTCCGACCGCATGGCCCGCTCCCAGTTTGAGTGCAACGATCGAAAGGATTCCGCTTCCGGTACCTACATCGAGCAGCTGAGTGTCCGGAGTCACATACTTTTTCAACTGTCTCATGCAAAGCTGGGTCGTCTCATGCATCCCGGTACCGAAAGCAGTTCCCGGATCGATATGAAGGACCATGGATGCATTGTCCTCCGGTTCCACTTCTTCCCAGGATGGAATGATCATCATGTCATCAACCTTAAACTTATGGAAATATTTTTTCCAGTTGTTGATCCAGTCTTTATCCTCGGTCTCGCCTTCCTCGATGGTGCAGGGGCCGATATCAGAAAACCGGCGAAGCTCTTCCAGCTTTTCCTGCACATTCTTCAGAATCGCATCAGAGTCTTCGTCCTCATCCAGATAGAAATCCAGATATGCGGTCCCATCATCCTCCCCTGCCGGAAGAGGAATATCCACAAACATCTGCTGAAGGTCACTCTCGGAAAGCGGGATATGATCCTCGATCTCTGCTCCCTGAACACCGGCCTCATATAAGGCCTCGATCACAATATCTTCCGCTGAAGATAAGGTCTTCAGTCTGAATTTTTTCCACTTCATATATACTTCCTCATCGAATGGTCAAAGCAACTGTCATGGTCCGTTCTTTTTTTGTGCCTGCCAGGCATACAAAAACCTGCCACCGGCGGCTTTTTGCTTGCATGGCAAAAGAAATGGCCGGTACTTTCAGAATACAGTACCAGCCATTATACACGATATCAGAATACTATGTCAAAAAGTGCCTGCCTCAGACTGCGCTGATCAGTCATTGTAACCATTCGGGTTCTTCTGCTGCCAGTTCCAGGAATCACGGCACATCTCGTCGATTCCGTACTCAGCTTTCCAGCCAAGTTCCCTTGCAGCCTTGGAGGGATCACAGTAACAGGTAGCGATGTCACCGGCTCTTCTCGGCTTGATAGCATATGGTATCTCATGACCGCATGCTTTGCCGAATGCCTTGACTACGTCAAGAACGGAATAACCATGTCCGGTTCCCAGATTGTAGATAGATACACCTTCATTGTCCGCGAACTTGCGGATTGCATTGACATGCCCTCTCGCAAGGTCCACCACGTGGATATAGTCTCTCACTCCGGTGCCATCCGGCGTATCGTAATCATTGCCGAAGACGGAAAGTTCCTTGAGCTTGCCGATTGCAACCTGCGCGATATACGGAACCAGGTTGTTCGGAATACCCTTCGGATCTTCTCCGATGAGTCCTGACGGATGAGCACCAATCGGATTGAAATAGCGGAGCAGAATGACATTCCATTCCGGATCCGCCTTCTGGACATCGATCAGGACCTGCTCAAGCATCCATTTGGTCCATCCATATGGATTGGTGCAGGTGCCCTTCGGGCACTCCTCTGTGATCGGTACAAATGCCGGATCGCCATATACCGTTGCACTGGAGGAGAAAATGATGTTTTTGCATCCATGCTCTCTCATGCTCTGAACCAGTGTCAGCGTTCCGGTGATATTGTTCTGATAATACTCAACAGGCTTTCTGACGGACTCACCAACTGCCTTGAGTCCCGCAAAATGAATCACCGCGTCGATCTTCTGGTCCTCAAAGATCTTATCGAGGCACTCTTTGTCAAGGACATCGCCCTTGACGAATGTAAGATTCTTTCCAGTGATCTCTCTGACACGGTCCATAGCCTTTTCACTTGCGTTGTAAAGGTTATCGACAACGGTTACTTCATACCCTGCATTCAGCAGTTCCACACAGGTGTGGCTTCCGATGAAGCCGGCACCGCCAGTCACAAGAATTCTCATCTCAAACCTCCTTCAAGGTCTATCTTTTATTGTAAACAGCATGCCTGGAATGATATCTCAGCGATTACTAGCTTACCCAAAATCATATACACTTTCAATAGCTGCAGGAAAGAAAACAGATCCTGCTTTATTATCATACTCAGACAACTTCTGTCCCGCCAACCGGGCGGATACTCAGTACATGGCAGCTACCCTCGCCAAGGAGCTGATTCATCCTCCGGGTGAAGGATTCCAGCATCTCGTCCGGTACAAATGCCTGGCAGGTTCCCGCGAATCCGCCTCCATGTACGCGGAAGGCTCCCTTGCCAAAAAGAAGCTCATCGCAAAGCGCAAGCGCAACCGCCATCTCCTGATGTTCATTGGCCCCGCACGGAACGATATTCTGCAGATACATCCAGCTTGACCTGCCGGATTCGCTCACAATTCCAAGGAATTTGTCAATATCGCCCTTTTCAAGCGCCTCTGCCTGTTTCGGAACTCTCTCATTATCCTGATAGAAATGTATCGAGCGAAGAATTGCCCTGTCTCCGAATTCTTTCCTCAGGACCGGAATTTTATCCATAAAATCAGACTTCGGAACTTCATTCAGAACCTTCTTCCCAAAGAAAGAGGCTACTTTCTGCTCTTCGACAGGGATCGCAGCATATTCATCCGTCAGGTCCGCATGGCTCGCCCAACAGTTGATGATGACCAGCTTGTAACCAGCCTTGTCAAAATCAACATCAAGCTTCCGGACGATCGGCTTTTCCGGATCAGCAAAATCAATTGTCAGAATATTTCCGACGGAGGATGCCATCTGGTCCATCAGTCCGGATGGTTTTCCGAAGAAAACATTCTCAGCATACTGTCCGATCTGTGCGATCTCGACAGCATCTGTCTTTCCTTCATTAAAAAGTCCATTCACAACATTGCCTACAAGTACTTCAAATGCTGCAGAAGAGCTGATTCCTGATCCCGGAAGAACAGCACTTGTGATAACCGCCTTAAAACCACTGATCGTGCAGCCAAGATCCATGAAACGCTTTGCTACACCTCTGATAAGAGACGCGGTAGAGTTGATCTCGTCTTTTCTCACAGACATATCCGAAAGATCGATCGTGCACATCGGATAGCCTTCTGACAGAATAGAGATACTTCCATCATCCGTAGGTACTGCAGCAGCGATCATGTCAAGATCGACAGATGCTGCAAGAACACGCCCGTGTTCATGGTCCGTATGATTTCCGCCGATCTCCGTACGGCCGGGTGCAGAGAAAAGGCGGAGCTCTCCCTCCTTCTCCTCCGGGTAGGTCTCCGCAAAAAGATCAAGCAGATGATCGTATCTCGGCAGATTTTCTTCTACTTTTCCAGGGTAGAGATTTTCAAGTTTTTCCTGGAAATCTTCCTCATGAAATCTTTTTCTCCAACTCTCGAGTTTCATACATAGTCCTCCGTATGTACAGATCATTGTTGATAATATAGTAACA
>Ga0326514_10000457_pt1 | contig 27854 bp, 31 predicted proteins | sample 3_2548_0518_D_FD_203653 | JGI IMG/M metagenome (GOLD analysis project Ga0326514, IMG submission 203653) | Bovine rumen microbial communities from UC Davis, California, United States - 3_2548_0518 | ecosystem: Host-associated > Mammals > Digestive system > Stomach > Rumen | place: USA... | reverse complement strand
TTCTTCGCCGTCGGCATAGACCGAACAACGTTTCCTGAGGTTCATGTCAAGGACGGCGTCCGTTGAAACTGTTAACCGGGGAGAACGCTCATGTGTTCACCCCACACCAAAAATGATTGACCCAAAAAAATCAAAATGTCAGCAGAACCTTAATATTCTTATAAGACTTGACAGCAGCATGCTCAATTGCCTCCGGTAGCTGGTCAATTGAAAACTTATCCGTAATGATTGATCCGATTAGTGTTCTCTGATTCTCTATGTGATCAATGACTTCCAGAATTGTCTCTTTCGTATAACCTGCTGACCCGTAAATGGCCGGCTGACTCATAAAGATACCGCCCGGTACAGGAATCGGTTCATTGTAGACACTGACGATTACATATTTCGTATTGGCAGCACACATGCCGAAAGACTGCATCAGCAATTCCTTAGCGCCTGCACAATCAACATACAGCTGAACATCCGGCTTTTTTCCTGCAACCATATCTGCTATTCCCGGAATCTGCGAAAGCTGCTGAAGAATCAAAGGATTAGCGCTTCGGATATCCGATTCTGTGTTTACATATTCTCCGAAAATCTCGCAGAGTTTTTCCGAAACATTCTCCTCTCTGCTGTTGACTGTCTTTGCTCCGATCTTGCGGGCAATCTCAAGTTTCCATTCATTGCGATCCACAACTACGACATTCTTAATTCCGTGATTGATCAGTCCCGCTGCTGCACAGAGACCAATCGTTCCCGCACCGAGTACGACCACATGGTCTTCGGGCTTAGGATTTGTGCAGAGCGCTCCCTGGGTACCGACGGAGAGCGGTTCAATCAACGCTGCGAGATCCAGGTCCACATTTGGATTGAGAACATAGACGTTCTCATTTTTCTTCGCATTCTGCACGAATACATACTCACCAAATGTTCCGAAAACATCAGCTTCAATCTTCCCTGCCTTATGTGCACGGATCGGATCTACAAACACAAGATCCCCGACCTTCAGATCGCCTTCTACATTTTTCCCTTTTTCTACGATCTGTCCGACGCCCTCATGCCCTTCGATCATCTCGTTCCATACACCATACCGTATTCCTCCATGAAGCCAGGCTCCGGAGTCTGAACCACATATTCCTGCGCGCAGCATCTTTACCAGGATATCATCATCTGAGATCTGCGGGATATCACGCTCCTGTACGCTGATATCCTTGATACCATGGTATATGCCCGCTTTCATCTTTCCCTGCATCTTCTTATCCTCCGCTATTCAACATGCATTATTGTTACTTATGTAACAGATATTGTCATTGTATCCTGCGGAAGATATTTATACAAGTAAATCGAATAAGTGATACAAAGAACAAAATCTGTAACATCAGCTCTGATCAACTCTAAGCAGCCTTCGATAAATCTCTGTCAGCTCGTCCTGGCCCTCCTTAAATCCTCTTTCTGCCCATACCATCAGAACTGAAACGATGACATCGGAGATAAAATGCCAATGATATACATCAAGGTCCCTGCGTCCCAGCATATGATAAAAGTTATCCTGTTCCGAGGACTTGGAGATGTATTTCAACAGGGATTCCGTAAGTATCTTCTGTAAGCCTTGCTTCTGTATGATTCCGAGCAGATTCTTTGAGAAAGGCATGTTGTGCATCATAAACCGGATGTTCTCTGTATAATCGTCCTGGATGGTTACACCTTTATAATATTCCCCAAGAAGTCCGTCGAGATAACAGCCGAAAACTTCTCCAATGGTATGATAGTAACGGTAAAACGTCATTCTTGAGACCCCCGCTCTATCACAAACCTCTTTAACAGTAAGTTTCTGAAATGAGTTCTCCTGAAGCAGCTGCAAAAGTGCATTCATGATCATGCTGCGACTCTGGTTGCTCTGCAGCATCCCCGCATCCTTCGTTTTAGACATTTCTGTGCATCCTTTATCATCTTATTCCTGAGGCGTAGGCTGCTTCTTACATCAATGTTCCACACAGACAACAGCCATGCCTTCTAGTTATTCTATCCCCTCCTGATGACAAGGAGAACTTCAGCCTGAAAATTTTACCCTTACCATTTTTAGATCAGAATGCCTTGCGGAAGCTTTTTACGTAATCGATTGCAATGTATTCCAGTATTTCTTTTTTTCTGCGCCACAAAGTGCGGGAAGACAGTCCATATTTGTACGATAGATCCATTATATTACTGCCTTTGAGCAGTATATCTGCAGCGATTTTTCGAGTCTGCGGATTCGGAATACTGTCTACTGCCTGCCTGAGAAATCCTATCTTCTCTCTTGAACTGATATATCGGCGGATTAAAATCTGGTCCTTCTCTGTCAGCACTGCCATATGTTCCTGATTGTATGGAACCTTCCAGGTCCTATAACTGTCCCTGGCAGAGATGCCGGCATTTTTGAGCAGCCTGGGGCGGTTTTTCTCGATATACTGCACATCAAAAATTAAATCTCCGCCTGAGTATTCTTTAGCCATTTTCCTGATTTCCCGAACAGCATCCCGCAGTGTTTCAGGATCAGCCTGCGTAACAGGCCGAGGCTTTCTTGGTCTTCCTCGTTTTCGCTTTTGTGTTGCATCTGCTTCTCTGAATTGTCCTTCTGAATCCTGTTCCTTGACCTGGTTCAAATGCCTTATCGCCTCCTTCTATCTCTCGAGTAAGCTGCAGAAAATAATTTTCTTCATCGGCTATGGCTTTTCTTATCTCAACTTCTTCTGCAAGACACTGTACCGCATTATCCTGTTCAGCCTTTATCGTACCGAGGCTGATCTCCGGCATGAGGTTGTCATGGATATACCGTAGGGACATTTTCTCCAGATACACCCAGCGGAATATGACTCTCTGCCGTTCCGTCATCCGTTCTTCCATGGCTGCGTCGATGATATCCAGCTGCCAGGAGACATATTCAAGTTCGCTGCACAGATCTTCATATTCCAGGTTCATCTTCTCCTGCATCTTTTCCACGTATCCGGACGATAGCAGCAAAGCGACCCTTTCCGGGATCTTGCTGATGCTGCTGGTCTGGACTTTGTCGGAGCCTGTGTTGACCGAGATTGATGTCAGATCCGCAATCGCCATGTCTTCGGTGTATTTCATCGGGCCGAACTCCTTCAGGGTTTTCAGCCTCTTCTGTCTTTTGCGGAGAGAGCTGAAATTAGCGGCCAGCCAGGAAGCGATCTGCTTTGCGGACTTGATTTGCTCTGAAGAATCCGAATCAGCGCATGGTTCAGGATTCGTTGCCTGTTTACCCGGATCCCTGACAGACGTCTTCATCACTTTCTCCGTCATTTCAGCCCTCCTTTCCATCGATGATTCTTCTCTTATTTCAGTCCCGTCTCAGCCTTTCTTTTTGCAAATGGTTCCTCCTCTTACTTCAGTCTTGCCTTTACCGCTGAGATCAGCCTTTCCTGTGTTGCGTTCTTGCTTGCCAGTGCCTCGATGACGTCTTCGTCGATGGTATTGCTGCAGATGATATGGCAGATGGTAACCACCTTCTCCTGTCCCTGTCTCCAGAGTCTTGCATTTGTCTGCTGGTAAAGTTCCAGAGACCAGGTCAGGCCGAACCAGATCAGGATGTATCCGCCCTGCTGAAGGTTCAGTCCATGTCCAGCGGAAGCCGGATGAATCAGGGCGACCTGGATCTTTCCTTCATTCCAGTCCCGGATATCCGCCGATGTGCGAATCTCCCTGGGCGCATATCCGATCTTCGTGAGATGCTTCATGATCCGCTCTTCATCATGTCGGAACCAGTAGGCAATCAGGACGCTCTGTCCATTTGCCGACTCCAGAAGATCCTCCAATGCCTCAAGCTTCCGATCATGGAATTCCACGATATTGCCCTCGGAATCATAAGCAGCACCATTTGCCATCTGAAGAAGCTTCCCACTCAGGACAGCGGCATTGGAAGCATTGATTGACGCATCTTTGAGAGAGAGGACAAGCTCATCCTTCAGCGTTTCATACATCTCCCACTCATCAATATCCATGGAGACTTCGTAAGCCGTACGGATGCACTCCGGCATGTGCAGATAGTCCTTGGCCTTCATGGAGATCGTGATGTCCGAAATGCGGTCATAGATTTCTTTCTCTGCGCCAGGCCGGACCGCGTAGGTATACACGATATGCCTGACCGGGTCCTCTCTCAGCGGGATGAAATATTTCTCCCTGTATCTCCCGATATGCCTGCCAAGCCTCTGGCCAAGGTCCAGGATCCCAATCTCCGCCCAGAGGTCCATCAGGCCATTTGAGGTGGGCGTACCGGTCAGTCCCACGATTCGCTTTGCATATGGGCGGATCAGCTTCATGTATTTGAAACGCTGCGACCGGTAGTTTTTGAAGGAGGACAGCTCGTCCAGAACGATCATGTCAAAATCGAAATCGTATTTCTGCTGGCTGCGATAGTAGTCAACGAGCCACTTGGTATTCTCCCGGTTGATGATGTAAACCATTGCCTGCTTCTGGATGGCGGCTGTCCGCTTCTTTGCATCCCCTACGATCACCGAATAAGTCAGGTCCTTCAGGTGATCCCATTTCCCGATCTCCTGCGGCCAGGTATCGCGTGCTACACGGAGCGGAGCTACGACAAGCACTCTGGAAATTTCGTGTGTGTCGAAGATCAGGTGCCGGATCGCGGTCAGCGTGATCACGGTCTTGCCCAGTCCCATATCCAGAAGAAGTGCGGATATCGGGTGCGTCTCGATATAATTGATGCAGTAGCTCTGGTATTCATGCGGTTCGAACTTCAGATATGGTCACCTCCTCAAATTCTTCCCTTCATGTACTTGGTTCCGTACGGAGCAGTACTGCCGGCTCCGGTCGTCGCAAATGCGCAGTCTCTGGAGCAGAACTGCATGTCCATGTGGATCCGGCAGATATCCTTGTTATCTTTCCAGTCATGGAATTCACAGTCTGTGTTGATTGGCTTTCTGCCTTTCCGTCTTTCCTGTTCCCTCCTCTTTTCCCGGATCAGCATGTCTTTCATTTTCTGAATCTGAAGCTGCTGATAAGCTGCACGCTGAAGCTGCCTAATGACCTGTCTCAGAATGTCCCGTTCTCTCTCTTCTGAATCGGAGAATACGCTAAGTCCAGGAGATTTACCTTCCTCCATCCTTCCATGTCCCGAGCCTTTTATTACGATTTCCCCTGGAAATGTCTCTTCGGGAGTCCTTGTCAGGATTGCCTTGATTGCTGGTATGATCTGCTCCAGATGGTCAATACAGATCACCGGATATCCCAGGTATTCCAGCTGCCTTCGACGGAGCGTCCACATGGGATTCAGGACCTTTTCTGGAGTAATGAACTCAACGAAGAAACTGGCGCCGGAAGGGAAAAGAACAAGCCGGTCCGGCATTCCCTGTACCTCAGGCAGGGCAAATTTATAGGCGATGCCTCCTGCCAGATGCACCGCCTTTACAAACTCACGCTCGATCACATTTTCACTGATCAGATTCTTTTTTCTGATACTGGATTCGCGGTTGGAACTGCGCTTGTGACATCGTCCAGATGCCATATCCGAGCTAACTGTTCCGTTTACTGCTCGTCGCAGAATATCCGAAAGGCTCGTTCCAACGGATTCTTCACACTCCTCAAACCATTCCGAAAAATCCGCATCATGGTTCTGATCTGTATTCGGATCCGGGCTCATTTCCTGGATCAGATCTGCAGCCGTCCTTTCTTTCTCCTTACTCTTCATAACGATAATCATTCCACCCTCTTTCTTTTCTGGATGCGGATCCGCTTCTTTACTGCTACTTTGGCGTTCTCCCGCAGCTGGCGGATCATCTGTTCCCCATCGATCCCGCAAAGAAGCTGATACCAGTCACTCCGGAAAAATTCCTCGTCCTCCAGTTTTTCTACGATGCTGTCCACCTTCTTTCTGCCGTCCGGATTCTCGTACAGGTACTCCATGGCCTCCTGATAGTCCTGGGTAGCCTGCTCCACGATTGCTGCAGCAAGCCTTCTGTACGGATCATCCTGTATGCAGATGTGTATGGTTTTCTCCTTCATTTCCTTCTGCGTCTTCTGTCCAGTCATCCTCAAATACCCCGTTCTTCCGATAATCCTTCATTTCCTCAGCGACTCCGTCCGAATAATCCTTTTTGAACGCTCCGGCCTCAGCATGGTCTTTCTTGTACCTGACCAGCAGATCCTGCCTGCCAATCCGGACAAGCCTTCTCATACAGGCTTCCTGCTCCTTCTGGTTGTCCGTTATCTTTCTGTAAAATGGACATTCGCCGTCGTCAAAATCATTGCAGCACAGTATCATGCACTTCCCATTACCGTATGCGAAACAGTCGCTGTGGTAATAACAATCCAGGAATTCGCCGGGCTTTAACCGCCTGAATGACCTACCTTTCACCTTCTGGGGTGTTTTCTTCTTTTCGATTCCCATCATCCTCTCCTAAAGAAAAGAGCCACCCTTGGGCAGCTCTTTCAGATCATCATCTTCTCTTTTCCTCCATCAGAAAAAACTTGGCTTTTCAAATGGATTGTCCCGGCTGTCCGTCTCCGGCCCTTCATCCAGAGAATCAAAGTCACTTTCTGCAGACGCCTTTCCTGTCAGATGTTCCCCATCCCGAAGCTTCTGGATATTGCCAAGCCCGACGCCGATTCCATTTCCGTCCTTGCTGCTGTAGGGGAAGAAGGTGACCGTCACGTTGCAGTAGCAGCCCGAGTACACATCCATCGGGTCTTCGATCTTCTGCACATGCCGGTCGACGATCTGCGGAGGCTCTGACGACCGGGCGTTCAGGTACATCGCTCCTGCGTAGTTCTCGTCATCGGGTCTCTCCTCATCTCCGTCATGAAGCGGCATGATCAGATCTTCCGGGATAATCCCATTCCATCGCCTCGTTTTTCCTGCCTCCGCCGCAGCTCCAATCGCCCTCTGGACTGCTCCAAGCAGCTCCGCGTTGTCCTTGGGAATGATCGCCGACAGGGAGTACTTTGCCTCCGAATCGTTGACCGGCCTCGGTTCCCAGATGTGTGCATAGCTGATCCTCACATTCGTCAGCATCACCTTTGCCGGATCCTTATATTTCTTTGCCATTTCTCTTCTCCTTTCACAGTGCCTTTATCTCTTTCAGAAATGCCGCATAGCTTTCTTCGGAAAGTTCCTGTACCTTCTCCTTATGGTACTTGTTGTTCAGAATCGCCCGGATTCTGTCACTGTTCTCCGGGTCGTCCTGAATCTTCCTCTTGATGACCCGGATGATCTCATCTAACGAAGCCTGAGGTGATTCCGCATCCTGCGATTTTGTATCTTCCCTACCTGCATTCATCGATTCTGCGTCCTTCGGTCCCGCCTCCTGCAGTCCCGCTCCCTGCAGTCTCGTATTCCGCGATTCGATATCTTTCGAGGCTGATACCTGCGGTCTGTCATCCTCTGCATCCGCCGCATACGATACCGGCCTCTCTTCGGTCTGGTTCTGATCAGTCTGTGGTGATTCATTTCTCTCCAGAGACTCTTTTCCAGGTTCCCGGATTCCAAGAAATTTCACCGCTTCATCTGGAATGCCCATGGAAGCAAACACGGTGGAGATTCCGAAAAATGTGATCTTCATTCCTTCTGCCAGCATCTTTGAGTCGACTTCAATCCTCCTGCTCATCTTCATCCTCCTCTTCCGCATCGTGAACTTCTACATGAACGTCTTCCAGCGTGCCATCCTCTTCGCAGAGCATCTTGACTGGAATAACGCGCCTGGCTGCTTCCGCAATCTCACGCACCATACCCGGCGTGATGTGCTCAGAAAACACATACACTGCATGACATCTTCTCAGCGCTGCCAGTGCCAGCTGCATACCAAGTTCCCTTTCCTCCGGAAGTTCATCATCCAGAAACTGCGGAAAATAAAGATGCGGGCAGACCGGAATCGCTCCGAGGTCCTTGACCAGCTCGCATGCACTCCGTGCTCGGAATAGATTCTCAAACAGCTCCAGATCCGCCTCATGCGGATCCTGACTCTGCGGCCGTAAGGGTGAACAGATATAGATCAGTTCCTTCCCTGCAAAAGTTGGCTTCTGGTAAGTTTCGAGTCTGCCTCCCCCTGTCTCTGTATGTGTTTTCTGATTTGTTTCCCCATTTGACATCGATGTTTTAATTCTTGCCATCATCTTTCCTCTCTTTCTTTTTCCCTGTTGTTCGTTTACTGTGTCCCTTAGTCTCATCCGATGCTTCCGGACCGCTCCTCCCTGCGGTCCGGAGCTCTGAAAAAAAGTCCCTACACTTAATAGGAGACTTGGAGGCCCGAAAATTACCCAGTCAAGGAAAAAAATTTTATTTTTTTGAAATCACCCTCTTTGCGGCACTGATCTGCCGGCACACACAGGGAGCAGCGATATGCAGTTTTTCAGTCACCTCCCGCTGGGTAAAGCCATATAGTTCCGTCATGATATAGAGTTGTTTCTGTCTGCGAGTCAGCTTTTCCAGCCGCTCATCCATCGTCTCTTTCCGGATATATGCTTCCTCTGGGCTCGGGAAACGGTATGCACCATGGTAAATGCCATCTGAGTTTTCATCTGCATCTGTGTTATCGTCCGCAGGAGCTGAATATCTCCCGGCGTAGTTCATGCTGTTCAGCTCAATCTGATGCTCTCCGCGGACCGTCACTGCCAGAATCCAGGGCATATCTCCGAAGCTGTCAACCGTCTCGCTCTGTCTCTGACCCTTTCTCTCTGAGTCCGTAAGCGGGTTGAAGTGATACGTATAGCTGCCGCAATCCCCAAGAAAGACCACTGTTCTGCCTGTTTCATTTCTGTAAATGGCGTAGCCATTCGAATAGACCGTGCACTCTTCGGTCTCGATCATGACCTCTCCGCTTTCGCGAAGCTTCTTCGCCGTTGGTGCTGCGCCTTGTCTCTCCTTGCATCCGAGCCTCCTGATCAGCTCATTAAGCGTCATCTCCCTGATACCCTCTGCCATGGTCATCTTCATGTTTCTGTCCTTTCTGCGGACACCCGGCAGTGATATCTGACTCTTCGGACTTTCAGCCGGCCCTGGGGAGAAGAGTCAGAAGCCCAGAGCACAAAAAGGATGCATAAAGGCAGCTGACTCATACCTCCGAAGCCTCCGAATCCCCGTAACGGGGATTCAGAAAGTTCCGTATGAATCATTCACTGCCGTATGCATCCAGCTTAGATTGATTGAATTGTTCTTTTCCTTCTCAGGAACAGATCCTGATGTATGAGGTCTGTTCCCTTGAACTGACCATAGCTTACTGTTTTCCTCACAATCATTCGACAGCAGAACTGGAATATTTTGATCTGGAGAAATAACGCAAAAACAAGGTTTTTCATTCTCAGCGCTGATGCAATCAGGGTGAAAATCGCAGTGGAATGCTTTATTTTCAAGGGTTTCAAAATATTCCTAACGCAGAATTCTTTGAGAAAGATTTTTTCTTAAACTGAAAAAAGACGGATGCCATTACTGACACCCGTCTTACTGTCCGTTACTTTATGAAGCTGTTTAATCCCTTACAGCGTACTTGAGCCTTTCTTCCTCCTGGCCTTTTCTTTCTCCTTTCCTTCTTTCTTTTCTACAAGAGGTTTGTATTCCAATACTTTCAGCATCTGATTGCATTCCTCTACAGTGTAACCGTCTGGCTGTTCCAGCATATACCTATACAGCTTTGTTACATCGTCATTTCTGACGCGGCAGCCACTCTTTGCGATCATCTTTTCTGTAATTCGGCTGTTCATCTTCAATGCCAGGCAAAGTGCTACAACATGTGAAAGAGGAATGCGGGCGGCATTGCCCATCTTGCTGATATCTGACTGATTCATACCCATCTCCAGTGCGATTTTCAGCTGTGTCGTACCTTTATGGTCTATCAGATAGTTCACCGCATCCCCGAAGTCTTCCGGAAGTCCCTGTTCAAGCATTGCCCAGTTATATGCATATTCCTTGAACTTCTTAACCTGGGCAACAAATTCCTCCGTTCCCGGTTTTGCTGTGATTCTATAACTGAGTGGGTATAAGTAATCCTTCGATTCTCTCTCGTTGCGCGCCGCTAAACTGTCCAGTGACTCGTATTCTCTGAAGTGCCCTTCGGCCGAAAAGCCCAGGCAACATTCATCGATATGGTTTCTTGCATATTCGGTAAGACTGACTTCTCCGGCCCTGTTTCTCCTTATATACTTCGGATAATCAAGGCAGAAATGATGCTCCGTGAAGATATAGATTCCCTGCCCTACCGTCTCCAGGAATTCCGAATCCTGGAAAAGGTCCACGATTGCTTTCCGCGACACGGAGTATGTGACTCCCTGCTTCCAGCCCACGCTGCACCCGTGGTCCGGGACTCTTTCTCCATCTTCATAGGCAAAGACTCCCTCTGCCTCCTGGTATCCCAGTTCGATCATACGAATTCTTGCCATTGACTGAGATACATGAAATCTGCTTGCCAGATAAGAGATTATCGTCCGAATATAATTCGGAGTACGCGCCCCATGGTGCTTCTCAAGCTGCTCCTCAATAACCTTAATGGTGGAATCCTCTTCCATCATCACAGCAGCTGTCATCTTCTCTGTCTGGTGCTCCATCCATACTATCTCAGAACTGGCATACTGATAACTTCCCACAGTCCTTGCCGCAAGTGCCATGGCATTTTCCCTACCCATACTCTGCAACAGGAAATAGTAGGTATCCATGGAAAAATGAAGGCACTCATGCATGATTGTAATAGCCCGGGGCACCGGGTTATTCACAGTATTTTGATTAATAATGATGCTTCTGGCCGGAAATTCCTGAATGACAGCCTTTCCGTCATTACTCTCTACCTCAAAACTACAGTCTTCATAGCAGGCAAGCCCTTGCCTCTTGTAATCACCATAGAGTCTTCTCTCGAAAACAGGGATCCCCATACGCTTTGCAACCGCGTCGGGATCAACCGGAATTCCCTGCTCTTTTGCTTCCGGAAAGTAATAGTGCAGAATATGCTGGGCAAACAGTTTGTAATCTCCCGGATAAAGGATTGGCCTGAAAAAATGATTCATCTGAACGCTGGTGATATCTCTGTCATCTCGATTCTCTTCCGGAATTTCATTTGCCAGCCTGCAGGAGTAGGAAATGATTCTCTGGTACCCTGGTGTCAGATCCAGATTTACTCCGACATCAAATATCCAGTTTTCAGGCTCTCCACGCTTCCCAGTAGCAGGCTCCGCCAATGTGGTAGTCACAGAAATATAATAATCGGTCCTAATGTTTGTAACCGGCTGAAAAAACGGGGCAATCGTTCTGACTGGCCTGATATTCTCAAGATACCAGCACATGTCTTTTGTGGCGGCAGCATAATCTGGATTCATCCGCTTAATCTTCTGCATGCTTCGGTCAAAATATTCCTTTACAACATCTTGCAAAGTCACATCCATCCTGCTTTGGAGTACATCTTCAACAGAAATAGGTTTGTCCACCTGCTCTCCCTCCATTTCCTTCACAAAGCCCTATTAGATAACAGGTTCCATCTGCCTTATATAATAATTCCGTTGTAACAGAATTGCAACATTTATTTACGCATTAATTTCATATTTCCTATTGTATGCATAATTACTTTATGCTATATTGAGCTTAGGATATTGCTGCCTATAAGAGAATTCAATAGTGTATCCGGGGCATTAATTGTATTTGATTGGGATCCGGCAGCCCTACGTGCCGGTTAGAGAGGAGGCTTTATGCCTCGAAAGATTGAAAAAATCAATCGTCAGATTGCCATGGGCGCTGTAATACGTTCTTATCGTATGAAGGCTGGCATCGGTGTTCAGGAACTTGCAGATATGATGGGTGTCTCTCGCGGTACCATCCTGCATTGGGAGACGGATCTCAGCCGTCCTACTGTGGAGCAGATCCGTGAGATTATTGAGATCCTTGGTATCCCATTCACAGAACTCTTTGATATCAAAACCTCTCTCACGCCATCAGTATCTGAGCTCCGCCTGATTAACCAGTATCGCCAGGCCAGTGAGACCGGGAAGCGCATCATAGAGTCAATGATCCGGACCGTGGTCACGGAAGAACAGAATGCTCACGACCGTAAACTCACTCGTGAAAAGCATATTATCGCATTTGAGGCAACCCGGGCGGCTGCGGGAACCGGAATCACTTTCTCACAGGCAGAAAGGGGATACTGTTTCGTCAACCATAATGAACTAAGTGATAAGGCAGACACCATTATCCGTGTTTCCGGTATGAGTATGGAACCCGAATATCACGATGGGGATTGTGTATATGTGAAATATACCGATGCAGCTGATGATGGGGCTGATGTTATCTGCTCTACCGCAGATGGTGCCGTTATTAAGAGAAAGAAAGGGAACAAATTGTTTTCCTTGAATAAAGCCCTCCCGTTTGGCGAAAAATCGGAAGATGACTTTGTAAAAATCGAAGGAGTTGTTCTTGGCGTTGTTGATCCGAAGGACTTTGCAACCAAGGAAGAAGCTGCTGAACTGGAAGATCTTCTTGCTGATCAGGTGCGGGAATTTCAAAGAATAAACCGCTAGTCTGTTGAACTGTGGTATTTCGATGGGAGGTGACATGATGACTGCTCAGAAAGAATCTGTATGGAACCCCTGGCATGGCTGCCACAAGATCAGTTCCGGATGTCGATTTTGCCCTGTCTTTCAGAAAGACTATAAGTACGGCCGCAATCCAGACCTTGTCTTCAAGACAAAGTCCTTTGACCTTCCCACTCGGATGGACCGGGCACATCACTACCGATTGAAGCCGGAAGATCATCTGATCCATACTTGCACGACATCAGATTTCTTTCTCCCGGAAGCGGACAGCTGGCGTGATGAAGCATGGTCTATGATGAAATCGCGTCCGGATCTTACTTTCCTGATCAGCACGAAGCGTCCGGACAGGATCGCAGATCATCTCCCGGAGGACTGGGGCGATGGCTCTGCCTACGAGAATGTTCACATCAGCTGCTGTGTCGAAAGCCAGTACACAGCTGATCTGCGTCTTAGAAGATTCATCACGCTTCCAATTCTCCATAAGTCCATCACTGTAGATCCCATGCTCGGCCTGGTCCGGATATCAAAATACCTGCAGTCAGGAGAGTTTGAAGCCGTCTCCTGCAGTGGGGAAAGCGGTCCATCCGCGCGGGTCTGTGACTTCTCGTGGGTCCTCAATCTGATGCTGGAATGCGTCGACAATAATGTGCCCTTCCGTTTTGAAATGACCGGCTCCAAATTCCGGAAAGGGAATGAAGTCTACTCTCTCAGTGAAGAAAACCAGTCCATTCAGGCTATGAAAGCCTGCGTAAACTACAGCATCTGCGGCTGATCTGGTCAAATTTGTTCATAAAGAAGCCATCACTTGTTCACATACTCGTCACACGGGACCGGTATCATGTAACCATCAAGTCAAGGAGCTGATGAAAAGAAATGAAATCTTTTCAGAAGGATGAATCAGCAGACACTTGTTCCATATAAGGCAATAACAAAACTTTTCATACTCAGCCGGTCAGGCTTCATACACCTGACCGGCACTCCCTCCCAAGATCAATCCTCTGCTTCGGCAGGGGTTTTATTTTTCATTTGATTAAGGACAATCCCTCCCCTGCGTCTGATATACTATGTGAAGGTTATTCAGAAAAGTTTTACACGACAGAAAGGCATAGAACATGAATTACGATGAGGCATCGGAATACTGGACTTCAAGAGAACAAAACGATAAGAAGCATCCGGAAGCGGAAAAAAGTCTTCTGAACTTTATTACGGCTCACCATATATGCGCACTTGCAACCGGATCTGGTGATTTCGTCCGCTGTACTCCGATTGAATACAAATGGGTGGACCAGGCTTTCTGGCTCTTCTCTGAAGGTGGCTTGAAATTCCGTGCATTGAAGGATAATAAAAATGTCTGCCTGGCGATCTATGATGAAGTAAAAGGGTCCGGGTTCGGACAGCTTCACAGCGTACAGATCAGTGGAACAGCTGAGATTATAAAACCGTTCTCCGATGATTACATGAAGCTTCTTGAGTATAAGCACATCCCGGAAGCAGCTATCCGGAAGATGCAGACCCAGATTCACCTGATCCGTATTGTCCCTGCAGAGGCTGATTATCTGAATTCTGATTTCAAAAAAGACGGATATGATTCAAGACAGCATATTCTCTTTTGATATTGCGGGACTGTCAGTCGAGCAAGTAAATCGAATCGGCCAAGGCAATAGATAACAAATAAGCAGGAGGTACAGGCGCCTATGAGCGGAACCGTTCAGCTTCATACTAAGAGACTGCTCCTTCGCAGAGTCACGTCTGAAGACACAGCTATCCTTCATCGTGAACTTGGATGCAATCCCGAAATGATCCGATACACCTGTTGGAACCCATATGCAACTCTCGAGTCCACCAGGGTCAAGGTTGAGAATGATATCCAGGGATACGAAAAAGAAGGCTGTTACGCTTGGATCATCCAGTATGGAGAGAATGTAATCGGAACAATTGGGGCTTACGGATATGATTCGGGTATGTCCAGCATCGAACTCGGTTACAGCATTTTCCAAAAATATTGGGGCCTCGGGTTTGCATCGGAAGCAGCGGCTGAAGTGGTTCGGTATCTGATTATAGGTAAAAAGATCAACCGTGTTCATGCCTGGTGCCATGCGGACAATACCGCATCTGCCAAGGTTCTTACGCATGCAGGTATGAAAGAAGAAGGTCTTCTGCGTCAGGCAATGAAAAATCCAGACGGTTCTTACGCGGATCAAAAAATCTTTGGAATTGTCCGTGACGACTATGTAGGCTGACCTGCAGAAACTGTTTGCCCAGGATTTTATTTATACATGCAAAGAGCCCAGAGATTTCTGCAATCTCTGGGTTCTGTTATGTTAGTACGCGGTATGCAATTGTGCCATCATTAGGCGGTTAAGCCGCTGTGATCTGAACCAGATGTCTCTTGTCCTCGACCTGTTTCTGTTCTTCCTTCTTCGGAATCTGCAAGGTCAGGATACCATCGTTCATCTGAGCGTGGATGTCATTCTCAGTGAGCTGATCTCCGACATAGAAGCTGCGGCTCATGCTGCCGGCGTAATGCTCGCGGCGGATGTACTTGCCTTCCTCATTCTTCTTATCGTTGTCAACCTTCTTCTGAGCGGTGATGGTCATGTAGCCGTTGTTCAGTTCAACGGTAACATCATCCTTCTTAAATCCCGGAAGATCAACTGCGACCTCGTAGCCCTTTTCGGTTTCCTTTACGTCGGTCTTCATCTCGTGAGCTGCCCTTCCGCCGTAAAGCTTCTTGTCGACATCGCTCATGTCCGGAATCATCGGCATATAGAAATCATCATCAAACCAGTCATCAAACAGATTGTCATTAAAGATACTCGGCATCAACATAAGTCATTCTCCTCTATGAAATGTCCTTTTCGGATCTAACCTATGTAACCGTTGTGCTCGTGAGCTTTCGTTTCCGGGTTCCAGTTACTTTCAACTACTATCTCTATGTGATACGAAAGAGACTTTTTAGAGAACTTCCGAAGGCCCTCTCAGTGAACTCCTCATCTTTTCCTTTCATCTCCTTCGTTCTGACTACGTTATAGTCTGTTTTATTAGCACTGTCAAGTGTTGAGTGCTAATTTTCTGACGAATTCACAGTATCGTCACACTTTGCCCATAGTCCACGCTCAACAGCCCTTTCTGCCGCTTTTATGGTCTTCTATCGCGCATGAAGCATTACCCGGATTGGATTTCAGCCCTGCATCCTCAGGGCATATGGACACCCTTCCGTCCTCGAATGCAAAAGCCGGGATTCCGATGGATCCCTTCTTTTTGCACTCGTCAAATACAGGATTATTGTCCCTCAGGCGGATAAACTCTTTCATGAAACGGACTTGTTCCCCGATATCAATGTATTGAAATTCGTCTTCTCTCCCGATGATCTGTTCATGGACATAGGCGCAGTCCGGGCAGGTCGGCATTCCATATATCTTGATCATAATTCCATTCTCCTGGCACTATCGGAACAATCCGTCCGGCATGCTCCTCCAGACGCCACTTTTCACGAAATAAAAGCATTTCCCGGTCAGCAGGTTCTTTGCGAACAACGTAGCGTGAAGCTCCAGCGTCGTATTGCGGTAGTCGACCGGGTCCGACATCCGCACATCGAACAGAATCCGGAAATGAACATTTGCCTTCACATAGTCATATACCGGAGTATAAGTGCTGCCATCCGGCATGACATTCAGAAATGGAGTCTGGTAGAACCTCTCCATCGTCGTCTCATCCGGCTTGAACCCGGCAGGATCCAAGCCTGCCTGCGTAGCAATTTTCGTAAGCTTCGGTGTCAGGACATTCTTGATCATTTTGTCCTTACCGAAGGAATCTGTTTTTCCTTCCAGGTTGTCTGTATTCAGATAAACCATCAATTAACTCCCAAGGCCAATCAGTTTTCAGAAAGAAATGCCATGATCTCTTCCGGTTTCTTCTTACTCTTCTTGACAGCCTTCATGATCGCATCCATCTGAGCCTTTTCCGCAGCTGCCTTCTCCGCTTTTTCTGCAGCCTTCAGCTCTTCCTGGAGCTTATCCTGCTCGTCCTGCAGAGCAACGGTCTTCTCCTGCAGCTTGTTGATCTGCTCTTCCAGCTTATCGATCTTTGTCTGGATAGCCGCCTTATTCACACGTCTTGCCATCTTCTTTGTCTCCTTTACTCTATAAATTTTGCTCGTTCTCCGAATGACTTTTTCTCTTTCTGAGGAACATCTTTCACCGGTCTGCCGACGGGGATCACAGCCCGCGCAGTGAGACCGTCTTCCAGATGAATAAGTTCTGCTATTTTGTCTCCTGTATGGCCGAGCTTCATCTGTCCATCTACCCATACACCAGCATATCCTTTGGCTACTATAGCCAGCATGATATTTTCTACAGACGCGGCGTAGTCTTCAATCTCGAACGACAGTCCATTATTCGCTTCCCAATAGGAAGAGACTGGGATAATAACCGCTGCCGCAGTCTTCATCGCCTTTGTCGGGACCAGCTCGGCCAGCTTTGATTTGACTTCAGTATTTGTGACAATGATGAATGACGTGGTTTGATGATTGTACCCGGAAGGTGCCTTAATTCCAGCCTCCACTATCTCTTCCAAGTCTGCTTTAGAGATTCCCGCGCCATCGAACTCTTCACGATAACTGGCACGCTTATTGATTGCATCAAAGAAATCCATTATGCCACCCCCTCTCTGAGTGAACTTTGTTACATGATATCACGGTTTCAGTTTCCTATACATTCATGGATCATCCCTTCTGCGTTATAACTCTTCGTATCCGCACCGCGAGCATGGTATTGCGCTTTGTCACGGTGACATGGTGGACGGCATGGCACCGACGACCGTCACAAGGTCCTGATTCTTCTTTGTCTCCTTTACTCTATAAATTTTGCCCGTTCCCCGAATGACTTTTTCTCTTTCTGCGGAACATCTTTCACCGGTCTTCCGACAGGGATCACGGCCCGCACAGTGAGACCGTCTTCCAGATGAATAATTTCTGCTATTTTGTCTCCTGTATGGTCGAGCTTCATCTGTCCATCTACCCACACACCAGCATATCCTTTGGCTACTATAGCCAGCATGATATTTTCTACAGATGCGGCGTAGTCTTCAATCTCGAACGACAGTCCATTATTCGCTTCCCAATAGGAAGAAACTGGAATAATAACCGCTGCCGCAGTCTTCATCGCCTTTGTCGGGACCAGCTCGGCCAACTTTGATTTGACTTCAGTATTTGTGACAATGATGAATGACGTGGTCTGATGATTGTATCCGGAAGGGGCCTTAATACCAGCCTCCACTATCTCTTCCAGATCCGCTTTAGGGATTCCCGCGCCATCGAACTCTTCACGATAACTGGCACGTTTATAAATTGCATCAAAGAAGTCCATTATGACTCCCCCTCTCTGAGTGAATTTTTCTACATGATACCATGGTTTCAGTTCCTTTACATTCATAGATCAACTCTTCTGCATCGCGACCCTTCGTATCCGCACCGCAAGCATTGTATTGCGTTTTGTCACGGTGACGTGATGCACGGCGTATGACAGAGCTTTCCTTGTTCCGACGATAACCAGAATCTTCTTTGCGCGGGTTATTCCGGTGTAAATGAGATTCCGCTGCAGCATGACGTAATGGTTCATCAGCACCGGTATCACAACGATTGGGTACTCGGATCCCTGAGACTTGTGGATGGTCGTAGCGTAGGCAAGCACCAACTCGTCCAGTTCAGAGATATCGTAGGAAACATTTCTTCCATCGAAGTCAACGGTAAGGGTACGGTTCTGGGTGTCCACGAAGCTGATGATCCCTATGTCGCCGTTGAATACTTCTTTGTCATAGTTGTTGCGGATCTGCATGACCTTGTCCCGCTGGCGGAACTGCATGCCGGCATGTCGGAGGAATGGGACGGAATCCGCCCCGCCATATCCCAATGCTCCATAGGATCCCTGTGTGCCCTGCTGGCTTATTGGGTTCAAGGCTTCCTGCAGTGCCTGGTTCAGATTGGATGCTCCGACCACGCCGCGCTGCATTGGCGTCAGGACCTGTATCTCCGAGGATGGAGTGTGGTAATAGCGGGACAGATTCTCCTTCACAAGCTTCGTGATCGTGGAGACTGCCTTTTCCGGATCTTCCTCCTCCATGAAGAAGAAATCACTGGTCCGGCCATTTGACAGGTCCGGCATCTGCCCCTCATTGATCCGGTGCGCATTCATGATGATCCGGCTCTTCTGTGCCTGCCGGAAGATTCTCTTCAGGCGGACGACCGGAACACAATCCGACTCAATAATGTCGCGAAGAACATTTCCGGCGCCGACCGAAGGAAGCTGATCGATGTCCCCGACGAGAATGAGGGTCATGGAATCCGGAACCGCCTTGAGGAGATTGTACATGAGCATGATATCGATCATGGAACACTCATCCACGATCAGAACATCTCCCTCCAGCGGCTTCTCTTCGTTCCTCTGATAACCCTCAGGCGGCTTGAATTCCAGAAGCCGGTGAATGGTCTTCGCCTCGCGGCCGGTTGCCTCCGACAGACGCTTCGCAGCCCGGCCGGTCGGAGCGGCAAGCAGGATCTTCGCGCCGGCGTCCGCAAATGCTGTGATGATACCCAGTGTAGTCGTTGTCTTTCCGGTCCCGGGACCGCCGGTCAGAACAAGTACTTTGCTGGTCACAGCTTCCTGGATGGCCTGCATCTGGATTTCGTCATACTGCATCCCGGTCCGGAAGGCAATCCGTTGGGCAAGGTTCGCTGTGTCTACGTGCACGCCCGGCTGGGCGTGAAGAATCGAGGTCAGGCGCTTGGCAGTACCCGTCTCGGAAAAGTAAAACGGTGGCAGATAGACTGCCTTGTACATGGGATCGGTCGAGTCAAAGGTGACAGAACCTTTTGCATCCTTCTGTGTGGAAGCCGCTGCCGTTTCAGATGAACCGCCGGAAGCATCCAGGCCGGAGAGATACTGTTCGTAAAGCGTATAGTCTATCTCATCACTACTCTCATCCTGTGTCTGTCCGGGCTGGTCTGTCTTCTGGGCAGCCGATAGAGTATGAACGCTGTCCTGGGGAATATTGTCCGTGATCACATCCTTGGTGTGGATCATTTCATCCAGCGTCATGGCAAGGAGGCCATCCTCTACACCCAGAAGCTCCGCTCCCTTCTCCAGAAGCATCTTCCGGGTCGCGTAGCAGTGCCCGTCCTCGGACAGCTTATTCAGCGTATAAAACAGTCCGCTCCGCAGACGGGCATACTTTTCCTTGCCGAAACCCATCTTCTCGGCGATTGTATCCGCTGTTTTGAAACCGATTCCCCAGATATCGTCCGCCAGACGGTATGGATTCTCCTGCACGACCTTAATACTGTCATTGCCGTAGGTCTTGTAGATCTTCGTCGCATGACTGGTGCTGACATCATGACTCTGCAGAAAGACCATGATATTCTTGATCTCCATCTGCTCCAGCCAGCTCTTCTTGATGCTCTCCACGCGGGCTCTTCCGATGCCTGGAATCTCAAGCAGCCGGTCCGGCTGATCCTCGATGACGTTCAGCGTGTCCGCGCCAAACTGACTGACGATCTTTTTGGCATACTTGGGCCCGATACCCTTGATCAGTCCGCTTCCAAGGTACTTCTCCATGCCATAGACCGTCGCCGGCAGCGTTTCCTCGAATGTCTCCAAGGCAAACTGGCGGCCATACTTCGCGTCTACCTTCCACTGACCGGTCAGAGAAAGCACCGACCCGACATGGACATCCGGCATGGCGCCGACCACAGTCACAAGATCGTGATAATTCTTCGCCCGGCACTTGATGACCGTGTAGCCATTTGTCTCATTCTGGTATGTAATTCTCTCCACCACACATCGAAGACGTTCCACTCAAAATTCTGCCTTTCGCTTTCTTCTACTTCACCGACGTCATCAGAAAATCCGGTCATATCTTCCCAGGTACTGCGGCGGAATCTGGTCCGCCAGCCACACTTTATCATTGCCGATATAGAATTTGATGCCGTCTGCCGCAGCCTGTTTCGCATCAACGGTCAGAATGACTGGGCGGTTGTCTCTTCTTCTGCCCACCTGCTCAGCCGTTTCGATATCAGCCGACATATGGACATACTGCCTTCCCATCGGCAGGAGCCCCTTCTCCATGATGGAGTCAAGGAATCTTCGCGCCGTTCCATGGTACAGAACTGCCGGCGGCACGGCTTCTTTATGGTCTACCTTATTCTGAAAGGAATGCCCGTACAGCGCCTTGATTCTGCCATCTTCAATTGCGAAGCGTTGCTTATCCGAACGGGCCATAACTTCCCGGATCACAGTTTCCGTAAGAGGCGGATCAAAATGATGCATCCCATTCATTGCTCGGAGAAATGTCCCTATCTCTACCGAACCATCCTGAGCAAGCTTAAGGCCGTACTTCTCCGAATTATGCCGAAGCGCATAGGACATCTTCCTGCTGATGTAGGCATATCTGTTATCCTCAGACATCAGCTCTTCTCCTGTCTGCAAAATCTCTGTTGATATCCCTGAGTTCCTTCTTACCATCAATGTATGGCTGGTACATGTCGATAATTCCTGCACTGCACCGGTCACAGAGACCACTGATATTTCCTATGGAATCTGCGATGATCTTTTCCCGTTCTTCACGCGTCGTATCCTTGATCAGATATCCTGACAAATGAATCACTTCCCATCCGGTTCAGCTGTTATTCTGAGAGCAGTTTGCTGCATCGATTGCGATGACAAGCATCAAGCCCGGAATCTCATATTCCGGTCTTTCAAATGTAAGTTCGTAGGTATCACCCCAGCTGAGCAGTCTCTTTCTGATCGTCATGACCAGAGTGCTTCCACTGTAGACCCGATAGTCCCAGCCGAAGATATCACCATCACATCTCCAGCCCATATAGTCGATCGTATACTTCGGCCGGAAGAGTGTGAATTCTGCCTGGACATTTCCGACAGTTCTGCCGGCAATTTCTACCTGAAACCTCGGAAGAAAAAAGGTAAACTTCTGATGAATGCTGCCTATCTCATGCCCATTTTTGTCCCTGACATGAATCCGATGGAGAATGGAAAGCAGTTCATTCTTGACGAAGTATTTCGGGTTTCCATCTTCGTCGTAGACATCATATGTATCTGTGAGAGCAAAGACCCTCTGTTTGATAAGAAGTCTCATGAAAGTGCCTCAAGCATCTGAGCCGGATTGTCTGCTGCTTTGACCTTCCCCATTGCCTTAATGATAATGCCTTCCTCGTCGATCAGATAGGTTGTGCGGATTGTCCCCATCGAAACCTTTCCGTAATTTTTCTTTTCACCCCAGGCACCGTACAGCTCCAGAACCTTATGTGCCGGATCAGACAGAAGTGTGAAAGGCAGACTGTATTTCTCCTCAAAGTTCTTATGCGACTTCACACTGTCCTTGCTGACGCCAAGCACAACCGCGCCCTTCTCCTGAATCTGCGGATAACGCTCCGCAAATCCGCAGGCCTGTTTTGTGCAGCCGGCTGTATTATCCTTCGGATAGAAATACAGGATCACCTTCTGGCCTGTGTAATCTTCTAGGGAGTGCATTTCTCCATTCTGATCCGGCAATGTAAAGTTCGGTGCCTTCGTTCCAACTTCGAGCATAGGTCAATCCTCCTCGGTTATAGGTTATTTTGATACAGCCACTTTATGATTTTTGAAATCAGACCGCGAGTTTACCAAAATCGACTGGACCTCTCATTTTTATCTCTGGCATCTTAATATTTCCAATGTTTTCTAATCCGGTCCTCCCTCTCAGAATTTATCAAACACCTTCTGAAATACAGGATTCTCAGGCGCTGCCACAGAAAACAGCGTCATCGATAAACGCAGCTTCTGATCCGCCGCATGGCAAAAATTCATTTCTTATACAGCGCATCATATATTTTCTGCAATTTCTCGTCACGGCTTTTCGTCACTTCTTTGGCTTTGTCCCCGGAATAATCGTAGAAGCCCTTGCCGGTCTTGACTCCATAGTTGCCTGCCTGATAAGCATCCGCAAGAATCTTCGGAACATCATGGCTGTCTTCAAGATCCGGAATCAGGTATTCGCTGATGTGGAAAAATGTATCGATGCCTCCGAAATCAACTGTTTCAAGCGGTCCAAGGCATGCCCAGCGGAAGCCGAGTCCGTACTTCATGACCGCATCCGCCCCTTCTTTGCTGATCACTCCATCCTCCACCATAGAACAGACTTCGCGCAGCACTGCCAGCTGAATCCTGTTTGCGGCAAATCCCGGAACGTCCTTATTGACGATGGCCGGTTTCTTGCCGATGGCGACTGACAAGTCATAGATTGCCTGAGCGACATCACCCCGAGTCTGGTCATTTCGGATGATCTCAATCAGGGGGATCAATGTCGGTGGATTGAACCAGTGCATACCCAGGAAACGGTCTGGTTTCTTAACAGCCGATGCAAGTTTATTGATGGAAAGGCCGGATGTATTGGTCGCGATAATCGTTTCATCATCCACGATCTCTGAAAGCTCTTTGTAGAAGGCGAGTTTCAGATCCATGTTCTCCGCAATGCACTCAACTATAAGATCTTTTCCAGCAAATTCGCCCATAGCTGTCGTGTACGCAATCCTATTCACCGTTTCTGGCGCAATCTTCGTCTTTGCTTTCTCAAGTGTGGATGCTCTGTGATTATATAAAGTGACCTCATAACCTCTGGCGGCAAAGATCTCCGCCATGGAATAGCCCATAGTTCCTGCACCTGCGATTGCAATCTTCTGAATATTCACTTTTCCCTCCTTCAGCAGCCCTTCCTTACGAAATAATAGCATTGCGCAACTTCTGAGAATCCAGCGTCAGCTATGCCTCCAGCTCTGTTGCATTTTTCTTGATTTCCTGTATTGCCTTGATGATTCCCTGCTTTGTCTGTCCGTCGAACATTCTGGTGAATGGGATTGGTTTATCGAAAGGTGGCTTCATCAAGTCGCTGATATCGTCCATATACCCATTGAGTTCTATACTATTGATAATCTTATGGACAAATGCAATCTGCCTCTGGTTGAGTTTTGCTTCGTCGATATACCTAGAGAACTCTTCCATGGCAGCTTCATGGTCCAGTTTCGCGATCTTCCGGATCAAAAGGCCAAATGGCATGTCACCATACGTCCGCTCGTAATCCTTCTTTGTTCCAAGCTCCTGCGTAAGCACTCTCTCCAGCTCCTGATAATCACCCTTCTGAAGACGCTTATTGTGAGTCAGCTTATAGATGGCCAGCGTATCCATATGTTCGTTCACATATCGATTCACCTTATCGCGGTAGTTTGTGAAATCATATGCCGGCCCCACTGTAAGGCCTTCTCTCTGTTCGATTACAGGATCATAGACATCGGTGTAAACCGGGGGTCTACCCTTGCCACCGTCAAGAAACTGGATCAAACCTCTGAGCTTTCTCCTGACCGTTTCCTCCCTCAGAATCCTCTTATCGTCATTGGTCCAGAAAGGATCTTTCTGTACATCGTGGATAAGCTGAAGCTCTGCATGAACCATGGGAATCGTTGCCTTTGTTTCCAACTGCCTGCACAGCTGCTGGAGCTGGTATACCGCATTCTGGAAGGTACTCAGTCCTTTGATATCGGCTATCATAATCCCATACAAGAAATTATCAAATCTGTTTGCATTGATATCCTGATCTGTTGCTCTCACCAGTGAAGCAATGTGCCCAGTGAGCTCTGCCTGTGCAGTAGTCGACACCATAACAAACTGATCCTTATTCCGGTACTTCTCCACATACTGCCGTTCTTTCTTCACCGAAACAAGGTTGTCATTCAGTGTTTCGATCTGATGATAGATTGACTCGATCAGACCAGTCCTGAATTTCTGAAGCTCTTCCTTCATATACTGCCCGTCCTGCAGACTAACGATCAGCTGAAGGCGTTTATTAAATATTTTCTCTGAAAGCGGCTTCTGGGTGCCTTCCTTCTCATCTCTTTCCCTTTGCTGGAAGTATTCAAAGTTTCCGCAATAGTCAAATATCAGGAAACGCTTTTTCCCGATATAGTCCCCGTCAATCTGATCAAAGCAGGCCAGATCAGGGCAAAGCCTCGTCCCACGTCCAATCATTTGCCAGAACTTGATCTTCGACATTACCTGTTTGAAGAAAACCAGGTTCAGGCAATCTGGGACATCGATACCGGTATCCATCATATCCACGGACACCGCGATCTGGGGATCTCCATTTTTATGCTTGAAATCGCTGATTGCCTGATGGGAATACGCGTCTTCACAGACAATTCGCTTGATAAATTTCCCCTGATATTCCGGATAAAGTGCATTGAATCGGTCGACAATGAACTGAGCATGCCTGGTATTCTGTGCGAAAATGATCGTCTTGCCCAGCTTGTTTCCCCCGTCGGTCTTGATTCCCCTTTCCATCAGATCTTGTAGAACCGTATCAACTGTATTCGCGTTAAAGAGAAACTTATTCAGTTCCGCTGATGGCTCAAACTCAGGTGCATCTTGCCCGGTCGCATTCCAGTCGTCCTCATACCTCTGCTGATCCGATCTGGAAAGTTCACTGTATTTGATTCCCTGATGGGTGAACTTCGTCTTAACCGAATAGGTGTAGTACGGGACAAGTACATGATCCTGACCAACCGCTGTCTCATATTCGTAGGCGTAAGTCGGAACGCCCTCCTCCATATCAAAGAAGTCATAGGTGTTCCGATCCACATCCGTCTTTGGCGTTGCTGTAAGTCCAACCAAAATGGCATCGAAGTAGTCAAAGATTACCTTGTACTTGTTGAAAATGGATCTGTGGCATTCGTCCGTGATGATGAGATCAAAGTGCCCGCAGGAAAATAGCCTCTCTCCATCCTTTCCCTTCGTATCATCGATGGCATTCATCATCGTCGGGTAGGTTGAAAATACAATCCTTGCACTCCGGTCATCCTTTGAAAGGCATAAGTTGCACAGAGACTGATTCGGAAGATAGTCCTCAAATGCGTTCTTTGCCTGTGAAACCAGCTCCGTACGATCTGCAAGGAAAAGCACATTTGTAACCAATCCTGCCCTTGTCAGCAGATCGACCAGCCCTGCAGCGGTTCTGGTCTTTCCCGTACCGGTAGCCATCACCAGAAGGTTCTTGCGAAAGCCTTTCTCAAGATTATCACAGACAGCCCGGATAGCCTCCTTCTGGTAATAGCGCCCCGAAATCTGATCATTCACCGGAACATCCGTAAGTCTTCTTGTAAATGTTCTCTGGTTCATGCGTCTTTGCAGGTCATCCTGAGAAGCGAACTGAAAAACCTGCCTCGGAACACCGGAACGGTCATCCCAGAAATAGGTATCAAATCCATTCGTGTAGTAGATCATCGGGCGGCGGCCATACATTCTTTCAAGCGCATCCGCATAATAGACTGCCTGCTGTTTACCGACCATCGGATCCCTGGAAGTCTTCTTCGCCTCTACTACTGCCAGTGGTTTTCCGTCCTTCCCCATCAGAGTGTAATCAGCGTAGCCCTTCTGTCCAGGGATGCCAAGCATATTCTGAAGTTCCATTTCCTGACGAACATTTGCAGAGACACCGTCCAGGTCCCAGCCAGAGTCCTGCAGATCCAGATCAATGTATTTCTTTCTGGTAAGGAATTCTGTCAGTTTCTCAGAATCGAATGTACGTCCAGCCTGATTCTTAGCCTTCTCCTCTTCAAACTTCTGGGATAACAGCCGAACCTGCTCTTCGAGCTTCTTTATCGTTTCTTCTTTTTCATTGAGGAGACTTGCCTGCTGTTTAACCTTCTCCTCGTTGATGATGACTTTCTCCTTTGGAATCAGTGTCTCATCAAATGTCCGCTCTTCATAATCCTCACCATAGCAGTAATCGATCCACTCAATAAAGGCAAACAGAGCACGAAGCGAGTCGATTGCTTCCGTCTCACTGATTTTCTTGTCTGTGTGAACGGCACGATTTCCAAGACGAATAACAACCTGCAGTCCCTTCCATACATTCTTATCTACTGCGAAATAGAATGTGTCTTCATGGACAAGAGATTGAAGATTATCCTGATAGGGTGTAATCATTTGAGGATTCGCAGCATAACACCACTTCACAGCAAGCTCCAAGGCTTTCCTGCAGCCAATGGCACACATCGCCGTCGAAGTATGGAATGTCTTCTCCGCTTCTACACAGGCATCTGCAAACATTGCATATGCAGCCTGATTCTGTAAAAATGAAAAATTTGACATAAGCGTCACCTCAATAATGACAACACAACCATATCGAGTCTCTGTACCATACTGATACAAAAGCACTAAACTTGTATAGCGACTATCTAAGCGACAGATTTTGATTTGTCGACTTGTCGAACGAACTCAGCATACGCTTTCTGTTCTTCAATCGGCGGCAAGACTATTTCATAACTATTGATGTCTTTATTTGAAATATGTGGTACAAGTGATCCTGTAATGTTGCAGTGATCAGCAAACCAGTGACTGTTCAATAAAGAATATAAGAATTCCTGTTCAACATCTTTTCCACGAATACATGCTGTCCGCTGAATTAAGAGTGCAGGAAGATGCTCTTTATCGACGGAAGCAATTTTAAATCCGCCATTAACCCAAGGTCGGTCCATCGCCATTACAATATCACCGTCTTTCAAAAGGTATTGTTCGAATCCATCCGTATCTGGCCAATATTTACAATCTTCCCAAATGATGAATCCCTGCATAAGGTTATAGCCACCGACTATCCTCACACCTCCTTCTGTATAGCCTTCGCTTTTAAATGGATAGCCGACAAGTACATCTGCATGCTTTTGTAGGGGTTCTTTCTGATATCCTTTTGTGTTTATTTCTGGATCACCAAACATCTCGACAAATCGGGCTTTGATGAGTTCATCAAGTATTTGCAGCTGCTTCTTTCGTTTTTCTATTATCCTTTCCAGCGAAGAACACAATCCAACTATATGTACTTGCGAAGAGTAACACGGTATATCTAAAACAAGTCTGTTCAATTCTTTAGCAGAAAGATGTTTTACCGTAACAAACGAAGTCCTTTGTTCTATCTCCTTCAGTGCTTTTGAAAGAGCGAAACGAATATATTCTTCTGAGGTTCCGTTTTTTGCTGTAATTTTACATACTCGCTGATTTAAAAGTGCATCCCGATCTTTCCAGCGTGAAATATTAAACTCCCCATCCATTCCAACAAGTAAATCACCGGGATGAACAACATACTCAACCGGATACTTTCCAGAATAATAGGTTTCAGAAAATCCCCGTTGTACATCACGAATCCTTATTAATCTGAGTTTTAAGCCATTTGTACTAGTAACTACTGTCAAAGCTCTGAAAACAGCGTAAATTCAATACTTTCGTGGCTCTACTGGATTGCAAATCTTCTTTATTAATAGTACA
>Ga0326514_10000455_pt1 | contig 27955 bp, 20 predicted proteins | sample 3_2548_0518_D_FD_203653 | JGI IMG/M metagenome (GOLD analysis project Ga0326514, IMG submission 203653) | Bovine rumen microbial communities from UC Davis, California, United States - 3_2548_0518 | ecosystem: Host-associated > Mammals > Digestive system > Stomach > Rumen | place: USA... | reverse complement strand
GTCTCGTCGGCAGCGCGGACAGTGTCAGCGCTGTGATGCAGGCAGCCGGTCCCGGAAGAGATGTGACCTCGATGCCGGCCTCGGCCGCCATCTGCACGAGCTCGGCTCCCGGATCGGAAATGCCCGGTGTGCCCGCGTCCGTGATCAGCGCGACCGTCGTGCCCTGCGCCATCTTCGCCACCAGCTCGCGTCCCTTATCGAACCGGTTGTTTTCATGATATGCCGTCATCGGTGTGTGAATATCGAAATGATTCAGCAGCTTGATACTGTTTCTGGTATCCTCCGCCGCGATCAGATCCGCCTCCTTCAGGGCGTTGATCACACGATAAGTCATATCATCCAGATTGCCGATCGGTGTCGCGCATAAGATCAGTTTTCCAGCCATGTATCCTCCTCCGTCCGCCGCGATTTTTGCGCCGGTATTAATTCGGTGCCGCCGTCCGGGTCCTTCCCCGTTTCTTCAGCGGCCATCCCCGTAAATGTCGCGGATCTCCTGTGTATACACGCCCGGTGTCTCGTAGACGATGAGCGGTTTTTCCACCGTGAGCCTGGGGTTTCCGCCCTTCACGGCCTCGAGGAGAACCAGATTCGGTTCCTTATCGATGTAAGGATAAACGAGGCGCATCCGCTTCGGTTCCAGCTTATACTCCCGCAGTACATCCATGATCTCCGCCAGGCGGAAGGGCCTGTGAATGAGATAAAAACGGCCTCTCGATTTGAGAAGTCCGGACACATTCTCCGCAAGATCACGGAAGGTGCATTTCACCTCGTGTCTTGCGATCGCCAGCCTCTCGTCGGGATTGGCCAGTCCGTGCTGCCCGATCATGTACGGCGGATTGCTCACACAGACATCAAAAGAAGCCGCACCGAAGGTCGATACGGCTCCGCAAATGTCTCCACGGACGATCGAGATGCGGTCTTCCAAATGGTTGTACGCCACGCTGCGTTCCGCCATTTCGGCACTTTCCTCCTGGATCTCAAGCCCCGTGAAGTGCTTCCCTTCGGTGCGTGCCGCCAGAAGCAGCGGGATGATGCCCGTGCCGGTGCCAAGATCCAGTACCTTCTCGTCCTTTTTTACAGAAGCATAGCCCGACAGAAGGACCGCATCGATCCCGTAGCTGAACCGGCTGCGGGACTGGATCACAAAATATCCGTTCTGCAGATCATCTAGACGCTCTCCGTCCTTCAGGTCAAGTGGCATTACTCCTGCTCTCCTTTATTGCTTTTCCCGGCTTCGCCGCGCTGCTCACCATTGCCGCGCTGTTCGCCGCCGCTGCGCTGTTCACTGTTGCCGCGCTGTTCACCGCCGCCGCGCTGTTCGCCGTTTCCGCTCTGCTCCGCGTTTTTGGAGCGGTTGCGATTGCGGTTTCGTCTGCGTCTGGAGCCGCCGTTTCCGTTTCCGCCGTTTCCATTGCCGCCGTTACTGTTTGCATTCTCAGCGTTTCCGCCGTTTTCGCTGCCGTCACCGTTCCGGTTTGCGCCGCCGTTATTGCGATTCCGGTTGTCTCCCCGGCTGTTCTCCGGTTTCTCGCCCTTCTCGCCTTTCGCGCCGGCACCGCCTGCCCCATTGCCGGAAGCATTGGCGTTTCCGTTCCTGCCTCTGCCGCCCGCATTGCGGCGGCCGCCGCTGCGATTGCCGTCACCGGAACCGCTGCCGTTCTCTTTGCCGCCGTTGTTTTTGCCTGCGGCATCGCCGGTATTCTTGCCGGACGCGTTGTCATTATTGTTTTTGCCGCTGTTATTGCCGCCGTTATTATTATTGTTATTATTGTTGTTGCCGCCTTTGCGACGTTTCTGCAGGATCTGCAGCTCGGATGCCGGGAAATCCTCGGCCTCTTTCTCATCGCCGTTCGTGAAGACTACACGAACCGTCTGGCGCAGCACATTCACCTGGTTGACCTCGCCGACGATGCCGTCCGGCGTCTCTACCGTGTCGCCGATGCCCGGAAGCTTCTTGTTCAGATACTCGTAGGTCTCCTCCTCGTTCTTGAGGCAGCACATCAGTCTGCCGCAGACACCGGAGATCTTCGTCGGATTCAGAGACAGGTTCTGCTCCTTCGCCATCTTGATCGACACCGGCGCAAAATCCGACAGATAGGTCGAACAGCAGAGCGGACGTCCGCAGATGCCGATTCCTCCGAGCATCTTCGTCTCGTCACGCACGCCGACCTGGCGCAGCTCGATCCTGGTCTTGAATACCGAAGCCAGATCCTTGACCAGCTCGCGGAAGTCAACGCGGCCGTCAGCCGTAAAATAGAACAGCACTTTCTTGTGATCGAAGGTATACTCGGCCTGGATCAGCTTCATATCGAGATTGTGTTCGCGGATCTTCTGACGGCAGACCTTATAGGCCTCCTTCTCCTTCTCGCGATTTTCCGCCTCACGCTCGAGATCGCTCTCCGTGGCGCGGCGGAGAACCGGGCGAAGCGGCTGCTGCACGCGGCTGTCGTCAACCTCCCTTGGGGAAAAAACGGCGCGGCCGCACTCCATGCCTCTTGCGGTCTCAACAATGACCGAATCGCCGTTTTTCAGTTCCAGATCCTTCGGATCAAAATAATATACTTTTCCCGCATTGCGGAAACGTACACCGATTACTTTTGTCATTCTTAATTCTCCCTGATTTTCAGGAACAGCAGTTCCATCGTCAGATCAAAGTTTACATTGGCACGCAGACGGTCTGCCGCCGTCCGGATCGCCTCGATGATCTGCTCGAGTCCCTCATAGGAACTTACCTGCGCGCGCTCCTGGATCGCATTTATTTCTTCGCGGAAAATGAGTCCGTCGATCTCCCTTGTCGCTTTGAAAAGCAGTACATCGTGGAACCACATGGCAAAAAGGTCCAGATAGTCATAGATATTCTGCTTGTCCGAGGACATGGCCTTGATTGTCTCGATCATATCGGTCGTATTCATCGAACGCGACTTTTTCAGAAGATGAACGGCATTCTCCGTCATTTCCATGAATTCCGAAGACTCGGCGATCTGCTTCGCGCGGCCGATGTTGCCGCGGGCAAAGGACGCCTCGATCTCCGCCTGGTAATCCGGCACATGAAGATGCGTCATCAGATACGATTTCATCTCTTCGCTGCTGACCGGTTTCAGGCGAAGGGTCACGCATCGTGAAGAAATGGTCGGCAGCAGCGCTTCCGGATTGTCCGCCAGAAGCAGGATGATCGCGTACGCCGGCGGCTCCTCGATCGTCTTCAGAATCGCATTCTGTGCCTGCGGCGTCATTTTCGACGCTTCATCCACGATATAGATCTTGTAGCGGCTCTCGTAGGGCCGGATCTGAATATCCTCGATCAGCTGCTCTCGAATATCATCGATGCCGACGGTATTCGGTTTCTCATGTGTGATATAGCGGATATCGGGATGATTTCCCGACAGTGCCTTCCTGCAGGATGTGCAGACATTACAAGGCTCCGTGCCGTGCTCCTCGCACTGCAGCGTCATGGCGAAGATCGTAGCCAGCAGGCGCTTGCCCGATCCCTTCTCGCCGCCGATGATATATGCGTGCGAGATTTTTCCCGTCGATATTGCAGCCTGCATATGTTCCACTACATCCGCATGCCCGATTATTCCGGCAAATCCTTTCGCTTCATCAGGCTCTCTCATCGGCTTACCTCCTTATCTTCTTCGGCATCTCCTCCGATATCTTCTTCGATGTCATCTGCGAATTCTTCCTCGATATCTTCTTCGATGCCCACTCTCTATCTGCGCATTTCCGTCAGTTGAAATTCAATACAATAGTATACCATAAAACAAAACACTGTTACAGAGCGAATATTCCGCGCGGTCACTCGCCCAGAATAAACCGCTTGGCTTCCAGTACGCAGTCCCCGATCTCTCCGTCGTTTCGGAACCGGCGTTCGATGCTCGCCTCGCGGATCTTCTCCTCCGAGAAGTCGGCTGCGTCCGCCAGAAATCTCCGGCACATCTCCTCATACTTCGGCTCCGGCTGCTTCCTCTCCCGCTTCAGCGCCCTCTCCAGGCGCAGGCCGTCATCGACTTCGATGTAGATCGGCAGCACCCTCTCCTTTCCGAAATAGCGGCGCAGCTGCACAAAGGACTCGAGCGTTCCGATTCCCAGATAATCCCGGTCCTCGCGGATCTGCCCGTCATCCGCCGTGAAATAATACCACGGCCCGTAAACGGTCTGATAGCAGCGTTCCTCGATGATCCTTCCCTTGGTTCGCAGCTCCTCCAGATGTTTTTCATCAGTAAAAAAATACTCGCGTCCGTTCTCCTCGCCTTCCCGCATCGGTCTCGTTGTATACAGAACGAGCGGTTCTGCCGGGATCTCCGGATCGCTCCGCAGCGCACTGTAGATATGGTCTTTTCCGACCGCGCTCTTTCCCATGATATAAAAAATCTTTCCCATAAATGAATATCCTTCTCTCTTACCACGCCTGCAGCATTTGCGTCTCCTTCTCTGCCTCGGCGGTCTCTTTTCATTATAAACATGAACGGCCTTCCGAAGAAAGTTTTTTCTTCCGATCCGAACCTCCGCCCATCAAAAACTGTATATTGCCAATAATTGCCAATAAATTTTAGACAGCTTTCAGGTGGGAACGATCCCATTTATTGTCTTTAATACTTTACCATGATATAATTACTACAATTTTCTGTACCTGCAACTACAATATTATGATTATTGGAACCAATGAGGAGGGAAATCCAATGAAATCAAAGTCAACACTGAGAAAAGTGCTGCCCATCATCCTTGTGATCGCTGCCGTGGTCATCGTTATGATCATCGCCGCGGTCACCACGAACGCCGATTCCGTGCAGGAGACCTTCTGGGCGCTCATCCCGCCGGTCATCGCGATCGCGCTGGCACTCATCACCAAGGAAGTTTACAGTTCTCTGTTTATCGGTATTCTTGCCGGCGCGCTTCTCTATTCCGGCTTCAATTTTGAAAAAACGATGCTGCATCTGGTCGATGAAGGCATTATCGCTTCCATGTGCGATCCATTCAATGCCGGTATTCTGACCTTCCTGGTGCTTCTCGGCATCATGGTTGCCCTGATCAACAAGGCAGGCGGATCTGCCGCCTTCGGAAGCTGGGCAGGCGATCACATCAAGACCCGTATCGGTGCACAGCTCGCCACGATCGTGCTCGGCATCCTCATCTTCATCGATGACTATTTTAACTGCCTGACCGTCGGAAGCGTCATGCGTCCTGTCACCGACAAACACCACGTATCCCGCGCAAAGCTTGCTTACCTGATCGACGCGACCGCTGCTCCTGTCTGCATCATCGCTCCGATTTCTTCCTGGGCCGCTGCCGTATCCGGCTTCGTGGAAGGACATAACGGCATTCTCCTGTTTATCCAGACGATTCCGTTCAACTTCTACGCGCTGCTGACCATCGTCATGATGCTCGGCCTGACCCTTGCAAAAGTAGATTACGGCTCCATGCTGACCCATGAGAAAAACGCACTGAACGGCGATCTCTATACGACACCGGATCGCCCGTATGCCGATTCCGAAAACGAAAAGTCCAACCCGAAGGGCCGCGTCATCGACCTGGTTCTTCCGATCGTTGCTCTCGTAGGCCTCTGCGTAGTCGGTATGATCTACACCGGTGGTTTCTTCAGCGGCACAAGCTTCGTAGAATCCTTCGCGAACTCCGACGCCTCCCGCGGCCTCGTATACGGATCTCTCGGCGCTGTTATCCTTACGATGGCGTTCCTGATGCTCCGCGGAACAATGAACTTCCACGAAGCGATGGACTGCGTTGTTGCCGGTTTCCGCACCATGGTTCCGTCCCTTCTGATCATGATCTTCGCATGGTCTCTGAAAGGCATGACGGACAGCCTCGGCGCATCCACTTATGTCGCAGGGCTCATTCAGGGATCCGCGGAAAGCCTGCTTAACTTCCTTCCGTGCATCATCTTCCTGATTGCCTGCGGCCTTGCCTTTGCGACCGGAACTTCCTGGGGAACCTTCGGAATCCTTATCCCAATCGTTGTACACAGCTTCGAGAACACCGACTTCAACCTGCTGATCATCTCCATGGCAGCCTGCATGGCCGGCTCTGTTTGCGGTGACCACTGCTCCCCGATCTCCGATACGACGATCATGTCGTCCGCCGGCGCACAGAGCAACCACATTAATCACGTTATGACACAGCTTCCGTACGCGATCACCTGCGCGGCGATCTCCGCAATCACCTACCTGATCGCGGGCTTCTCCAGATCCGCCTGGATCTCTCTTCCGTGCGGTATCCTCATGATGCTGGTTCTCGTCTTTGTACTGAAGAAGAAAGGATTTACGGCACACGAGTAAGAACCGCTCAGCAAGTCCTTCTTGCTCCGTTTCCCTCGCTGCGCTCAGTCCAAATGTGACCGCTCGCAAGTCCTTCTTGCTCCGTTTCCCTCGCTGCGCTCAGTCCAAATGTCGCTGCGAAGGAGCTTGCTCCGCTGGAGATAGGAGCAATGCGCGAAGGAGCTTGCTTCGCTGGAGATAGGAGCAATGCGCGAAGGAGCTTGCTTCGCTGGAGATAGCGACAACGCTGCAAGTCAATTACCTCCCCTGGGGCGGCACCGCCTCGGGGGAGGTTTTTTGTTGTCTCATTCCCTGTGCGGCACCGGGGAAACAACAAATCGGGCTTGATCTTGCTTATTTGTTGTCTAACGCCTCTGCGCACCGCCGGGGAAACAACAAATCAAGCTTGTTCTTCGAATTTTGTTGTCGCGCGCCTCCGCGGGCCGCCGGGGAAGCAACAAATCAAGCTTGTTCTTCGAATTTTGTTGTCGCACGCCTCTGCGCACCGCCGGGGAACCAACAAATCAAGCTTGTTCTTCGAATTTTGTTGTCGGACGCCTCCGCGGGCCGCCGGGAAAGCAACAAATCAAGCCTAATCTTCGTTTTTTGTTGTCGCGCGCCCCCTCGCACCGCCAGGAAAACAACAAATCAAGCTTGATCTTCGAATTTTGTTGTCGCACGCCCCTGCGGGCCGCCGGGAAAACAACAAATCAAGCTTGTTCTTCAAATTTTGTTGTCTCGCGCCCCCGCGGATCGACGGGGGCTGCCGGGGACAGAAAAGTGACCGGCACAATAGAAAGCATTGCTTTATTAGTTTTTGCAAACTTGCAGCTTTCGTTGCCTAAAAAGCACATATTTCCCCGTTTTCCCCTTGACAAACCCAATCCCCTGTACTATATTTTTGTGCATATAAATCTCTGGAGAGTTCCCATTAAGGGACGCCGAAGGTGTAAAGCAGTGGCAGGCTGCCGATCTCTCAGGCAAACGGACAGAGCATATATAACTTCTATATGCATGGCAATACCGTTCTTACTCTTTAGAGAGCTGATGTGCGATTCTTATCGGAATCGGATCAGCTCTTTTTGTTTTATCATTTTTTCACTAATCTATTTCCACTAAGTTTTTCCTGCCGGCCATAACAAAACCTAATGAGGAGGGACAATAAAAAATGGCTCAGTTCAATGAATTTCTCGGCACTGTCGATGACTTCGTATGGGGTATCCCGCTGATCGTTGCTATTCTGGCAGTCGGTGTGCTCCTGACCGTTCGTCTGAAAGGAATGCAGTTCACCAAGCTTGGTCTCGGAATCAAATACATGTTCCAGGGAACCAATAAGAAAAAAGGTGCGCAGCATCAGGGTGATGTCAGCAGTTTCCAGGCACTTTGCACCGCCCTTTCCGCTACCATCGGTACCGGAAATATCGTCGGTGTCGCAACCGCGATCGCTGCCGGCGGCCCGGGCGCAATGTTCTGGATGTGGCTCGCAGCCCTCGTCGGAACCGCAACCAAGTTCTCCGAGTGCATGCTTGCTGTAAAATTCCGTTCTGTTGATAAAGACGGACAGATCGTCGGAGGTCCGTTCAGCTACATCGAAAAAGGCATGGGTCCGAAATGGAAATGGCTTGCAAAGCTGTTCGCCTTCTTCGGTCTGCTCGTAGGTCTCTGGGGAATCGGAACCTTCTCCCAGATCAACGGTATCACCAGTGCTGTAAAAAACTTCTTTGACCCGGATACAACACAGGTTGCCTTCAGTCTCGGTGGTATGACTTACTCCTGGAGTACCGTTATCGCCGGCCTGATCCTGACCTTTGCTGTCGGCCTCGTAATTATCGGCGGAATCAAACGTATCTCTGCTGTAGCAGAAAAAATCGTACCGCTGATGGCAATCATTTATGTAGTGATCTCTCTGATCGTACTGCTTACTCACGCAACAGCAATTCCTTCAGCCATTGTGACGATCATCGAAAGCGCATTCGGCCTGCGTGCCGCTGCCGGCGGTGCACTCGGTGCCATGATCGTTGCCATGCAGAAAGGTATTGCCCGTGGTATCTTCTCCAATGAAGCAGGTCTCGGATCCGCTCCGATCGCTGCCGCTGCCGCAAAAACCAATGAGCCGGTTCACCAGGGACTGATCTCCATGCTGGGAACCTTCATCGATACCATTATCATCTGCACCATGACCGGTCTGACGATCGTTCTCATGGAGACATGGAACATCGGTCTCGAGGGTGTGGCAATCACCACCAGAGCATTCCAGCTCGGCCTTCCGTTCCCGGAACAGTTCAGCGCCTTCCTTCTGATGGCCTGCCTCGTATTCTTCGCATTTACAACCATCCTCGGTTGGGATTACTACAGTGAGACCTGCCTGAAATACCTGTCTAACAACAGCAAAAACGCAGTAAAGGTATTCCGTTTTCTGTATATCCTCTGCGTATTTATCGGACCGTACATGACCGTATCCGCAGTATGGACCATCGCCGATATCGTAAACGGCCTCATGGCGATCCCGAACCTGATCGCACTGATCGCCCTCAACGGTGTTGTAGTTGCCGAAGTAAGATCCTACTTCAAGAGACTCAAGGAGAATCCGAACCTCGTCTGAGGCGATGCTGCGAACGCGCCGTTAGATGGATGCATCTTCTTTAATCAGTGATGTCGCGTTACAAAAACACAAGGTAAACAGCGGGGCTGCCACACAACTCAAGTTCGTGTGGCAGCCCCGCTTCTATGTCTCGGTCTTATCTTTACTTCCGAATTCCTTCCAGATTCCTTTCCGATTCTTTCCGGATTCTTTCGGCAGCATCGATAACTCCCGGAAATGCATCGATCGATGCCTCTCTTACCTTCCAAAATTTACCATGCATCGATTATTCTCCGGGCATACATCGATCGATGCACCTCCTGCCTTCCAAAATTTGTCTTGCATCGATTATTCTCCGGACATACATCGATCGATGCACCTCTTGCCTTCCAAAATTTGTCTTGCATCGATTATTCTCCGAGCATACATCGATCGATGCACCTCTTGCCATAATTTGTTGTCTTGCATTTGGCTCGGCAACAAATCATGATTCTCCATCTGATCCCGATGCCGTTTTCACATCAATTTCAAGTGGGTTTCAGCGAAATCAAGTTTGAAATGGGATCCCGATGCCAATCCCCTCATTTTCTTGCGGTTCGATACATCGGAATTTCAAGCTTTATTACCTTGCGATGCATTGTGCTTTCAAGCGCATCGCGATAGACCAAACTTATTACCTTGCGATGCATTGTGCTTTCAAGCGCATCGCGATAGACCAAACTTATTACCTTGCGATGCATCGTGCTTTCAAACGCATCGCAATAGACCAAACTTATTACCTGCCGATGCATCGTACCTTCAAGCGCATCGCGATAGACCAAACTTATTACCTGCCGATGCATCGTGCCTTCAAGCGCATCGAAATACACCAAACTTATTACCTTGCGATGCATCGCCGGGCGCGCCATAAAGAAAGCGACAGCCGCATCAGCATTGTGCCGATGCGACTGCCGCGTTCTGCTTCCTTGTTCGTACTGAACTTTCTCGCGTTTCTTATTTCTCGATTCCTACGAAGGTGTAATCGGCTGCTTCTACTGCAGCTTTGATTGTCTCATCGGCAACCTCGCCGTTCAGTGTAAGGACAGCTGTATTGGACTCATGAGATACTACTGCGTTCTCTACACCATCCAGAGCCTCCAGAGCCTTCTTTACACGCGCTTCGCAATGTCCGCACATCATTCCTTCGATCTTAACTGTTTCTGTCATTTCCTTTTCCTCCATATTTGTTGTGTTGTTTGCTGCGCTGTTCGCCGCACCGTTTACAGCGCTGTCCGCGGCAACGCTCGACACGCTGTTCGCCGCATTCTTTGCAGCGCTGATATTGCTTGTTGTGCCGTTTGGCACTTCACTGACTGTTCTGTCAGCTGCTTTATGCTTATCATGATCTCGATCATGTTTTGCATCTATCAATGAATCCTGCTCTGAAGCATCTGCCACCGCCGGCTGCCCGCTCAGTAATTTGTTGCCCTCCGGCTGCCCGCTCAGTAATTTGTCCACGGCCGTCTGCCCGCTCTGTAATTCGCCCACCGCCGTCTCGACAGTCTCCGGAAGCGCTTTCTTTCGAAGCGGCCGGTCTTTGCTCGCGTCGTGGACCTTGAACAGGTTCAGGCGCAGCGCGTTCATGCACACGGTGAAACTTGACAGCGACATCGCGGCTGCGCCCCACATCGGGTTCATCTCAATGCCGCGATAGAGGCCTGCCGCCATCGGGATCAAGATGATATTGTAAGCAAAGGCCCAGAACAGGTTCTGGTGAATATCACGAAGCGTCGCGCGGGATAAGCGGATCGCCGCGGATACATCGGTCAGTCTGGAGTTCATCAGGACAACGTCAGCCGAATCGATGGCAACATCGGTGCCGGCGCCGATTGCGATACCGGTATCGGCTCTCGTAAGTGCCGGCGCGTCATTGATTCCGTCACCGACCATGGCGACCTTGCCGCGCTGCCGGAGTTTGCGGATGACTGCTTCCTTTCCTTCCGGAAGAACGCCTGCAATGACGCGGTCAACGCCCGCCTGACGTCCGATCGCCTGCGCGGTCTTCTCGTTGTCGCCGGTCAGCATAACGACCTCAATCCCCATCTTCTGCAGCTCTTTTACTGCCTGTGCGGAATCCGCCTTGATGACATCCGCAACCGCGATGATTCCGACAAGAGAACCGTTTTTCTCGAAATAGAGAGGAGTCTTGCCTTCATCGGAGAGCGCGTCCGCCTTTGCCTTCAGCGCTGCCGGGATCTGCGCGAGGGTGGCAATAAACTTTCCGGAACCGCCGTGGATCATCGACTTCTGAGCATCTGCCGATCCCAACGTAATCCCTTCGATCTCGCCCTTCAGGCCATTTCCCGCGAGCGCCGCAAAGCCGGTGACCTCCGGAACTTCCAGACCGTCCGCATCTCCTCTTGCGACGATCGCACGGGCCAGCGGATGCTCGCTCTTCTTCTCCAGTGCGTAGGCAATGGTAAGAAGCTCCTTCTCACTCACGCCGTCCGCCGGGATCATGTCGGTAACCTCCGGTTTGCCTTCGGTGATCGTGCCGGTCTTGTCCAGGGCAACGATCTGCACGCGGCCCGCGTTCTCAAGCGAAGCACCGGTCTTGAAGAGCGTTCCGTTCTTCGCGCCCATGCCGTTGCCGACCATGATCGCAACCGGTGTTGCGAGACCGAGCGCACACGGACAGGAGATCACGAGAACGCTGATTGCCTTTTCCAGCGCATAGGCAGCGCTCTGCCCGGCGATGAGCCAGATAATGAGAACTGCCAGAGCGATCAGCAGGACCGCCGGTACAAAAACGCCCGACACCTTGTCCGCGATACGGGCGATCGGCGCTTTCGTCGCGGCCGCGTCGCTGACCATTTTGATGATCTGCGAGAAAGTCGTATCCTCACCGACGCGGGATGCCTCGGCGCGGATGAAACCGGACTGATTGATCGTTGCCGCACTGACGGTGTCGCCTGCGTTTTTGTCGACCGGAATCGACTCACCGGTAAGGGCTGACTCGTCAACCGCCGTCTCACCGTCGAGGATCACGCCGTCGACGGGAATCGCCTCGCCCGGCTTTACGACAAAAACGTCTCCCGCCCTGACCTCATCGATGCCGACCTGGACCTGCTGTCCGCCGCGCTCAACAACTGCGGTTTTCGGCGCCATCTTCATCAGATTCTTCAGAGCGTCCGTCGTTCTTCCCTTGGAAAGGGATTCAAGCGTTTTTCCGACGGTGATCAGCGCCGGGATCATGGCCGCGGACTCAAAGTAAAGCTGGTTGTGATACAGCTCCATCAGATCCATGTTCGGTGTGCCGTTCGTGATCATCACCGTCATGCGGTAGAAGATATACAGTGACCAGCCGAAGGATACGCCGGAGCCGAGGGCAACCAGCACGTCCATGTTCGGCGCGCCGTGGATCGCCGATTTGAAACCGGAGATGAAGAACGCGCGGTTGATGATCATGACGATGATCGCCAGCAGCATCTGCGTCAGCGCGAGTCCCAGGTGATTGTGCACGAGAAAGCCGGGAAGCGGCCAGCCCCACATATTGTGTCCCATGGTGATGTACATCAGCGCCAGGAGGAACGCGAGCGAGAGCACCAGACGCTTCACCAGCTTCGGTGTCTCACGATCCTTTAACGCGTCCTCATCCGCCGCCAGCTTATCCGCGGATGACACGCCGTTTCCTTTGTTTTTTGCCTCGCTGCCTTTGACCTCGGCGCCGTACCCGGCCGCCTCCACCGCGTGAATGACTTCCGCTGCGGTCGCGCTGCCGTCAACGGCCATCGAATTGGTCAGAAGCGATACCGAAACGCTGTCAACGCCCGGCACCTTCGCAACGGCTTTCTCGACATGTGCCTGGCACGCCGCACAGGTCATTCCCGTTACAATATACTGTTCCACTATGCCACCTCTCTTCTTATTCCCTGTCGTCTGTATTTTTTCATTCGTACTTCTTGTAGTCCGTATTTCTTATAGCCCGTACGTCTTGTAGTCCATATTTCCAGTAGTTCGTACTTCTTGTAGCCCGGATTTCCAGTAGTCCGAATTTCTTGTATTTCAAATGTCCGGCAGCCCAATAACTGCATTCTGCCCATCGGTTTGTCTCCCGGGCTTGCTTTCCTGACGGCCCGCAGTTTACTTCATCAGCTTCTGCAGTACGCCGCAGAGCTCGTCGATCGTCTCATCCTTGCCCTCGCGGATATCCTCCGCCACGCAGCCGCGGATGTGACAGGCGAGCAGCACCTTGTTGAAGCTGTTCAGCGCACTCGTCGCCGCGGAGACCTGCATCAGGATGTCCGGGCAGTACATGTCATTCTCCACCATCTTCTCGATACCGCGGATCTGCCCCTCGACTTTCCGCAGGCGTGTGAGCAGCGCTTTCTGCTCCTCCGCCGATCTTTTCTTGTGCCGGCCGCCGCAGCAGGACGGCTCTTCCGCATTTACTGCATTTACAGCATTCGCAGCTTCCGCATCCGCAGAACCACAGCAGCAGGAACCTGCATTCTCCTTCATCGTATCTTGCATCTGTCTATCCTCCATCAGTTCTCCCGTCGGAATACTCAAACGGTGATTCCCTGTGTCCTTGTTAAGTGTCCTTGTTAAGCGTCCTTTTATACCCCCTATGGGTATCTCCATGCCCATAATATACCCCATCCGGGTATGCTGTGTCAACACTTTTTTGCACAAAACACAAAGAAAACCACTTCGCTGAAAACCACTTCTCCGTATCCGCCCAGAGGTTTTTGCGCAAAAAAGCTGCCCGCGATCTCACCGATCACGGACAGCTTCCTTCTTCTATTTCACATGTTATACCGAAATCATGCAGATTTGCTCTTTATCGCAAAAATCGTACACTTTCCTGCGTTATCTCAAAACCTCCGTCACAACACCGCGGCCAAGCTCGTGGTTCAATCCAAGCGTTGCATAGGATCGCGCATCGCCTGCGGAAATGGACCTAATATAATAATCATTTGCAAACTCATGGTCCGGTTCACAACCCAGTCCGAGATCATACATAAATCCCACGTAATAATATGACCAGGAATACCCACTCACTGTAAGCTTTTAAAGAGTTTAAAGGCATCTTTGTACTGTTCCCATTTTTTCCCCCAATCTTGTTATCCAAATTTCGCCGGTTCGATTGCCGGCTCGATTTTACTAACTCCTTCTCTAGCCTAAATTTCTCCCTGCGCCGATTTCAAAGTGGCATTTGACGATGCCGTAATCCACCTGGCTCAGGATTCCCCCGAGATCCGAAAGTTCTGCCGTCCCATCGTCCTTCAGCCGAAACGCGAACTTCTGCTGGTTTACGGCCGTCGGCGCGAGAAGTGCCATCTCCACGCCGTCAAGGAACCACTGCGGTTTCTCCTCTTCGCCTGTCATGACCTTGTCGATCGATTTCGACTTGTGCGGTTTCCCCTGCGTCTTGCCGTAGCCGACGGCGATCACGATCACAAGCCGCTCTCCGTCAGCGATCTCCACAGCTTCCGCCTTGCGGTTAAAGGTTCCCGCCCAGCAGGTATTCAGCCCCAATTGCTGCAGGTAAAGCACCAGCTTCTCTCCGTAGTACCCGACACGCGAATCGAGCGTGCTGCCCTCTCTGCCCACACAGGCAATTGCGCTCGGCGCCGATCCCTGACCCATGACTTTGTTCAGGAGTCTGGCAAAAACGTCACCCGCGTCTTCCAGGAACTGCAGATGCAGATCGCCTTCCCCGTTAAGCTCGTCGATCTTCTCCCGGATCAGCTTCACCTTCTCCGGCTCGATCTTCCGGTTCTCGTAACTCCGTACAGAATGTCTCTGCAGGATCGCTTCCTTCTCCGTCAAATAATGTACCCCCTCTGAATTGTTTGTAATAAAACCGCCTCTGTTGTTATTTTAACATAAATATCGGCAATATATACACATTTCTCTTAGCGAAAAAGCATTGTAAATATTGCCGATATCCCGGACTTCCTATTATTTTTTCATCGTGCAGGCGGATGTGCCACTATTTCCCGCAGGTCTCAGCGGTTCAGCGCCTCCCGTGCCTCATTGAACTTCTGCGCGCGGATCAGATTCGATACGCGGATCTCCGTATTGATACGCTTTCTCTCCGCTTCAAAAACGTCGCTTCTGAAATATTTTCCGTAGACGGATTTTCGGTAGGCGCGGCCGCTCATCTCGCGCATCGTGCCATTCTCCAGGATCAGCACGCGATCCGTGCAGCCCGTGACCGCAAAAAGATCATGCGATACGAGCACGACCGTTCCCTTATACTCGCGGATCGCCTTCTCCAGCGCGATCTGTGCGTGCACATCGAGATGGCTCGTCGGCTCATCGAGGAGAATAATATCCCTCGGTTCGGCGCCAAGCCGGTCAAGCTGTGCCAGGCAGCGCTCTCCGCCCGACATCACCTCTTCATCATTCTCTGCCACGATCTGACGGAAGTAGCCGGTGTGCCCCGGCGTCTCCTGCTCCAGCTTCGCGTACAGATCGCGAAGAAGGCTGGACTTTCCGGTTCCGTTTGCTCCGACGATCGCCACCTTCTCCCCCGGCATGATCTCAAAGGAAACGTCGGAGAGGATCCCCCGGTCGTAGGTCAGCGAGTAATCCTTCATGGAGATGGTTGGAATCGCGCCGGTCTCCGGGATCTCCGCCGCGCCGGCCGGATCCTCTGCAGCAGCGCTATGATCGGCGTCCGCCCGGACTGCGGCATCGGCAATATGGCCGGCCGCGGCTCGATCCTCTGCAGCGGGTGCGGTGAGTCCAGCATCCTGCGATGCCGCCTCGGCCTGCGTCTCAAACCGGAAGCTGTGATGATGCTCCTCGAGGAACGGATCATCGCCCCGCATCTTCTTCAGCCGCGCCAGATACGTCGCGCGCGCGTTCACCTGGCGGCCCAGACGCGGATTCGAAATCTCCTGCGCCTGCTTCGCGATCCGCGCCGCGATCTGCTCCTGCTTGGCGATAAACTCATCAAAATCCCGGCAATGCTCGAAGATATCGATCTTCGTCTCGAAGATCCACTTATTGTACTCCGCAAACGTGCCCGGGAATTCCCGCAGTCCCTTGTTCTCGATGTCGAGCACCTTATCGAAACACTGGCTCAGCAGCAGACGGCTGTGCGTGATCGCCAGAAGGGTGCCGTCGTACGCATTGATCATCTTCGTCAGGCTCACCAGATTCTCGAAATCGAGAAAAACGTCCGGCTCATCCATGATCAGCAGCTGCGGCTTCAAGAGCATGCTGCGAAGGATATACAGCAGCTTATATTCGCCGCCGCTCACGCTCGAAACTGAGTTTTTCCCGATCGCGTCAAGGCCGGCCGCTGCCAGCGCCTTATTGATATTGGCCTCGTAGTTGTAACCGTCGACCGCCTCGATCTCGTCCATGACAGCTGCATACTCCCTGTCTAACGCCTCCGGATCCTCACCGTCCAGCCCCATCCTGGCGCAGACCGCGTCGAAACGCGCCAGCATCTCCCGGAACGGGATCGCGAGAAAATCAAAGGCCGTCATCTCGTCCGGAGTATGCTCCACGAACTGACTCACATAGCCGATGCGGATATCCTTGTCCAGCTTGATTTTTCCCTCATAGGTGAACTGATCCTTGTCCATCAGCAGGCGGACCAGGGAACTCTTGCCGCATCCGTTGCTGCCGATCAAAACGGCGTGCTCGCCCTGATTGATCTCGAAACTGATATTTTCATAGAGATCCTTCTGCGGAAAGCCGAAGGATACATTTTCAAACAAAATCATACGGAATTCTCCTTGGAAAAATATTCAGATCTTGGCGATCCGCTTTTGTACAGGCACCTCGATCAGGCGCAGCGCCGCGGAAACCGCAACCGTTATTCCCATCATAAAAGCGAAAATGAATATTGGAAACTTAGCACGATATACCAGACCTGTAAAAAGAAAAGCATAAAAGAACATGTGCGTCAACCAGATATTCGTTGCATGTGTTCCAATGAAAAGGAAAAACTTCTGTATGCACTTCGGTTTTCTCCAGAAATGAAACAGTGTCATCAGGATAAATCCGCTCACCGGCGCAGCAAAAAGGCTCGGCACGATCAATGTTCTCGCATACAGCATTCCTGCCACAAGGAATATTGCAAGAATTCCACGGACCCACTGCGGCACACGAATCCACCTCTTGTATATGCGTGTAAAAATCCTATACCGAAAGCAGAGTGCGCCAAGCAGATATTCAAAAAACGTCATGCCCAACGGGCCGAATTTACCAAGAAGCCAGTTTGAATCCGCGATATGGAACCGGACCCAATAAGCGATACTGTAAACAAACAAGCCCGCGATCAGGATGATCCATGGATTGACACATTTTGCCCATTTCATGGTAAGCGGCGCTATAAAAACAAGTACCGCATAAGCGAACAGATACCACCATGCCCCGTTGAAACTACTACTCAACAGGAGTGCATTCATCAGAAATTCGATCAGACTGTGCGGCATCCGGCTGCCCTGCCCCACAGCAACAGATATTACAGAGAAGATAATCAATATCATCCAGAACGAACTCAGCAGCGTGAGAAGGCCCTTCAGCCTTCTCTTATAAAATCCGCTCTGCTCTGATTGAATCATGTGTGCATAGCCGCTCAGAAACGCAAAGCCGAATACGCAGAAGTCCGCAAGCTGCCCCACATAAAAGGACAGCGGAATCCCCTTGAAAAAAACGAGCGGCTGAAACAGGTCGGTGTGGTCCCTGTCAAACAGATGCAGGCAGACCATTGCCATCACGGAAAATGCCTGCAGCATTTTTGAATCCTCTTTCTGTAATTCCATAATGGCTCTCCCTTATCGCTCAGAAAACGTACTAAATCAACCTTCTTAAGTATACCATCTGCGGAACCGGTATTGTGATTCAATTTCCATCCTCCGCTGCCATGTTTCCGGAATCGATCTTCCTATCGATCTTCCTATCGATCTTTCTCTCTATATTTCACCCGAATTCCGCGTAAAAATTGCACAAAAAGCATTTTTTTGCCCTCTCGCTGATTGATTCCTTCCAATAAAGTTACTATAATGTCGAATGTGAGACTACCTATTTACGCTATTTATGTCAATTTCAAAGGCAGGTATATATGAAAACATTTTTCAAAACCCTGGGGACAAAATTGCGGGACATGGACGCGGCCTTCCGAAGCACAAAATTCGGCAGGAACTGGGACCTGATCGGAACGATCGCCAAATACGCGTTTTCGATCATCCTGCTTGTGCTCGCATCGCTCGATGCCAAGCCACCGTTCGCGCTGATCTGCGGGCTTGAACTGCTGCTGTGCTTCTTCATCACGCAGTCGCTTGCCCGCATCAAATTCGTCGGATGGATCTTATCGAGTATCGTGCTCCTGCTCTTCAATGTCCAGATGGGCGTGATGTTTTTCGCGGGATCCTTCGTGACAAACACGATGCTTACGAACCTGGCAGCCGCGGAGGACCTGTCCGGCAACGCAACCTCTTATATCCTCGTGATCGTTCTGGTCGTGCTGACGTTTTTCCTGCCGACCAAGCGCTTCCGGAAGATTCCGTCCTTCCGCATGATGTTCGTCGCGCTGGCGGCGGAGCTCTTCGCTATGGTCATCTGCACCGTGGATTCTTCCCCGCTCTACAACTACTGCATGCTCATCCGCAACGCCGCTTCGGCAGCCGCGATGGAGGATGCGATCTCCCACATGGAAGTCGATGCCTCCCAGTTCGCGAGCGGCGGTTCCTCGATCGGTGACGGAAAAAGCCATGTCGAGACAGAGGAGAACGCTGACAAACCGAACATCGTCATCGTCCTTACCGAAGGTTTTTCTCAGTCTATCGTCGATGATGAGCGCAATATCGCGCCGAACATTCGCGAGTATGAACAGAAGTCGCTGTTTTTCTCCAACTACTACAACCACACCTTCGCGACCTACCGCGGTGTCATCGGACAGCTGTACTCCGGATACCAGAAGGACGACATGGACGCCAATCAGCTCGTGTCGATCCAGAGCATTCTGGCCGGGCAGGGCTACAAGACGACCTTCATCAATACCGAACCGAACAAGAGTGACTGGACGCAGTACTGCAACCAGCTGGGCTTCCAGAATGTCATCGGCGGTGACCTCGGTCTCAATTATGAGGGCGAGGTAAAAACGATCTCCGACAAGCAGGCCTACGAAGTGCTGTACGACCAGATGGAGGCAGACAACAAAGCGGGACAGCCGTCGTTGACCGTCATGTACACTTTCGGTACGCACGTATCGCTCGATTCCCCGAATGAGAAGTTCGGCGATGGCAGCAGCAACACACTGAACCGCTTCTACAACCTGGATTACCAGTTCGGCAAATTCATGGAGAAGTTCGACAAGAGCCCGATGGCGAAAAATACGATCTTCGTATTTACCGCCGACCATGCTTCCTACGTGGATAAAGACTATTCGGCAGCCTTTCCGAACAACGACCGCGTAAGCAACGTCTGCTCTGCGGTCCCGTTCTTTATCTATTATCCGGGCATCACACCGGAGACGATCGACGCGAACGGCCGCAACACCCTTGATATGGCACCGACGCTGCTCGATTATCTGGGCATTAACGCGGACAACTATTTCCTCGGCGCCTCACTTTTGTCGAACCCGGACGGCACAATGTACGATACGATCTTCAATGATCCGGATACGCGCTGGTCAACAGCCGGCGGCGTGCTTGCAGAACTTGACGCAGCCGCAGATGCCGCGTTCGAGCAGAATCTGATGGCTTACTACGCGCTGGCACGAGCCGGTGACGGAACCGAACCGACACCGACACCCGAACCGGTCGAAGAGACACCAGCCTATACGTATGACAATACATACGATAATAACACCTATGATTATTCAGGCGGCGGCGATGTATCCGCTCCCGAGACGCCGGCTGAGACGCCTTCCGGCGGCGAAACGTATGATCCGGGCTATGTAGACCCTGGTTACGTAGATCCGGGTTATGTGGATCCGGGCTACACACCGGAGCCGACCGAGACACCGACCGATCCGACGCCGACCGAAACACCAACTGATCCCACGCCGACCGAAACGCCAACTGATCCGACGCCGACCGAGACGCCTTCCGATCCGACGCCGACCGAGACACCAACTGATCCGACTCCGACCGAGACGCCTTCCGATTCCGGAAGCAGTTCGAATTCCGCAGCGGCATAAGTACACTGAGAATACAAAGATCCGCACCAAACCGTCCATGATGATATGGACAGATCGGTGCGGATCTTTTTTGTGGGGAACTTCCAAATATCAGTTGCAACAGCCGATTCTTTTTTAATCGACAGCCTATTCTTTTTTCAACTCCGGATGCTGCAGGTAAAAGATTTCTTTCTGCGTCTCAATTTCCGCTTTGAGCTGCTCTTCTGTCGGCAAACACAATTTGTATTTTGCAGCGAATAACTGCTCACTCTCATGCATAACGGAATATCTTGCGATATCTTCATCCGTCTCGGAGCATAGTACGATACCAAGGGTTGGATTATCCCCTTCACTACGTTTCAACTCGTCATACATGCGCACGTACATATCCATTTGTCCGACATCCTGATGGGTCACCTTGCCGATTTTCAGATCAATCAGAACAAAACATTTAAGAATGAAGTTGTAAAAAACCAGATCGATATAATATTCCTGTTTTTCTGTATGAATATGTTGCTGCCTCGCAACGAACGCATATCCTTTTCCTAATTCCATTAAAAATTTCTGCAGGTTTCCTATGATCGCACTTTCCAGATTCGATTCCAGATAGTTCGTGTCTTCCTGCATATTTAGGAACTCGGCGATTACCGGATTCCTGATAAATTCCAACTTCTGCTGATACTTCGAAGTCACATTTTTCATCTCCCCTTCAACAGCAGCCTTATTACTGGTTAATAACATCCGATCATAGTATTGGGTGTCAATATTTCGTCTCAGCGTACGAACTGACCACATCTGGTCTAATGCTTCTTTTTCATACCATTCTCTGGCACCGGCATCCTCAACCTGCATCAGTCTGCAATAATGGGACCATGATAAACAAGGACCTGTTTTTTCTCCCCACAGTGCATCATCAACAGTTAGTTGTGACAGTGTCCCAACAACCTTCTCGCCATCTTTTTTCTTAGATTGTGGTGACAGTGTCCCAACAATGTCTGGATACATCTGATAAAATTTTATGCAGCGATATAAATTACTTTTATCCAGGCCTTTTCCGTACCTTGCAGTAAGCTTTTTAGCTAACTCTTCGACTATTTTTGATCCATACCGTTCTTCTCTTGTACCTTGCAGATTTTCGATTACGATTCTCCGGCCCAACAGCCAGTTTCTAATCACAAGAATGCGGTCGACCGACTGATACGCATATCGCTGCGCCGATTCTACAATTTTGCTTATGTCTTCCAGCAAATTACCTTCTTTTTCGGTTTCAATAACTTCTTTTTCCATATACCATAACCTCCCGACACGATTTTATATCAGTAATTTTAATCCTTGTAATTCCTTATCCTTACAAAAAGTCATTTCCGCCTATTTTGCGGCAATTTCCTTATACTCTACATGCATGATATTATCTTCGACATCGTCCTTTGAAGAATTAAAAGAAAAACTGTCCACTCGTTATGTTTCGACCTATAATATAAATAATAAATTCTCAGCACCGTCAGATAAGGAGAACTTCTATGAAATACAGAAATGACCGACACGGCGAACCGATCTCGCAGCTTGGATACGGGTGCATGCGTTTTTCCCACAAGGGTGCAGCGATCGATATCGACAAGACGGAAAAAGAGATCCTGAAGGCGTTCCGTGCCGGCATCAATTACTACGACACGGCGTATGTCTACCCGGGAAGCGAGGCGGCGCTCGGTGAGATCCTGGAGCGCAACGGCATCCGCGAGCAAGTGAAGATCGCCACGAAGCTGCCGCAGTACATGATCAGCAAGGCTGGGGCGATCGACAAGGACTTCAACGAGGAGCTCGTGCGCCTCCGCACGACCTGGATCGATTACTATCTGATGCACATGATCACCGATCTCTCACAGTGGCGGAAGATGGAGTCTCTGGGCATCCGCGAGTGGATCGACGCGAAGAAAGCGAGCGGGCAGATCCGAAACATCGGTTTTTCCTTCCACGGAAATTCCGACATGTTCATCGAGGTACTGAACGCCTATGACTGGGACTTCTGTCAGATCCAGTATAATTACCTCGACGAGATGACACAGGCCGGCCGCAAGGGCCTCGAGGCCGCCTATGCGAAGGGTATCCCGGTCATCATCATGGAGCCTCTGCGCGGCGGAAAGCTCGTCAATCTCCTCCCGGAGGATGCGAAAAAACGGATCGCCGCGGATGAACGCGGCTGGAGTGCGGCCGAGTGGTCTTTCCGCTGGCTCTGGAACCAGCCGGGCGTGACCTGTGTCCTCTCCGGCATGAATTCCGAGGAAATGGTCGAGGAGAATATCCGCATCGCTTCCGAGGCATCCGTCGGAGATCTCACCGAACGCGATCTGGAAGTCATCGAGCAGCTGAAGGATTCAATCAACGCAAAAACAAAGGTCGGCTGCACGGCCTGCCGCTATTGCATGCCGTGTCCGAAGGGCGTCCGCATCCCGGATATCTTCCGCTGCTACAACCGCATGTACACCGAGAACAAGCTGGCCGGCCGCCTCGAATACGCGCAGACCGTCAGCCTTCAGAAGGATCCCGGCTTTGCCACCGACTGTGTCCGCTGCGGCAAGTGCGAACAGCACTGCCCGCAGTCCCTTCCGATCCGCGACCTCCTCGTAGAGGCGGACAAAGCGCTGCGACCGCTTCCGGTCAAGGTCGTGATGAAGGCCGCCGCAAAATTCATGCTGAAATAACGCAAGCATAGCGCAGAAACAGCGTACCAAGATAAGACCCGTCTCCGGCCTTTGTTTACAAGGGCCGGAGGCGGGTCTTACCTACACGTTTTGTCCTATAACTCAAATCTAAGAATCGAATTCCTTCACCATAATGTGCATATCTTCATAGTGCCCGTCCTTCACCCGGAAGCCCTTCGGGATCACACCGACCTCCCGGAAGCCGCAGCGGGCATACAGATGCCGCGCGTGGATATTGGAATCCACGACACCGTTGAACTGCATCATCCGGAAGCCGCGTTCCTTTGCCGTGCGCAGGCTGTCCCGGACGAGCATTTCACCGATGTGCTGCCCCCGGTGATCCTTCCGCACGATATAGGTCGCGTTTGCGATCGAGGAACATCTGCCCGGAAGATTGGCGCCCTCAATATAGAAACCGACGAGCTCGTCTTCACCGGTGTCTATCCCTGAACTGCCCGGCGCGTTGACCGTCGCATTGCCCGGTACATTGCCCGGCGTCACCTTGTTCTTCCGCACGGCGCAGACCGCTGTGCCTTCTTCCCGGATCAGCTGTTCCAGCATATCTTCCGTGAAGGGTTCCGTAAAAGGAATATTGGCCCCTTCATCGATCACTTCATTCCACATCACCGTCATCTCCGCGAGATCACGTTTTCCCCACGGACGAAGACGTATTTCCTCTGTTGTATTCGTAAGCTCCTCCTCCGAATCTTCAATCACTGCCAGGCCAGCCTATGTCCGCTGCCCGGACTCGATCCCACTTCTACGCAGCCTTCGCCAGTTCGCCCTTCACCCGCTGCTTCGCCCACTTCTTTCCTGCCAGATGGATCAGGAAGAGTGCGCCGCGTACCGACAGTTCGATACACATCGCTGTCCAGACGCCGCGAAGTCCCATTGTGCGGGACAGCAAGAAGGCAAGCGGAATGCGGATGCACCACATGCTTGCAAGGTTGCGGATCGTCGGCGCAAGCGTATCGCCCGTTCCTCGAAAAACGCCCGCCGCTACGATCGACGCGCCGAACATCGGCTCGGCAAAGGCTTCGATGCGAAGGACTGCCGCGCCAAGCTCACGGATCTCCGGATCCGGCGTCAGGATGCCGATCATCTCCGGGGCAAAAACGTACATCAGCACGCCGGCAGCCGCCATGACGATCATACCCATGCCGGTCGAGAGCCAGCCCAGCTTCCTCGTCAGATAGGTGCGCTTCGCGCCGTAACTCTGCCCGATCAGTGTAACCGCCGCGGACTGGATGCCGTAACCCGGCATGTAGCAGAGGCTCTCCGCGGTGACCGCAAACGAGTTTGCCGCGATACTGATCGTTCCGAGGGGTGCTACGATCATGGTTGACGCGACCTGCGCGCCGCCCATGATAAAGGATTCAAGCGCAGCCGGAAGCGTGAGTTTGAATGCTGTCTTCACGATCTCCGGAGTGAAAAACGTTTTTTCCGACTTGCGAAGATGAAGGATCGGCGACCTGAACAGAAGGAAATACAGCATAAGCACAGCGCAGACGACTTCCGAAAGTGCCGTGCCGAGCGCGGCGCCCGCGATCCCGAGTCCCGCGCCGGGAAGTGCCAGTCCGAAGAGGCGCACCTTTCCGGTCGGGAAGATCAAAAACAGGTTGAAAACCACGTCCAGAATGCATGCCAGCATGTTGGCGAAGCTCGGCATCTTCATATTGCCGCTGCTCTGCACCATACCGCAGGCGAGCATCATAAGCTGGTACGCCGCCAGCTCCGACGCGAAAATTCGAAAGTAGATCGTTGCACCGGGTGTGATATCGCTTCCGCCTCCGAGAATCACCGGCAGCACGCCGCTGATTCCCATGCAGAACGCTGTGAGAGCCGCACTGAACAGAAGAGCGACCAGCAGGCCGTGCTTCATAACGTCCCTTGCCTCTTTCTCTCTGCCCGCGCCGATCCGATGCGCGATCTGCACGTAGAAGCCGATATTTACGGCATTCATCAATCCGCCGATCAGCCAGGTCGATGATCCGACAAGCCCGATCGATGCCGAGTCATTTGCGCCAAGCTGACCAACCATCGACGCGTCAATGTACTGCATGATGACCGATGTCACCTGCGCCATGATTGCGGGAATACTCAGCTGGATGATCAGCAGGATCTGCTGCCGCACCGAGAGGATCGCTCCCTGTCGCATCTCCGCCAGAAGATCCATCTTCTTTTCAATACTCTTCTTCGTTTTATTACTGCTCAAATCTATTTTACTGCCTTTCCCCTGCTAATATTTCCCTGTTCAAGTGCAGGACCAATCGATGCGTCCCGCCGGCTTCATCATGCTGCATCCCTCTTACGTACGGTATCCCGCGTCCCGGCGTGCGATCCACTCGTCCAGCCCCAGCGGCCGGTAATCCGAGTACCCGCAGAAGCAATTGATTAGGTTCATCGTCATTGGCTCTTCGGTTCCTTTCGCTGTGACAAAGCTCTCCTCTGCCGCTTCCTTCTCGAAGCGGTACATCAGCCCGGCCTCCTTCGTATCATGCAGGTGCCCGTGCAGCATCACGGTGCTGAGGGAGCCGTTTTTGTCCCGCATATGATTCTTCCCGAAGAACGGGATCGGATAATGGCTGAGGATGAGGCGTCTCCCGGTATCATTGATCTCCATGTAATGATGGATCGCCTTAAAACGGCCCGTATCGATCGCCGGCTTCGCGATCCACCCCGCATCATGGTTCCCGATAATGAGTGTGATCTTCCCCTTGAGGCGGTGCAGCACACGGTTCACCGCTTCCGGATCGGCCCCCTTCAGGGAGAACATGTCACCAAGGACAAAAACTTCGTCCCCTCGTTTCACGGTGTCGTTCCACTGCGCGATCATGTATTCATTCATCTCATCCACGCTGCCGAATTTTCGCTTATCCATCCGGAAGAGCACATCCTCATCGAAGAAATGCTGGTCGGCTATATAACGTCTCATATGATGTGCCTCCTTTGCAATAGCCTACCGCGAACATAGGAGATTATGCAAGGAGAATTTATTTTCCCGGATCTCGTGATCATCAGCAGAAGTATGTTCCTTAATGCAAAAACCACCGGGATGACCGGTGGTTTGTTCAACTTAATTTTCTGCCTCAAGAGGAATTTCCGTATGATAGTACGTGAATGTAGCGGTAGCCAGGAGCTTTCCGCCTTCATCGGTCACGCGCACATCGAAAACGGAAATTTTCTTTCCATGCTTGAGCGTTGTTGCCTCAGCCCATACCCGGTTTCCCTTCTTCAGTGTGCTCAGGAAATTCATACTGCCGGAAACGGTAGGCGCAACGTAACCGTAAGACGCGCATGCCGCGCCAACGACCGTGTCCGCCAATGCATACAGGCAGCCTCCGTGAATCGAGCCGATCGCGTTTCCCAGTTCTTCCTTCAGATCAAAATATCCCTTTGCGTAACCTTCCCGTATTTCCGTCGTAACAATTCCGATCAGATTGGCAAATGGATTGTGTGCATTACGACGTTCGAGGATCCTCTGATAAAAAGCCTCGTTGATTTCCATATGTAAAATATCCTCCTGATCAGATATACCATATTACAATTTGCTTTTTCACAGCATACTCTTATTATTTCACAACGCCTTCTTTGATCGCCTCGGCCTTCACCGCTTCAGCAACGGCAGAAGCGACTCTCTTGTCGAATGCGCCGGGGATGATGTAATCCTCGCTCAGTTCCTCGTCCGGGATCAGGCCCGCGATCGCATAGACCGCAGCCATCTTCATGCCCTCCGTGATGTCCGTTGCGCGCGCATCAAGCGCACCGCGGAAGACACCCGGGAATACAAGAACGTTGTTGATCTGGTTCGGATAATCGCTGCGGCCGGTCGCAACTACACGCGCGCCGCCCTTCTTCGCGTCCTCCGGCATGATCTCCGGGGTCGGGTTTGCCATGGCAAAAACGATCGCGTCTTCTGCCATCGTCGCTACCATCTCCGGTGTTACCACGTTCGGTGCCGATACACCGACAAATGCATCCGCCCCCTTCAGAGCATCAGCAAGAACGCCGTGAATCCGGTTTTTATTTGTTTTTTCCGCCATCTCTGCCTGCGCCGGATTCATCCACTCCTCACCCGGTGCGAGAATGCCGAATCGATCACACATGATCGCATTGCCCACGCCAAGCTGCAGCAGAAGCTTGCAGATAGAGATTCCAGCGCTTCCGGCGCCGTTGATCACGATCGTGATATCCTTGATCTCTTTCTTTACCAGTCGCAGAGCACCCATGATACCGGCGGAAACAACGATTGCCGTTCCGTGCTGATCATCGTGGAAGACCGGAATATCCAGCTCTTCTTTCAGGCGGCGCTCTATCTCAAAGCATCTCGGTGCGGAAATATCTTCCAGGTTGATGCCGCCGAAGGTCGGAGCGATTCTCTTGACCGTCTCGACGATCTCATCCACGTCCTTGGTATCGAGGCAGATCGGGAATGCGTCAACACCGCCGAACTCCTTGAAGAGGACCGATTTTCCCTCCATGACCGGAAGGCCTGCCTCCGGGCCGATATCGCCGAGCCCGAGGACTGCGGTACCATCGGTAACAACAGCGACCAGATTTCCCTTCGCGGTATATTTATAAACATCTGCTTTGTTGTCGCGGATCTTCCGGCACGGCTCCGCAACACCCGGTGTGTAGGCGGTGCTGAGGTCGTCGTGGGTCTCCACGCGAACCTTCGAAATCACACTGATTTTACCCTGATTCTTCTCATGCATCTCCAGAGCAGCTTTATTGTAATCCATCTTCATCCTCCTGATCAGGCGAGATCAACCCGGCAGCGCGTGATAAAAACGTACACGCCGATTGTCGGTTAGTTTCCGTTGTGTATCCGTAGTGATTATAGACTGATACAAGTTCCAATGCAACACTTTCGCCATATCCACGCCGCGCCATTTCACCATCTTCTCTGATACCGGCCAGATAATCATTGTCCGCTGATTGATATTTTCGTTCCGTTGTCTAAAGGAGCACCGGCTCCCACCGATGCTCCCTGAAACAATTAATAATCGCATCGCCTTACCATGATCTGCCGGCGGCGCGGACTGCGCGGGAGGAATTCCATCGACTGATGTCCTCACGGTAAGCAGGACCGCAGCGCGAGCAGCCGGTAACGCCGCACCGCCACAGCCTGAGCGAAGTGTCCATCTGCTTGCCGCGAGGCATCACAAAGATGGACCTGACGAGCCGCGCAGCCGCGCCGCATCTTCTTTGAATGCCCCGGCAAGACAGTCGCTTCCTGCCGTCATCTGCCGGCGGCGCGGATTGCGCGGGAGGAATT
>Ga0326514_10000451_pt1 | contig 28124 bp, 25 predicted proteins | sample 3_2548_0518_D_FD_203653 | JGI IMG/M metagenome (GOLD analysis project Ga0326514, IMG submission 203653) | Bovine rumen microbial communities from UC Davis, California, United States - 3_2548_0518 | ecosystem: Host-associated > Mammals > Digestive system > Stomach > Rumen | place: USA... | reverse complement strand
GGCAACATTCTACGTGAGCCCTTTTTGAGATTTTAGAAAATTGGATTTTTTCTGTCACGCCCTGATTGGATGCTCCAGAAAACGCGCACCCTTTGACAAATTCTTGGGAGAGTAACACAATATCTGGTAGCAGATATTAAGAGAACCACAAGATATGGTGGTACTTTTCCCGTGTTGGGTTCGACGGAGTGATCTGGCCCTCACAGCCGAAGGGGCGTGGGCATGGCTAGGGACTTCGCAGTGTCGTTCTACAAGTCAGGTGCATGGTTGCGCAACAGGAAGCTCTACATGGAGATGCCTGTTGACACACCGTTCGGCATCGTGCCCCCAGGGCTTTGCGAGAGGTGCTACGCGAACGGCGAGTTCAAGCCTGCCAAGGTCGTGCACCACATCGTGCACCTCACGCCACAGAACATAAACGACCCAAACGTGACCCTCAGCTTCGACAACTTCCAGCGCCTTTGCCAAGACTGCCACGCGATCGTCCACAGCGGGCAGGAGCCGACGAGGGCGCGGTTCGACTCTAACGGCAACGTCATCAGGGGGTAATCGGAAATGGACTGCTGCGGCAACTGCGACTTCTGCGAGCTACTTCACGGGGACAGGCTGTACTGCGCCATCTATGACGAGGAGGTCGGCGAGAACGACTGCTGCCCAGACTACCAGAGCGAGACGCGACGCGTCGATGACTACGAGGGGGAGTTCTATGACTAGGAAGCTCAAGGTCGTCGAGAGCAAGCCGAGCAAGCGCCTTGAGCGGCTCAAGAAGGAGTCGAGCAACCTGTCGGGCTTCGACAAGGCCCTGCTTGAGGACCTGCTCCTTGAGTACGACGCCCTCGCGGACATGACCGAGGGGCTGCGCCACGAGGTCGAGAAGCACGGCGTGATGATCGACAAGGAGGTCGGCTCGGTCAACAACCGCCACATGGAGACCGTAGAGAACCCAGAGTTCACCACATACCAGAAGGCCATCGGGCGCATGGGGGACCTCGCTAAGAAGGTGTCCGACTTCGCCAAGCGGAGCGACAGCAACGAGGAGGAGGACGAGCTTGGCAGCTTCATTCGCCGATAGCCCGTACGTCGACGCGCAGGGCAGGACCGACGCCGAGCTGTACCTGATGGGCTGTCTCGACGGCTCCATCGTCTCTGGCCGTCGCATCAAGGCCCTCGCCGAGAAGATGCTCCCTCGCATCCGCAACGGGTACAAGCAGTGGCGTTACGACGTTGACGCGGCCACCAGACCAGTCGAGTTCATCGAGCGGTTCCTGAAAATCCCGTCTGGAAAGCTGGGTGTGCCGTTCGTCCTTGAGCCTTACGAGCGCATGATTATCGAGCTGGCGTTCGGGTTCATAGACGAGAACGAGAAGCGGCAGTACCAGTACGTGCTCGTTGAGATGGCCCGCAAGAATGGTAAAAGCTCGCTGGGAGCCGCAATCGAGCTTTACATGCTCGTGGCAGACGGCGAGGGCGCACCTCAGATTTACAACGCCGCAACATCCAAGGCGCAGGCGTCGCTTGCATACGGTGCCGTTTGGCGCATGGCTAGGCAGTCCCCGAAGCTGCTCAAGATTCTGCGCAAGGGTACCGTCACCGAGCGTGCCGAGAACGGCGTCATCTGCGACGGCAACATGGGCTACGTGCTTCCACTGTCCAAGCAGTCCGACCACCTCGACGGCCTAGACGTTCACATGTGCCTGTTTGACGAGATGGCAGCAGCCGAGGACCGCTCAATCTTCGACCTCATCCGTCAGGGCACTGGCGCACGAGAGCAGCCGCTCATGGTCGCGATCACCACGCAGGGCTTCGTGCGCGACAACCTCTGGGACCACGAGCGCGACTACGCGGTTCAGTGGCTTGACAGCAAGATCGAGGATGATAGGTTCCTCGGCATCCTCTTCGAGCAGGATGACCGCTCTGAGATTTGGGACGAGTCCACCTACGGCAAGAGCAACCCCGGCATCAACGTGGTCAAGAAGATGGAGTACCTTCGCGCACAGGTGCTCAAGGCCAAGAACGACCCAAGCTATATGCCGACGCTGCTCACCAAGGACTTCAACCTCCCTGCCAATCAGGCCAGCGCGTACCTTACATACGACGAGGCCGTCAACGAGGAGACCTACGAGTTCAACACGAGGACGTTCCGCTACTGCGTGGTGGGCATCGACGCCGCAGACACCATCGACCTCAATGCCGCGACCGCCATCTTCATGAAACCCGGCGACGACCGCATCTATCGCCGATCGATGTACTGGATCGCCGAGGAGCAGGTGAAGGTCAACTCGAACAACCAACGGGGGAGGGACGGCGTCCCGTACCACGAGTGGGCGGCGCGTGGCCTCATCCGCATCGTCCCTGGGAACAAGGTCGACAAGAGGGTATTCATCGAGTGGATTCAGGAGCTTGCCGACGAGGGGCTGTACACGAGGTACGTGGGCTACGACCCGTGGCACATGGATGACTCGACCCTTCGCGAGATCAAGTCGCTCGTCGGCGAGGACAACGTCGAGGTGGTGCGTCAGGGCGTCCAGACGCTGTCACAGCCCATGAAGCAGCTCAAGGCCGACATGAGGGACAAGCGCATCATCAACAACCACAACCCCATCGACGAGTGGTGCAACCTCAACCTCGCCGCGAAGATCGACATCAACGAGAACGTGCAGCCAGTCAAGAAGGCTGGCGCCACCACGCGCATCGACGGCTACATGGCGCTCCTCGACGCCTATATCGAGCTGGTGCGCCACGAGGCGGACTACAAGATGACCATCGGCTGGCACGAGTAAATACAGCCCAAAAAAGGATTAAAGAAAGAAGAAGCAAGAAAGAAAGATATATAGGTCAACAAGAGTAAAAGTCAAAAACGACTTACATCCTCTAGCACGTGAGACCTTGGTTCGGGAGTTCCTATTGTGGCATCTCCTGTTCGCCACCGAGGACTTCCCTGTGAGAAGGCTGAGACGTCCAGTCTAGCCCTTTTTCACCCCGAACGAACACGTGTTCACCCAAAAAACAGGGACGCCCAGCACCCTCTGTGATGACGGTGTGAGACGCCCAAACCACAAGATGTTGTGCTTGACTTTAGTGTCAAATCAATATATAGTGTTACACATGGGAGTATTGTCTAGATTCTTCCCGCACAAGCAGTTGCAACAAATCCAACCCCACAACGGATACGCCACCTTCACCGAGTCCGTCCCGATGTTCAGCGCATGGGACGGCTCTCTCTATGACCACCCTCTCACACGAGCGGCCATAGAGCGGTTCGCGGTCGCGTGCTCCAAGCTCAAGCCGGAGTTTGTGGGATCGGAGACCTGCAAGCCCAATGTGCGGAAGCTGTTCGAGTCTTGGCCGAACGACCTGATGACGTGGCCGACCCTACTGGCACGGGCGGCGACCATCTACGAGATGGACACCACGGTCTTCATCGTCCCAGGGCTGGACAGGGACCTCAGAACCGTAGCGCTGTTCCCCGTGAAGCCACTCTTTACCGAGATTGCGGAGTACATGGGGGAGCCATGGTGCATCTTCCACATGGTCACGGGCGACGTCATGGCCATCGAGTACTCGCGTTGCGCGGTCGTGTCCAAGTTCCAGTACGAGTCCGACTTCTTCGGCTCGGGCAACGACGTCATGGACCCCGTGCTCAAGCTCATGGACGCTCAGGGTCAGGCGGAGGAGCAGGCCGTGCTCAACGGCGCCCGCATCCGCTTCATTGGCCGCATCACGGGCATGACCCACGGCGAGGACCTCAACAAGAAGCGCGAGCAGTTCTACATCGACAACCTCAGCGCCCGCAACTACACGGGCCTGATGATCTACGACAACACCTTCCAAGACATCCAGCAGGTCAACGAGCAGCGGTTCATCATCGACGAGGACGAGATGAACCGAGTCTCCTCGCAGATATACAGCTACTTCGGCATCAACGAGGACATCCTCCAGAACCACTACGACGAGGAGCACTACGGCGCGTGGTACGAGGGCAAGGTCGAGCCGTTCGCCGTCCAGCTGTCCGAGGCGTTGACCAAGGCCAACTTCACCCAGACCGAGCGCAAGCACGGCAACTACGTCATGTTCAGCAGCTCGAAGCTTGAGTACGCCACCAACGCGTCCAAGCGAAACATGGTCAGGGACATGATCGACCGAGGGATCATGACCATCAACGAGGGCCGCGAGATTCTTCAGCTGCCGCCAGTCGAGGGCGGGGACGTCCTCATCGCACGCGGCGAGTACAAGGCCGCGAACGGCGCTCAGAGCCTCATGGGCGGCGCGATAGACACGATACACGAGTCGGACTTCGACCTCGGCGGAGACGAGCAGGAGTACAACGACACGGACGGTCAGGGCGCACTCCAGTCCGACGATTAAGGAGCACATCATGCCCGTCAAGAGCAACAGGGAGTACCGCAGCTTCGACGCCGTGAACTTTCACAAGGTGGAGGACGAGGGCAAGCCCTACACCGTGCGCGGATACTTCACCACGTTCGAGGACCCATACCACCTCACCGACGACTGGGACGGCAATCCCATCTACGAGGTCATCGACAAGAACGCGTTCGCCGACTGCGACATGAGCGACGTCATCATGCAGTTCGACCACGAGGGCTCGCCCCTCGCACGGAACAAGAACGGCTCGCTCAACCTGACGTTCGACGAGCACGGCGGGTTCTGTGAGGCGTACCTCGGCGGCTCCCAGCGCGGTCGCGACATGTATGAGTCCATCACCAACGGACTCATCGACCAGATGAGCTTCGGCTTTACCATCGCCAGCGAGGGCGGCATCGACTGGGACGAGGAGACGCGCACATCCCGAGTCATGCGAATCAACAAGTTGTTCGACGTGAGCGCGGTTAGCATCCCAGCTAACCCGAACACTGAGATACATGCACGTTCCTACTACCTTGACGGAGTGATCGAGGAGAGGCGTATGCAGCGGGAGGCGCTGCAACGTGCCGAGCAGGAGTCCAAGGCCAAGCGGGCCGAGGCTGCTGCCGCATTGGAGCAGGTAGTGCTCCTGTAGCAACCACAATCACGACTGATTGGAAAGGAGCGGACTCATGGATGAGTTCATTCCCTATGACGCGGTCAAGTACCGCAGCCTGGACGCCGACTCCTTCGAGGAGCGTCGCAACCAGATCATCGACCTGCTGACGGCAGACGAGCTGCCCGAGGGCGTCGACGAGGAGAACCTGTACGCCGAGCGCGACCTCATCATCGCCGAGGCCACCCGCCGCAACTCCGCGACCGAGCTTCGCAACGCCAAGCTCGCCGCCCTCACCTCCGGCGCTGGCAACCTCATCGCCACCTCCGCGCCCGCGACCGAGGCCAAGGCCGAGGAGCCGCAGAAGCGCAGCCGCATCCACACCATCCGCGACGTCACCCCGTACGCCTACACGGACTCCTACGAGTACCGCAGCGCACTGGCCAAGCACATCCTGCGTCACGCCCCGATGCCCAGCGACATGATCGCCAAGGCGCGTCAGGAGCGCAACGCCGCCGTCAACATCAACGGCGACTACAACGCCGTCGCTGACTTCAGCAACACCTTCTCGACCAACGTCGCCATCCCGAACTCCCTCAACGAGGAGATCATCCGCGAGGAGCGCGAGTACGGCAACATCGGCAACAAGGTCAACGAGGTTCACGTCCAGGGTGGCCTGACCTACACCGAGGCCGACCTCCAGATCACCTACAGCTGGATCGGCGACACCGAGGTCTCCGACTACCAGGAGCAGCCTGACGGCACGACCTTCAGCTTCGTCTGGCACCAGCTTGAGGCCCGCTTCGCCCGCACCATGCTCGCCGACGCCCTGCTCCGCGACAACTTCAAGGCGCTGCTCGCCCCCGCTCTGGCCGAGGGCTTCATGAACGCCAAGGAGAACGCCATCCTGCGCGGCAACGGCACCACCCAGCCGCTCGGCATCCTCGTCGACCCGCGTCTCAAGGGTCAGGGCACCTCTGGTCAGGACGGCTACATCGAGGGCCACGCCCAGATCATCGAGGTCACCAAGGAGCAGATGGATGACTGGAAGTTCTGGCGCACCGTCCTGTACGGCGGCTTCAACCGCCTGTACCGTGGTCGCGGCGAGTGGATCTTCGGCGACTCCACCTGGGGCATGCACATCGACCTGCTCCGCGACGACGAGAACCGTCCGCTGTACAAGTCCGACCCCCTCAACGACGACGAGCCGCTGCGCCTGCGCAACCGTCCCGTCAACCTCGTCGAGGACACCCTGCTCCCGAGCTTCGACGACGCCCAGGTTGGCGACATCTTCGGCATCTTCGGCGACCTCAAGAAGTACACCATCAACACGCAGCCCGGCATGCCCATGTCCGTCGTGTCTTGGGACGACCACGAGAACAACGCCCGCAAGACCAAGGTCCTCACCGCCCTCGACGGTCGCGTGGTCAACCCCTATGGCTGGGCGCTGCTCAAGAAGAAGGCTAGCGCCTAATGGTCACCGTCACCGTGCTCAAGCCCTTCTACGACCTCGTGGAAAGGTGTAACCGCGAGGAGGGTGACGAGTTCGAGGCGACGGAGGAACGCGCCGAGCACATCGACGCGGCCCTTCCGACCTACATCACCTACGCCGCGACTGACGGCGAGGGCGCCGACATCGACCTCAAGAAGATGACCAACCCGCAGCTCGCGGCACTTGCTAAGGAGCGTGGCATCGAGGTCAAGGGGCACCCGACGAAGGCGAAGCTCATCGAGCTTCTCAGCGAGGAGTAACACATGGCGCTGCTTGACGAAGTGAGACAGTGCCTTCACGTCACCAGTACGATGTCCGACGTCGAGATACAGATGTGGATCGATGGAGCCATAGAGGACATGCGCCGCTGTGGCGTCAAGGACGCGTTGCTGGCCGAGGAGACCATGGCCCCGCAAGTCAAGCAGGCCGTCGTGCTCTTCGTCAAGGGGCAGTACGGATATGACAACGACGAGGCCACGCGCTTCCTCGACTACTACAACCTGACGCTCGCAGGGCTTCTCAACAGCAAGTCCAACGAGTACCTGTTCGCCGATGACGGCGAGGATGACCCGACCGAGGACGTCGGCTCAGACGGCGACGGCACTGGCCTTGGCTCGTCCCTCGGGATGGTGCGACCGTGAGCCGTTGGAACGGGACCGTAACCCTGCTTGCCCCCGCCTCGAAGTACCAAGACGAGGCGGGGGCTTGGCATGAGGGCGAACGGGTCCCGCGAGAGATCTACTGCAACGAGATGACCATGTCACTCGTCGCCATGGCGCAGCTGCGTTCGGCTGACGTCCGTGCGTCTAGTACTACCCAGACGCTCGACATGGGACTTCGCAACGAGCACATGATCCAAGTGCGCACCATCGACTACAACGGCGAGGACGAGGTCGTCTTCAACGGCGAGGAGTACGAGGTCCTCTACCTGTCTGGCAGCGGCGAGTTCCGCACACTGACCATCGGCCAGCGCATCGGCAACACCAAAACGGAGTCCAGCTCCGAGGAGCCTGCGGACGAGCCTAGCGAGGGTGGTCAGGGTGGCTGACATCACCATCGAGGGAGACGCATTCGGCATCACGGTCGAGCAGATACTCTCGCGGCTTGGCAACGGCGTCAAGACGCTAACCCCGCCAGCCGTCGACAAGGCCCTCGAACTCGGCGAGAGACTGTGGAAGAGCAACGCCCAAGCCGTTCTCAGCAAGTCGTACTCGCGTGGTGGCTGGGGGAAGATCCGAAGCGTGACCCGCTTCAAAAGTGGTCCGCGCAGGAACCAGATTAAGCAGGTCAACTGGTATGGCAAGACCTACAAGACTGGTCCGTACGCAAGGTCGATACGACACCACATCCTCGCCAGTGGCGGAGAGGTCACGGAGGGCGAGATAGGATCGCCGTCGCTCCCAGGCCTAGCCCATCTGCTTGAGAAGGGCCACGGGTACTATACGGCAGCTCCGCACGTACACATAGCACCAGCAGCAGACGCCGCAATTAAAAGGTTCGAGAGCGACGTCGAAAGAGCAGTGGAGCAAGCAATCAATGACGCCTGACAAGACCGTGTACCAGACCCTGCTCACGAGCGGACTGAAGGGCACGAAGGTTGGGTGGCCGTTCGGCGAGTCACCACCGCTCCCTTGGTTCACGTACAAGCAGGTCAAGAAGGGCGAGTTCTTCGCCGACGACAAGAACTACGCCAAGATGCAGCGCTACGACATAGACCTCTATCAGGCCGAGTGCGATGACGAGGAGCGCGACCGCTTCGAGGACGCGCTGACACACATCGGCCCCTGGGCGTGCGTCGAGTCGTGGATTCCATCGGAGAACTGCTGGGTCACCTCGTACAGCCTCACATACCACCCAGACATCTAGGAATGACATAAGGAGGCCCTGACATGGGCAAGGTTATCTACGGACTCAAGAACGTCCACTATGCCATCTACACCCCTGGCGTCAACGGCGCCGCTGGCACCTACGGCGAGTGGAAGGCAATCCCAGGCGCCGTCTCGCTGTCCAGCGACTCCGACGCCACCCAGAACGACTTCTATGCGGACGACGTCGTCTACGCCTCGATCAGCGCTTCGAGCAAGGAGACTGGCACCATCGAGTTCGCGGCCATCACCGACGAGATGTATACCGACCTGTTCAGCTACATCAACGACGCAACTTCCGGCCTGACCTACCAGAAGACCGACTCCGCGAACATCACCGTCGCGCTCGGCTACGAGGTCAGTGGCAACGAGGGCAAGATGCGCGGTGTCCGCTACAACGTCACTTTCACCGCCCCGTCCCAGTCCGCCAACTCGATGACGGACTCCACCAACCCCGACACCGTCTCGGTCAATTACACGGCCATCGGTCGCGACTTCACCATCGGCGGCAAGACGGTCAACGTCCTCAAGGCGCATTGCACCGACGCAGGCACCACGCATGAGGCGTTCGACAACTTCTGGTCGAGCGTGCTCATCCCCGGCACCGCAGCCGCCTAAGCATAGAGCGCTCGCAGCGTAGGCCCACTTCCCCGTCAATGGGGGAGTGGGCCTTTCTTTGTGCGCTTTGTGCGCCATTAAACAGTGACAGAGAAAGGGAGCCCATGCCTAAGATCGACTACGAGAACGACGGCACCCAGCACGAGTACGAGGCCACCACTTACACCCTCGTCCTCTACGAGCAGGAGTTCAAGCGTGACATGATCAAGGATGTGTTCGGTCGCATCGACGTTCGCGCAGCCGCCCAGAACTTCGACGAGGACGGCAACATGGTCGCCATGGACTACACCATCGACAACTGGAATGCCGAGCTTCGTGCCTTCTGGGCGATGCTCAAGACCTCCGAAGCCATCGCGAGGAGCGACGGAAAGATGGCGGAAGCCGTCCCGCCCTTCGTTCAGTGGTGCCTGAAGACCCGCTCCATCGACATGGGACAGGTCTCTCAGGCCGTGTTCGACGAGTGCCAGCGGGGGTTGTTTCGATCCGGAGCCGCCGACTCCGAGGAATAAAACGGCAGGTGGCGAGCCTGATCTTCTACTTCCGTATACGCACATATGGACAGAACTCCTGAAGCTCGGTGTCTCTTGGGGCGAAGCGCTCCACATGCCATGGGGCGTGTGTCGCATGCTCTTCGAGGCGAGGGCCGACGCATGGGAGTCCGCTAAGAAGCAGCGCGACACGGGGGTGGACGAGACCAGATACGCCACTAAGGACGACTACAGCAACTGGGTATAGCAGGGGGTGGTTCCCATGGCAGCGGGTGCCTACAAGGGACTAACCATTCGTATCGGTGCGGACACCAGCAAGCTGACGAGCGCCCTGCGCGGAGTGAACTCGGTTATCTACAAGACATCGAGCGAGTTCCGCAAGCTGAGCAGGGCAGCAAAGCTTGACCCAGGAAACAACAAGGTCCTCTCCGCGCAGATAGGTGCAGTGGCCAATCAGGCTACGGCATCCGCAGCCAAGCTCGACCTGCTGAAGAAGTCGATTGCTGAAGTGAGCGGTCAGTCCAGCAAGGCCGAACCCAACACGACTATCGGCCAGATGGCCAAGGACACCGAAAACGCCGCCCTTGCCGCCGCAAACGCGCGTGAGCGGTATGACTCGCTCAACCACGAAATATCTGTCGTCTCCGACAGCCTGCGCGACCTCACGGGTATCGACCCGAGCACGGCTGTGAGGGAGGGCAGTGCCGAGTGGGAGAAGGCAAAGCAGGCGATACTCGAATGGACGCGTGCCGCAGAGAACGCCGATGCGGTGAAGGCGTGGGAAGAGAACAACCACACTTCGGTCAGGACGGTCATCAATGACCTTGAGTTCCTCCGCGACACCTGGCAGGAAGCATCGGATCAGTTCGAGGACGCGAAGCTCGTCGAATCCCTCCACAATGCGGAGGTAGAAGCGACGGCGACTGAAGCAACCATCAACAGCCTTGCGCAGTCGATGGCCAAGCTCAACTCTTCGTCCGACTTCAGCAAGTCCTCAAGCGTCACCAGCATCGAGCAAAGGATGAAGCTGCTTAATGCCGCGACCGAGACGGCGACGGACAGGTTCAAGCGCCTTGACGCGGCTGCGAAGCTCAACCCGACCAGCATCGGCACGGCAACCGACAGGGCAGTCGCCCTGCGAGAAGCCCTTGAGACAGCAAGGGCGAAGGCAGATGGTCTCAAGGAGAAGCTCAATGCCTACAAGGACGCTGGCATAGACAAGCAGGCCAAGCAGATTGGTGACGTGGCGCTTAACCTCGAAAGGACGAAGCAAGCGTACGCCGATGCGAGCAGGTCCGTGGCAGACCTCAGCGGCAAGTACAGAAACGCTCAGCAGGAGTACCAGAGGCTGCTCGACACGGGCAAGGGGCCAGACCTCCAGAAGAAGATCAACGACGCAGCGACCGCAGTCGACAAGCTTGAAAGGGAACTCAAGGAGGCCAAGGACGCCCAGAAGAAGGCGTTCGATGACTTCGACACCGCCAAGGCTTGCAGCGAATGCGTCGAGCTCCAGACCGAGATACGCGAGACCAACGCCGAGATCAAGAACCTTGGCAAGGGCGGCGGCGAGGGCTTTGGCGCTGGCATGGTGCAAGCCGCCATAGCTATCGGTGACATGATACGCGACATAGGCACCGAGGTCATAGACGCGTCGAATGACGTTGACTCCGCCTATCGCGACATGCGCAAGACGGTGGATGCCACCGAGGATCAGTACAAGAAGCTCTATGACGCGGCAATGGAGTACAGCCAGACCCACGTCACAAGCGCCGACACGATGCTTGAAATGGAAGCCCTCGCAGGTCAGGTTGGCATCTCCGCCGACGCGTTGCAGAACTTTGCCGAGGTGGCGGCAAACCTTGACGTCGCAACCGACATCGACGCCGATGAGATAGCCCTCAAAATGGGCCAGATGGTCAACGTCATGAGCGACCTCGACGAGAAGAACGTGCAGGGATTCGCGGACGCGCTGGTAGACCTCGGCAACAAGATGCCCGCACAGGAGTCCAGCATCATGCAGGTTGCCCAGCGCCTGTCCTCCGTTGCTGACGTGGCGGGATTCTCGACGCCAGAGGTCATGGGCTGGGCTGCGGCAATCGCCTCGACTGGACAACGAAGCGAAGCAGCAGCTACAGGCATCAGTAACACAATCACGGCAATCCAGTCTGCGGTCAGTAACGGCGGCGATGACCTTGAAGCATTCGCAGCCGTCGTTGGCAAGTCCTCAGACGAGTTCAAGGAGGCATGGGGCAAGGATGCGTCTGGAACTCTGAGGGACTTCGTAGGCGAACTCCATGGTCTCGGACCAGAAGCCATCAAGCAGCTTGAGGACTTGGGCATCTCTGGCGTCAGGCAGACGCAAACACTCCTTGGTCTCGCCAAGACCGTTGAGAACGTCGACAAGGCCATCGACATATCCAACACCGCATGGACGGGATTCGAGGACGGCACCAGCGGCGTGGGTGCGGCGGCAGACGAGGCGAACAAGAAGGCCGAGGGCTTCTCTGGTACGCTCTCCAAGCTCCAGAACTCGACTAAGGTCCTCGCGGCTTCCTTCGGTGACGCTCTGGTCCCGTGGATGAGTCGCGCCGCATCGATGGTCCAGTGGCTCACCTCGACATTCGACGGAATGGGAGACGGGTTCAAGGACGCGTTGGTTGGCGTGGGCGGGGCGCTTGCGTCGATAGCGGTCGTCTTCCCGATCATCGAGCGCATGCACGGGAGCCTGAAGAAGTTCTTTGGCTCGCTTGCTGGGTTCATCACCAAGGGCATCGGCTCCATCAAGGCTGGCAAGCTCGCCACCGACTTCGCGAACTTCGCCACAAAGGTGAACGGCGTCGGCACGGCCCTCATGACGCTCGGCACGTCTGGCGCCATAGCCGCTGCGGCGATCGGTGGAGTCGCAGCGCTTGTCGGCGGCTACTACCTGAAGCAGTACCTCGACGCCAAGAAGCACACCGAGGACTTCAACAACGCGCTATCCTCGATTCAGGGGACCACCGATGGTCTCCACCGGGACCTGCTGTTCGGCAAGGACACCGTCAGCGGGTACGGCGAGGCATGGTCTGCGGCCAGGACCGACATCGACAACTTCATCGAGTCGACGCAGCAGCACGCCGACGCCATGAGCCAGACGCGCGACCAGACCTCGACATCCATTGGGATGCTTGAGAAGTACACCAGCATCATCGACAAGGCCATCGGCGCTGGTGACGACTACACGGGCAGCATGGGCGAGCTACAGTGGGCGCTCGACGGACTGGCGCAGATCACTGGCGAGACGTATAGCGCCGAGGATATTCTGTCCGGCACCTTCGAGGGCGAAGCGGGCAACGCCGACAAGCTCAGGGACTCCATCATGAAGCTCGTCGAAGCCAAGAAGCTTGAGTCCCAGCTCAACGCCATCACGAGCATGAGGACCGAGGCCGTCGAGGGGCAGATGGAAGCCAAGAAGGCTATCGACGAGTCCGCCGATGCGTACCGCAACTACGCCGAGATAGTCAAGAAGGCCCACGGCGACATGAGCGGCGAGGAGTTCGCCAGCTACGTCGCCAACTCAAAGAACAGCGACGCCGTGTACCTGCGACAGCTTGAGGACGACTGGTCCGAGGCCAAGAAGGTGTACGACGAGTGGGGCGACCAGATCGACAAGCTCGACAAGGAGTACGACGGCCTGATCGACAAGCAGGCTTACCAGGAGAGCGCGGCCTACGGCGAGCGCGAGGGCATCATGCAGACCACCCGCGCGATGAAGGACGCACTCGACGCAGTCGGCATGACCGACGATGGCATCAAGGAGCTTGCGGACAGCATCGAGCGTGCGGGCGTCTCGACCAAGGAGTTCAGCGAGATCGGTGCCGACAGCTTCGCCGCCATGGTTGACCAGTCTGGCGGGGACATCGGCGTCCTCACCGACATGATCTCCTCGTTCAACTCCCTGCCGATCGATGACAAGGAAGCGGCCATCCACGTGGAGGACGGCGAGCTGGTCTTCGCGAACGGCGAGCGCATCGTCTGGAACGGTACCGAGTGGGTGTGGAAGAGCACGGGCATCACGGTCGACGCGGCGAGCGTGGCGGATGCTACCCAGCAGGTCAACGACATGAACGCGGCCACGGACGGCATGCACGACGCCAGTGCCAACGCTGAGGTCACGGGCAACGCCAAGGACCCCGCCACCTCGCAGAACATCAGCAACACTGGCGGCGCCATCAGCAGCATGTCTCCCAACACAGTGCAGGCGCAGGTCAACGGCAACGCAAAGGAATCTGGAATAGCGGCGGCAATCAGCAACACGGCGGGGGCCATCGCTGGTCTTGTGAGCAAGACCGTCGACGTCGTGGTCAACTACGTGCAGAACGGCAAGGCTCCCGGCCACTCCGCTACAGGCGCCTACATCCCCTACAACAAGATCCCCAAGCACGCGGCTGGCATCTTCACCCGCCCGACGCTCACCAACATCGGCTGGGTGGGGGAGGACGGCGCGGAGCTCTACAGCGGCAACAGCCTAGTCCCGCTCACCAACCGTAAGTACTCGATGCCCTACATCGACGACATCTCCGACGCCGTGGCGAAGAAGCTCGGCGGGCTGGGCACGGTCAACAACTATTACGTGAACGACGCGATCGTCAACGGCGACGCGGAGATTCAGGCCGCGTTCCTGAACCTGTTCGACACGCTCACCCGAAAGGGGGCAATGAACGTTGGCTAATCTCAGTGACGGCGACTACTACATCGTCAACGGCGCGGACGCGTCGCTCTACCTCGACGTGGTCAACGGCGACCGCAGGAGCGGCGCGAACGTCCGCGTGTTCGTGAAGACGCAGACCGACGCGCAGGTGTTCAGCGTGCGGACGCGCTCTGGCGGCACGCGGCAGATTCTCAGCCGCTTCACGGGCAAGTCCATCGACTGCGAGCAGGCGGCGACTGGCAAGAACGTCCAGATGTACACGGACAGCGCCAAGCGTTACCAGAGGTGGGTCGCAACCGACACGGGCAACACCATGGTCGTCGAGGGCGAGACCCTCCCGCTGTACAAGCTGTCCCTCGTTGACCCGGATGGCGGCGAGTACCCGCTGGTCATGGAGCTTGCTGGCACCAGCGGCTTCAATGCTGGCACCAACGTCGTACTCTCCAACGACGAGGGGACGTCCGCCGACCAGACGTGGGCCTTCCTTCCCGTCCCCGCCATCGAGAGCGGCGGCGTGTACGAACTTGTCCTCAACCTCAACAAGGTCTTCGCCGCAGACATCGCCAGCTGGTCGAAGGCCAACAACGCGCGGCTGATCCTCGCTGGCAACCACCACGGCAACAACCAGAAGTTCTACCTGCACAGGCGCTCGGGCGACCAGTGGACGCTGCGCAACATCAACTCTGGCCGCTACATACAGGTGCACAACGGGGCGCTCGACAGCAGCGGCACGCAGATAGTGACACAGTGGGCGGACGCGGAGCCGACGCAGCTGCGATGGCAGTGGCGTCCCGAGTCGTTCGGCACCGTCACCATGGGCGGCGTCGAGCGCACGGTCATCAAGCTCTGGAGCTGGTTCGACGGCACGGGCACGAACTACCTGCTCGACGCCAACCAGCACGCGGGGCTTGACCTCGGGCAGATTCGCGTCTGCGGCGTCGACCCGGACGGCGTGGGTCAGTACTCGCAGGAGTGGGTGCTCATCCCGACCTACGCGACCGACCCCACCATGCCGATACCCTCGCAGATAGGCTGGGCGACGTCTGTCGGCTCGCCGTACATCAAGCGCATGCGTCAGGCCGCGACGACGCTCTACCCCGCGTGGTACTGCCCGCGCTCGTGGACGTCGAATGGCCCGAATCACTACGAGTGGCGCTACGCAAGGAAGTACCAGACCCACCTCGGAGGGTGGGTGCGCGAGTACCCCATCGAGCAGGCGGGCTGGGAGACGGCGAGCGTCACCATCAAGGACGGCATGTGCTGGGTCACCGAGGGCCTGCCAGCGGACTACGACGAGACGAAGTACAAGGCCGTCGCCTACGACGTGCAGGTGCGCTGCGTGGGCGCGGGCGAGACGGCGTGCGTCGTCGGGCATGAGGCGTCCGAGACGCTGACCGCCATCAAGGAGCCGAACATAACGATCTCCAACGCGGGCTTCTCGCCCGAGGGCCTGCGATTCGACTACACGAGCGACTACGAGGGCGGCACGACCGACATCAACGTCCGTGGCATCTACCGCGACGGCGTGGACCTCACGCCCTACACGTGGTACCAGGACTTCCAAGGTCTAGACCAGAGCGGCAGCATTATGGTCGACGTCAGCAAGCTCAAGGAGTGGCTGCGCGAGGGCGACGAGATAGTCGTCCGATGGACGGGCGGCACGGACATGCTGCCCGAGTTCGACACCGTCCACGAGACGCCGCTCACGGTCCAGTACGACACTGGTCACGGCGCGACGCTCACGCCCACCGTCACCAATGGCGAGGGACGCACACTTCGCATCGAGCTTGACCCGCACTACGCCACCGAGCGCGTCTGGTGCCGCAGCGACAGCGACGGCCTCATGGAGCTGGAGCGCGGCGACGACGGCGCCTTCTACGTCGACTATCCCTTTGGCGAGGACGTCGAGGTCTGGGTCTCGGGGCGCTCGCGCGACGGCGACACGTGGGGTGTCTGGAACGAGACGTACAGCACCCCCATCGCAGGCAAGGCGCCCTGCCACGCCTGGAACTGGGAGGGCGGGAGCTTTCTCTTGGAGCTTCGTCAGGACGAGCCGCTTGAGACAGACCTCACCGTCGAGAGCGACACCGAGGAGGTCAAGCTCAAGGACAGGCAGTGGGACTCCGTGCTCGTGGGCGGCACGTCGAGTGCCAAGCTCCGCGCCGAGGGCGAGTTCAGCAGCCGCTACTTCCCGGAGCTTGAGGCCACGCGGCAGGGGCTTGAGGCGCTGCGCAAGCAGGCCCACGTCCGCTATCGCTCGCCGCACGGGCTTCGTTGCAACGTCTGCGTCACGGGCTACTCGCTCACCTGCCAGCGCGGCGTCTGGCACGTCAGCATCGACATGGTCAGGGAGGACACCTGATGGCAGGCGTTGACTGGCGGGACACCACGGCGCGTCACGTGATCCGCGTCGTGCAGGTCTCGCAGACCAACCTAGACGACCAGCTTGGGGAGCTGGAGGGGGTCGACCTCTCCGGCTCCTCCCTTGAGTGGGGGTACTACACCGACCTGCGCACGAGCGGCAAGCTGCGCGTCTACGGCGAGGGCTGGGAGCGCGGGCGGTTCCTGCGCGTCTACCACGAGATGCCCGACTACGGGTACTCCGAGGTCCTCGGCACCTACGTCGTGACCAACGACGACGCCGAGGAGGTCAACGGCGTCTGGGTCTACGAGCTGGAGCTGCAATCGACGCTCCAGATGCTCGTGGACGACCTGCTCACCCAGCCGTGGGTGATAGCGAAGGGCGGCTCGTCGCTCGCCGCCATACGACAGGTCTTAGTCACGTCGGGCGCCCACTCCATGCGCAAGGTGTGGGCGGCGCTTCTCGACCCCAACGACGTCGAGGTCGAGCTGGACACGTCGCTCGCCGAGGACGTGCAGGCCACCACGGCACAGATCATGAAGGCGGGGCAGAGCAGGCTTGAGTGCCTGTTTGCGCTCTGCAAAATGGGAAACAACCGACTCGACGTCAGCCCCATGGGCAACCCCGTCATCAGGCGCAGGCGCAGCCTCGCGCACGTCGAGCCTAAGTTCCGGCTCGACGTTGCCGACCGTCGCGGCGTCATCATCGACGGCTCGCTCAAGCACCACACCGACTGGCTTGAGCTGCCCGACACCTACGCCGTCAGCCATTCCTTCACCGACAAGGACGGCGAGGGCGGCAAGAGCGAGCAGCGCGAGATTTACGGCGAGGCGCACGTCAGGGCGTCCGACTCCCACGCCGTCGCCAATCGCGGCTACTCCATCGTGCACTTCGAGAGCCTGCGCGACATGGAGCCGAAGACCGCGTCACGCGCCAGCGAGATAGCCCGCCAGCGCCTGAAAGAGCAGTCGGTCGAGCTGATGGAGTGGGAGCTTTCCACCATCTACCTGCCCATAACCGAGGGCGACGTCGTGGAGCTGGTTGTTCGCAGCGGCATCGAGCGCTATCGCGGCGTGAGGCGCTGCATGGTCAAGGACGTCGAGGTCGAGCTTGAGCACATGACGATGAGCATGACGCTCAAGGAGGTTGCATCGGGGGACAAGGGGGACGAGGACTGATGAGGTCACTCAACCAGATAGCACGCACGCTCAGCGGTCGAACCCGCCTTGAGGAGAGGGCTGAGCTTGCGAGCGCCGACACCTACACGCTCATCGGCGTGGCGACCACCGACAGTTCGAACGGCTCCGTGAGGATTCGCCTGACCGACAGCGTGACCCGCGCGGGGTGGGACGAGGAGGGCACCGACATCGAGGTGCCGACCAACGGACACGTCCGCGAGGGCCAGAGGGTCTACGTGACCTGCTTCGGCGGGTCGATGCAGGAGATGGTGGTCTCGGGTGCGGTGGGCGAGGGCGACGAGCTTCGCGCCGACGTGAACACCGCGCTCTCTGAGGCCGAGATCGCCCATGAGGCCGCAGAGGCTGCGGTCGAGGACGCGGGGCTTGCCAAGCAGGCCGCTCAGCAGGCGGCTGGCAGCGCGGAGTCCGCAGCCCAGAGCGCGGCGAACGCGGCAGGCGCGGCGTCCAACGCCGAGGCCGACGCACGCAGGGCGGAGCAGTCCGCCAGCAGCGCCCAGTCCAGCGCGAGCACGGCGGCGACGGCGGCAAGCAACGCCCAGACCAGCGCTGGGCAGGCGGCATCGTCGGCATCTGCCGCGCAGCAGAGCGCATCCACCGCAGCGAGTGCCGCCCAGCAGGCGGTGCAGGACGCGGCGGAGGCCAAGCGCCAGTCGGGTCTCGCGCAGACCGCCGCTGACACCGCCATCGAGCAGTCGGGCCGCGCCGAGACCGCCGCGCGTCAGGCCACCACGCACGCGAACAGCGCCCTCGTGCAGCTGTCTACCGTCGAGGACGTCATCGGCACGGTCAACTGGATTGCGGAGCACGGCGAGTACGTGAAGACCACCGACACGGCCATCGACGCCACCAAGGTCTACTACGTGCTCGGCGACGACAACCTCTATCACGCGGTCGCGGAGCCCGACGTCGCGGACATAGCCGACTACTACGAGCTGCGCATCGACTCTGCGCTCTCCAACTTCGTGTCGTCGCACATCGCGCTCACCGACGCGGGGCTTTACGTGCTTAAGGACAGTAGCAGCTACAAGACGCTGCTCTCCGACACGGGCATGACGGTCTACGACCCCACGGGCAACGCCGTGGCGACCTACGGCGAGTCCACGACCTTCGCCACCGACCGCGACTGGACGGTGGGCAGCTCGCAGGCGTTCATCTTCTACGACGCGTCCGAGAACACGCTGCAAATCGGCGGCGCGAACGTGCAGATAGGCGGGCTTGCCCCCTCCGAGCTGGCTGGCTCGCGCATCTGGACGGCGACCGCCGACCCGACCACGCCGAACTACACCTTCGCACGCTCCGCGCTCACGGGCGCTTCGGGCGCCCCCCGCGTGGGCGACCTCGTGGTGAGGGGCTACTACCGATACACCGTGTCGAGCGTGGCGTCCAGCACCGTGCTCACTGGCAACCGCACGTCGATTCGCGGGGCTACGGGAGCGCAGGGTCCACAGGGGCCGCAGGGCGAGCAGGGGCCGCAGGGCGAGACGGGCGAGCAGGGACCGAAGGGCGACAAGGGCGACAAGGGAGACAAGGGCGAAAAGGGGGATGTCGGCGCTGCTGGTCCCGAGGCGTACGTCACGATCACGCCGAGCAACATCGACTGGGCGAAGAAGACTGCGACCCTCACTGCTATGCTTCATGTGAACGGCGCCAAGGTCACGAGCGGCGTCACCTACGCATGGGCCAAGGGCGACACGGCGCTCTCGACAACCACGGCGAGCTGCGGCATCACCGACCTCAACGCGACCTACTCCTGCATGTGCACGTGGTCTGGCGGCAAGCAGCGCGGCACCATCGACTTCGCCATGAGCAACAGCGTGAAGCTGGCGGCTGAGGCGGGGTGGGAGAGCGACCTAGCTGGCTACTACACCAAGAGCGAGGTTGACGTCGAGGTTGGCAAGGTCAGCTCCACGGTCAGCGAGACGCAGAAGTCGCTTGCCACAGTGGGGAATCCGAACCTGACGCCGTGGTTCTCGGTGAGTGTTGACAACACTGACTACTGGCAGTCTTTGCACTGCCGCAACACGTCCATAAAGAACAGCGAGGGCTTGCACGGTATCTGGGACGGCGAGGACGGCTGGGCGCACATAACGCTTGACAGCCGCACGAGCGCAGGCAATGACGGCTCGCGCAGCTGCTACATGAATATGCATGTCGCGCATCCCAAGATTGCCGACAGGGTCGTCGAGGGCGGCACGTACACGTGGCTGGTCGAGGTGAGGAATTTCACATGGGTCGGCGCGTCGAGTGCGGACAGCCTGCGCGTCTGCCCGTCAGTCGGCAACGCGACTCTGGACGTGTTCAGCTCGGTGGTCAAGACGTTCACGGCTGACTCCGCGCAGTATGGAGTAGTGACGGCAAAGACGGACTTTTCCGTTCTCACGATGGACACTCGCGGCTACTGCTGGATTCCCACGGGCTGCTACGCAGACTTCGACCTTCGTGTGTCGCTGTACGAGGGCAAGTACGACGGCCCCTACAAGCCATATGTCGACCAGTCCCTCATTGAGCGCGTGAGCACTGCGGAGACGTCCATCGAGCAGAACAAGGATGCCATCACGCTCCGTGTAACTAAGGAGGACTATGACAAAGATGTCTCTGTGCGTCTGCGTATGGTTCGTAACACTTGGAGCGACGCCTCATGGGAGAGCTACGAAGCGATAGGGTATACGGGAAACTTCGCTAATGCAAATTATCCTACTACCACTAGGGTTGCCACGGGATTCGATGGCACCACGCTTAAGGTTGGGGATTTGGTGGTTATCGAAGGCGTGTCCCACGATACGTCAACCCCGCATTCGTTGACTGCCAAGGTGAATAGCGTACCAACTAGCTCTACTTCGGACATTAATCTGACCACGGTGGTTTCCACGAGTTCCGCTGGTCTTCAGACTCGAATAAAGAACGCTGAGACGTCCATCGAACAGACTAGTAACAACGTGCTCATCAAGGCCACCAAGAGCGACACTACCGCTGCTCAGGGTGGACAACACCTTATCCAGTCACTCATTAACGTTGCGCCCGAGGGCGTGAAGATTGCCGCCGACAAGGTCAACATTGAGGGCGCTGCGATATTTACAAGCGGCAGACTGTCGAGTACAAGTCTGAACAATGCCTACGACGCGAAGGGAGCTGCGAGTACCGCAGAGACGAATGCTAAGGCGTACACGGACTCAGTGGAGATTGGTGGAACGAACCTACTGCATGGCACTGGCACGGGCGAGGGATGGGGCTACACGTCATTCGACAAGGAGACCCGTACATTCACGAGAAGCACTACTGCAACAGGTGAGAGTTACATATTTGCCAACAGCAATTCGTACCTGATATACGAGCTTGGCACCGAGTACGTGCTCAGCTGCTGGGCAAAGTCAAACGGCCAAGTCAAAGACATGGACATCTTCACGTACGACCAGAATACGAGGAACATCAAGTCTAGGACGTGCAGCGTAACTACGGAATGGGCGTATTTCACTTTCCCGTTCAAGTACGACGCTTGGTCGACCGCCAGCGCGACACCTACGGGGTTCCTCGTCCGCTTCGACAACAATGGTTCTAAGACGAGTGGCACGGAGGCAATCCTCTATGTTCGCGACGTCAAGCTCGAACGTGGCAACAAACCAACCGACTGGTCCCCAGCGCCAGAGGACCAGATCGCTTACGTGGACGAGTCTATCGATGGCATACAGGTTGGTGGAAGGAATATTCTTCACGGAACAAGGACGATGACCGCTGGCGATGGCAAGTGGAACAGTACAAGAACGTTCCGCGCATCCGGCGGAACTCTGTCCAACGTGACCACATCAGGCTTACCCATACAAGGCGTGTCGGGTGCATTACGTATTAGCAACACTGGAACGTCTACAGTAAGCCAAATAGGATTCGCACAAGATGGAGTGTTGGGACTCATTGCTGGCGAGACCTATACGCAGGGCGCATGGGTTCGTGCTAGTACAACGATGAACATACGTCATCAACCGATTTGGAAGAGCGACACACAAACACTCAACGGCACCTTCGTGAGCGTGGGAACCAACTGGCAGTATATGTCGTTTACCGGAACCCTTTTGGGCGCGCAGGCCGACTCCTATAACGCGGGCTACATGTACGCGCAGAACCCGCCTGCTGGCGCATGGTTCGAGGTATGTGGCCTGAAACTGGAAAAGAGTAGCAAGGCAACCGACTGGACGCCAGCGCCCGAAGACGTCGACGCGTCAATCGCAACGGCGCAGGAGACGGCCAATGCCAACGTGAAGCGCACACAACGCATCTACTACCGCAAGGCCGCGGTCGGAGCACCGAGCGTCCCTACCGCATGGGTCACCAACGGCAGTGTTGAGTCCTCTTGGACGAAGTACAACGCATGGTCAACACGCGTGCCACCAATCGCCGATAGCACGACGTCCACGACGAAGTACCTGTATCTGTACACCTGCGAGCAGTACGAGACGGCTGGTGGAACCACGCCTCAGTACACAACAGTGCTGCTTGATGATTCAACGACTATCATCGACGGCGGGAACATCATCACTGGCTCCGTCTCGGCTAACAGGCTTGACGTCTACGATGCGAGCATAAACAAGATAAAGGCCGAGGCGATAGACCTCACGGGCGTTCAGCCTGCTGGCAGCTACGCCACCACATCCGCCCTGACCACCGAGACGAAACAGCGCAAGGCGCAGTACGGCACGTGCTCGACGGCTGCTGGCACGGCGGCAAAGGTCGTCACTTGCGCGAACTTCGAGCTGGTGGCGGGCAACGAGCTGACCGTGAAGTTCACGACTGCCAACACGGCGTCGGCACCCACGCTCAACGTCAACTCCAAGGGCGCGAAGAACGTCTGGGTTGGCAATGCGGTCACGTCAGCGACCAACCAGCTCCTGTGGGGTGCTAACGCCTACATCACCTTCCGCTACGACGGCACCCAGTTCCAAGTCATCGGCGAGCCGAGGACATGGTACGGCGCCTGCACGACGGCGGAGGGCACTGCGGCGAAGACCGACACCACTGCCGTCACGGGCTGCGTGGTCTGCAAGGGTGCCAAGGTCGAGCTGGCAATGACCAATGCCAACACGGCAGCAAGCCCCACGCTCAACATACAGTCCACTGGCGCCAAGGCCATCTACTTCGGCAACGGCACCACGAGGCCGACCAAGAGCGGCGGCACGAGCTGGCTCGCGGCGAACACCTGCACCTTCACCTTCGACGGAGCGGCGTGGCGCACGCAGGGCAAGACCTACATCGACGCCAACAGCATCGTCACGGGGTACCTGAGCGCGGACCGCATCGAGGCTGGCAGCATCACGGCTGGCAAGCTCGACGCCGACAGCATCAAGGCTGACATCGTGCAGGCCACCGACCTGAGCGCGGCGCAGATCAAGAGCGGCAAGATATCTGCGGATTACATCGACGTCAGCTCCATCTCCATTGGCGACCTCTCGGGCAGCATCGGTGGCAGGAACTTGCTTCGTGGTACGGGCGACTGGTCGACCGCGTCAACTACTGGTGCAAACCAGTCTTACGTAGCGGATGGGACTTACAACGGTTGCGATGTCCGCAAGATAACCACCACAAGCACTTCCTCGTGTGACACTCAATTCAGCAGCAAGTTCACGGTTGATATTGAGGCCGATGCCTACTACACACTGTCGTTCTGGGCGAAGGCGAGCGCATCGATCAGCTGCTGGTGCTTCTTGTATAACCCGAACGCGGTTGACAGCACAGTGAATCAGGATGGTAAGACCTCGACGAGAAACGACGGCGGCATAACGAATACGATAACGACGTCGTGGAAGCGGTACTCCATCACATGGCACATCAAGTCCGATGCGACCGACTTCCCTAAAAATGTCATTCCCATCCGCATCGCGACGGCGGCAAGCGTATGGATTGCTGGCTGCAAGTTCGAGAAGGGCAACCGCGCAACAGATTGGACCCCTGCTCCCGAGGACCAGACGGCCTATGCAGACAGCGTAGGGGCGCAGTCAGCGCAGCCGAACCTCTCGCCGCTCACGCAGGCCGACCTCAAGGACGTGTACAACGCGACAACGAATCCAAACGGATATTGGCGCACGACACCGTCAACCTGGTACACGCAGCTCGATGATGGATGGATTCATGTATATAGGAACAACGCATCCGGCACGGCAGCCACAAATACGACAGCGTTCAGGCCAAGGGCGTGCCCATCCATCGTGCCGGGCCAGACCTATACCATCCTCATCGAGGTCCGCAACAATCACAGCACGGGTAGTGGTGCCACTGACATGTACATCCAGCAGATCGCCAACAACCAGTTCTGGGGTTCGGGCGGTGGTGACATCCAGCCGCTGACCCTTGGCGAGACTGCGGTGATCCACAGCCGAAAGGTTGCCGACTCGGCGCACATCACGTCGACCCCGGTCGAGATGCTCAGGTACAACGCCCGCTGCGCCGCAGGGGACGTGCTTGACTTCGAGTTTCGCCTGTCGCTCTACGAGGGCGAGTACGATGGTCCATTCAAGCCTTACGTCTCGCCACGCAGCGACGTGACCGACGCCTCCAAGACCGCTACGACCTACCTCACCGATGGCGGCTCCAACGGCCTCATGGTGCATCCGTCCAGCGACGCCAACACAGGCGTGCTGATAACGGACAAGATAGACATCAAGACCGCCAGCAAGGTCATGAACCGCATCGACACGAGCGGCATGACGCTATATGACGGAAACGGAACGGCTGCTGGCAACATCGTCGCCAAGTTCGCGGGCAAGCTCGTGGAGCTGGGCAAGGGTGCCGCAGACGCGGTGATCAAGTTCTGCAACGGGATGGGCAGCATATCCTACGACGCAGAGACGAAGTTCCTGAGCCTCAACTCGCTAAGGCTGTCGAACTACGCGAAGTCCAACGGCACCGACATGGCGGCGAGTCAGGTCGCGGCGCACTTCGACACGAACGCAGGCGCAAACCTTGCCAACGTCCTCGCGGAAGCAAACTCTGGTTATGCCAGGGTCGTGATGAGCGCAACTAGCCCGGTCTCTGGCGGAGACCCAATGCAGGCGTCGATTGAACCGTACGCGACCGGGACGGAAGGCCACATCGACTTCTACGCGAACAGCTTCATCTTCTCGGGTCCGGGCATCAGCGGTGGCGGGCAAGCCATCAAGGCCATCTACGCAGACTCGACGGTCGTGAAACTCTCCAACGGCAAATGGCTTTCCCTCGCCGACCCTACTGTGGTTGCGCAAAAGCTCGGCAGCGGTGCATCGCAGACCAACACCGTCTGCATCGCCCAGAACGGAGGCTTCGAGAGCTACACGGGCGTCGTGACAGGCGCCATGGGTTCGGACGGTGGCGCACGAGCCTACATCTACCCGAACCACACGGGTTACATCCGCATCAACTTCATCCTTATCCGCTTCGCATAAAGGAGGACAACATGCAAGGCTTCGACCGCAACGTCATGCTCAACGGATCGGTGTACGGCCACCACGAGGTAGCTTCAATCGAACTCTACCTCGGCTCGTACCTCGTGATCCAGGTGCGCTCGTGGCGAGACGCCGCCGCCAAGGAGGCAAGCCCGACCGAGTTCAACACCACGCGCCTGCTCGACTACGACGCCACGGACGCCATCACCGTCGACGCCGCCTACGAGCGCGTCATGGCCGACGAGCTCTTCGCGGAGTACGTCGACCCCGCCCAGTCCGCGCTGGACGAGCTGCTGCCCACGCTCACCGACGAGCAGGCCGAGCTTGTCCCGCAAATCTATCCCGAGTGGGCGGTGGGCGTCAGCTACAAGGTTGGCGACCGCGTGCGCTACGACGGCAAGCTCTACCGCTGTGTGCAGGCGCATGACTCGCAGGAGGGCTGGGAGCCGTCCAGCGTCCCCGCGCTGTGGGTGCGCACGGCACCCGAGGGCGAGATTCCCGAGTGGGTGCAGCCGACTGGGGCGCAGGACGCCTACAACAAGGGAGACAAGGTCAAGCACAACGGCAAGACGTGGGAGTCTCTGGTAGACGCGAACGTGTGGGAACCCGGCGCCGCTGGCACGGAGAGCCTGTGGTCTGAGGTGACCGAATGAGCGTCAACGTGCCACCGCTCGTCATAACCACATGCGTCTCGGGCATCTTGGGGTGGCTGATAAAGCTGCTGCTGGACATGCTCAGGGACTACATCGAGAGCAGCAAGCAGTGGCGTGCCAAGACCGACGACAAGCTGGACACCATCATGGGCGCCACGCAGACCACCATGCGGGCAACGCTCATCCACAACTACGAGAAGTACGCGGAGCGCGGCTGGCTCACGCCCGAGGAGCGTGCGAGCTGGTGCGACATGCATGACAAGTACGCCGCCATGGGCTTCAACGGGTTGATTGACACGTACCGCCTAAAGCTCAACGAGCTCCCAGACAAGGAGATATAGGCAAGGTAATCGAGGGGCGCTTCGGCGCCCCTTTTCTTTACGAGAGAAGGGACACACCATGAGCAAGGAATTTTGGAAGGCCACGGGCATCCGCGCGCTGCGCACCGTCTGCCAGACGGCGGTCGCGCTCATCGGCACCAATGCCGTGGGCGTCACCGACGTCAACTGGGTGGGCGTTGCGAGCGGCGCCGCGCTCTCGGGCATCGTGAGCATCCTGACGTCCATCGCCACGGGACTACCCGAGGTGGGCGAGTAGCGTGGGCATCCGCGAGGACATCGTACGGTGCGCCGAGGAGTACCTTGGCGTGCCGTACAAGTCCATCTACGGCGGCACTGGCCCCGAGGACGGCGGCTTCACGTGCTCTGGCCTGACGTGGCGTGCCTACCACGACGCGGGTATCGACATCCCCATCGCGCAGGGCATCCACTCCTATTACACGGGCAGCTACAACGGTTGGAGCACGCAGGCTGGTTGGACGCTCACGAACGGCCACTGGACGGAGGACGAGGGCGAGCTGCAAGTGGGCGACCTCGTCTTCTACAGCCCCGTCTGGGACGCCGAGCGCACGGGCCACGTCGCCATCTACCACGGCGGCGGCATGGTCATCCACGCCAACGGCGCCCCCGTGGCAATCACGCCGCTCTCAGAGGGCGGCAACTTCGTCGGCGGCGGCTGGCCCTTGGAGCAGCTGCCCGAGGAGGAAGAACGACAAGAGCAAGAGATTCTGGAGGCGGTTCCAATGGACTGTCTTGTAACCATCACCGACCAGAACACGGTGGTCGCCGTCGTGGGCGGGGTAATCCACGACCTCACGCATCCCGACGACATAACCATCCTAGACAGGGTCTGGGGCGCGAGCCACAACGGCGAGCTGATGCCGCGCATGCAGATGTCGGCGGACTGGTACGCCCGCCTCGTTCAGGCGCTGACGGCTGGCCTGCCCAAGCACCTCGCCGAGTACAACGACAAGTTCAAGCCGAGGAGCTAGCATGAGCATACACGAGGACAAGATCAACGGCGGCGACCCGAGCGACGCGGAGGTGACCGTAGCGCTGTTCTTAGCTGCGGTCATACCGTTCGCCGTGCTCCTCGGTCTCGTGGTCCTCATGGCGCACGTGCTCGTCGGCTGCATGTCGGCGGTGATGTGATGCGCACGAGGATACTGGAAGATCCGTGCCCCAAGTGCGGACAGCCGATGTACCTGCTGCCGTACTCGGGCAGGACTAACGAGGGCGTCATGATATGCGACGCCATCTGCGAGAACTGCCTGCACGTCAGGCAGGTCACGACCATCGTGGCCAACAGGTGGCCGAGCAACAAGCCACATGGGTACACCACAAGCTAGAGGTATAATTACCGAGCCACGTCCCACCGAAAGGCGTCGTCCACGGCGCTCCCATGGAGGGTAGGACGGGACAGGCGGAAAAGGTTCCCTCCCACTGACACGGGGCAGTGGCACCTTCCCATTCGTGCACGGGTGGGATAGGCGGGAGGGTCAACGGCACGCTGGGTCCGATTCCCCGCTCGCAGACATTGCGTGGTCTGGTTGGCCGTGCCGACATCGGCATCTGCTTGCCCGAAAAAGCAGACGCGAAGGGTCCCTTCCTCAGACGTGGGGGAGGGACCCTTCTTTTTTTACAGCGACAGCAGAGTTAAAAAATTGATGCTAAAAAGTTGAACTAACTCTTTCCCTGTCATTTCCCAAGTGGCGCATTCTTAGGAGCCTTACGAGCCTTAGAGTATGTATAATGCCACCTTAGCGACCAATGACAACACTGGAGACCCTATGAACACGATGCCCAAGGACTGTGACACTTTTGAATAACCGCAGGTAGAGTGGTATGTATAGGGTCTTTCGTTTCCCATTTTTTACTAACAGGTACCTGACTAATTTCTCTCCCAGTCGAACCCCGTGGAAAGTTGCCACTCAAGCCCGTCAGCGAACGGGTTGTCCGAGTAGTGGTCAGCAAGCACCTCGGCGAACATGGTCGCGCTTGGCTTGTCGTAGTGGAGCGATGTCACGTCCGTGCCGAC
>Ga0326514_10000450_pt1 | contig 28137 bp, 44 predicted proteins | sample 3_2548_0518_D_FD_203653 | JGI IMG/M metagenome (GOLD analysis project Ga0326514, IMG submission 203653) | Bovine rumen microbial communities from UC Davis, California, United States - 3_2548_0518 | ecosystem: Host-associated > Mammals > Digestive system > Stomach > Rumen | place: USA... | reverse complement strand
TATTCACGAATTAGACGATTTCGGGGAAATAAAGAAGATGACTTCAAAAGCGTTCCTTATTCACTACGACGACGAAGGAATCATAAAGACGACACCGTTCTATTCTAACGAAAGGAATGACAATGATTCACCGTGCTGAACACAAAGACAACTTCACGACCATTGCGAACGCAACGATCAGGGACACGAATCTGTCCGACGGTGCAATTCGGCTTCTTTTCTTTATGTTGTCTTGTTCTGACGATTATCAGTTTAGCACAAAAGGACTTGCGCACGTTTTTGACGTTTCCGAAAGTACGATTGTCGACCGTGTTGTCGAACTGAAGTCAAAGGGTTATATCCAGACAACAAACCGGAAGAATGAAAAAGGACGATTCACGGCTTGTTCTTGGGACGTTTTCGAAACACCGCACACGGAAATTTCCGCATACGGGAAAAACCGCACGTGGAAAAAACCGCATACCGAAAAAACCGCATTAGGAAATTCTGACCCTATAAGAAATAACAATATTAAAGAAATAACAAATATAAAGAAATATCAATATAAAGAAAGCGCGATCGGAATTTTTCAGAACGTCCGCCTGACTAATTCCGAACAAGAAGAACTGATAAACCGTTACGGAACAGAAGAAGTCGGGATATACATTGACCGTTTATCAACCTATATGAACGAAAATCCCGAAAAGCATTACAAGAACCATAAATCAACAATAGAAAAATGGATTATTCAAGACAAAGAAAGGAAGGCAATCTAAATGAACAAAGTTGAATTAGTAGGAAGATTAACAAAGGAACCGGAAGTCAAGATGACTTCAAATCAGACCGCATATTGCAATTTTACGGTCGCAGTTGACAGAAAGTTCAAGGACAAAGACGGGAACCGTCAGGCGGATTTCGTAATTTGCGTTGCTTGGAAACAGACCGCGACATTCATTCAGAAGTATTTCCACAAGGGAAGCCGAATCGGTCTTACGGGTTCAATCCAGACAAGGACATATGAAGACAACGAAGGAAGAACGGTTTTCGTGACTGAAGTTCTTGTTGATGACGTGGAATTCGTGGAATCAGCAAACAAGACGGAACCGACAACGGCACCCGCGCCGATTCCCGAACCTGAAGAACCCGTTCAGGAACCGTCAGGAACGCTTCCATTTGAGTTATAAGGGGGTTTCTATGAACGATATGATAGATTACGCGATCAAGCGCGACGAAGCGATTATAGAATCAATCAGAACGGATTCTGTTCAGCCGTTCCGAAGGTTTATCAACGAACAATGTCTGAAAGGGACACTTCCCGCGTGTTTTGAACTTCCGACGGATGAAGTTCTGAACATTTCAATTCGTCAAATGTGCTTGCATTGTACGAACATTGCGCCCGAAATCAAAGGACTTGCGGTTGATTGGCTCTTAAAGAACGGTCACGACTTGGACTTTACGAAATGAAAGGCGGTGCGGAATGAACAACGATTTAATCAGCCGTTCGGAACTTAAAAAGGCATTACAAGAGTATAAACACACACATTACGATGATGACCACCCTGATTTAGAGTATGAATATATTGATATAGACGATTTGAATTATGTTATCGACAATGCCACGACAGTTGACCTTTGGCAAATGCGACAAGAGGCGACAGAAAACGCCTTGAAGAAAGCGGAAGTGTTGGCAAGTATCGAAAGACCGCAAGGTGAGTGGGGGAAGTGGAATGTATATGAAATCCGTTGTCCCGAATGTTTGGAATACTTCAACACCGACTGTTATTCAAAAGAAGAATTGAATAAATGTCCGAACTGCGGTGCCGATATGCGGAAAGGCGGTGCCGTATGAAGACCGAACACGATATTAAATACTGTATGACAAACGGTGTTCCGAACGAAGTCTTGATAAAGGCGGAATCCGAAAAGAAACTTCAGACCCCGTCTTGTCTGACGAATCCAGAAAGGCAAGCTGAACTATTAGAAAGGTATAAGGAAGAATGAAAGACCAATTCTATTTACACTTCCCGACAATGCCGAAAGGAACAGCGCAACAGAAAGGTTATAACCGCAAAACGGGAAGATATTTCAAGAAGTCAAAGCTGACGAACGCGGAACACGAATTCAAGGTTGCATTGATTCCACACCGTCCGTCGAATCCGTCGGACAAGCCGATCAAGTTGACAGTTCTGTTCGCATTTGACACGAAGAATAAAAAATTATGGGGTCAGCCGAAGCCGACAAGACCGGACACGGATAATTATTTGAAGCTTTTCAAGGATTGTATGTCAGCGGACAAGGACGGGAAAAACGGTTTTTGGTTAGACGACGCGCAAGTGTGGGACGAAAGGGTTATCAAGGTTTACGCGGAATCGGCAAGCATAATGGTTCGTTGGGAAGAAACCGACGTTTCGGGAATGTTGGAAAAGATAGGCAATGTCGACAAGGCGATCAAGAAAGCACAAAGGGAAACGGAATGACCCTATTGAAAGGAAGGGAAGACAAATGAAAACTAAATCAAATGAAGTTCAGGTTGATTTGTCAGTCTTGGCAAACATCCTGACCCGAACCGAAGGACATTGGGTTCCTATTGAAAAGACGGAAGTTCTTCCGCACGGTGGCGAACTTACAATCAGGGGTTTTGCTTGCGACCGTTGCGGATTCTTCCGAAGGAAGCGTTTCGGCAAAAGCAAGTTTTGTGAAGACTGCGGAACACGAATGAAAGGCGGTGAAGAAGAATGTTGAAGCGATATTGCGATTTTTGCGGAACTGAAATAAATTATTACATTCCTGATTTAGACCGAGATCATAAAACACAATTTTACACGCTTGTTAGGGAACGTGGAACATCAGACGAAACGGAATGTGATATTTGCAACGAATGTCTGAAAAAGATAATTGAAAGGCGGTAACAACGAATGAATAACGATTTAATCAGCCGTTCTTATCTTAAAAACTTACCTTTTGAAAGAATGATTCATACCGACTTTGGGGAAACGGCTATCCCGATTGAAGAAATCGACAATGCACCGTCAGTTGAGCCTTCACTTAATCTTGACGGCATAACCGACGAAGAAATCGAAAAGTTTAAGATTATTTGGCAAAGGGCAAATAGTAAGGGTTTACTTGCGATCAATGAAGACAAACCGCAATGTGATTGCAATAATTGTGATTTTCGCAAGTTTACAGAAAAATTTATTGACGGTGTTGTTGAATTGATGAATGAAAATGACATAGCAAGCCTTGAACAGTTGTCGGAAATGTTAGGAAAGGGGAAGGGCAATGACTGACCGTCAGTATTACGCGGATTGTTGGTTATCCAGAACAGACGACCACGACGGGGAAATCAAACAGTTGAAAATCAGGAAGGATTCAATCATTGAATCAATGTCCGGTGTCGGGAAGTATGACGACAAAGCCGTTCACGGCGGTTCCGATTCTAACCCGACGGAAGCGAAGAATATTGAATATTCCCTGATTTGTGAACGAATCGAAAGGTTAGAACGCAAAGTCGCGATCGAAAACGCACGGACAATGGAAGTAATTGACAAGGTGAAGGATTCAAAGCTTCGGGGAATGATGATCGCGCGTTATATCAATCATTTCAGTTGGCGAAAGGTTGGCGAACTTTACCACTACGCGAAGTCTTCATCCTATAATTACCGTGCTGAATGTCTGAACGCGGTTGCGCCGTTTGTTCCGAAGGAAGCCTTCATTCCAGACAACAAATTCAAATCTTTGAAAGTCTGTACTAAATTGGACTGAATTAGACTTTCTTTTATAGTAATATGCTATCAGGAACAGAACGAAGTTACACTTCATCACACATTCATTCTGTATTTCCTGACCTTTCAAAGACAAAGACCCTTGCTTATCCGATTGTGCAAGGGTCTTTCTTATTGGGGGAACGACAATGCCGAAAACAGAACGCGCCGATCATACTTGGGCGAAAGCGCAATATAAAAAGGCGAAGAAGATAATCTTCAACAGTCAGACGGTTTGCGGAATATGCGGGCGACCCGTTGACTTTAAGAAAGTGTTTCCTGACCCGTGGTCACCGACACTTGACCACATTGTCCCCGTCCAGAAAGGCGGTGACCCCGCAAGCTTGGAAAACTTACAGTTGGCACATTTACAATGCAACCGCATTAAATCAACAAAAATGGTCGAACCGCAAGTCAAGGAAAAATCCGTTGACAATAGAAATCTTCCGTTGTCTTGCGATTGGTCGAAAGTATAACGGGGCTATATGACCCCTAAATTGCTTTGGAAGGTCAACCACATTCTATACTGTGACCTTTCCCGATAGAAAGTGTGTGTCTATGCCAAACAAACACGAAAAGGAAAAAGAAAAAAATATAAAAGCGTGTTCAGTCATCCGTGACAACCCGTCAGCGAAGCCCGTTGCGGTCATTCAGGCGGTTCGTGCGATCAATAAGCTATTACCGCGTGACAATCCGGAACAACATTCAGCGTTTGACAAGAACCTGAAAGCTTTGATTCGGATTCGTGACAATGTCGCGATCGAAGACACAATCCGAATTATGGCAATGAACACAATTAACACAATGCTGGAATCAGCAAGTCCCGTGACGGATGACGCGCCGACGGAACTTGACGTTATCAACAAAATAAGGGGTTCGAAGAAATGAGCGAATTGAAGGGTGTTGCATACCTTGAAAGAAAACTGAACGCAAAAAGAAGTCGCGTGAAACTTCGTTATAACTACTATGAGCAAAAGGCGATTGCTTCGGACTTGGGTATTTCCACACCGAAGGGGCTTGAATGGTTGAACACTATCAATGGTTGGTGTACGAAGGCGGTTGATTCTTTAGCCGACAGATTACAGTTCGACAAGTTCGACAACGACTATTTCGACTTCGAAACAATGTTCAATCAGAACAACCCAGACATTTTCTTTGACGATTCCATTCTTTCGGCTTTGATTTCGTCTTGTTGCTTTGTCCTGATTACAAAGGGTGAATTAAACGATTTAGGTCAGCGAATCCGCTTTCAGGTAATAGACGGCGGAAACGCAACGGGAATTATTGACGACTTCACAAAGCTTTTGTCCGAAGGCTACGCAGTTTTGAATCGTGACGACAACGGAAACGTCAAAAGATATGCTTACTGTACGGCGGGAAAGACTGAAATCTATGAAGACGGGAAACTGATCGCGGTCGAAACCTTCAAATCGAAGTATTGCGCATTGGTTCCGATTATCTATAAGCCGGATTCAAAAAGGGAATTCGGACATTCCAGAATTTCCCGCGCTTGTATGGACTACGCAAGACAAGCAATGCGAACCGTCAAGCGAATGGAAATATCCGCTGAATTCTATTCCTTCCCGCAAAAATACATTACGGGACTTGCGCAAGACGCTGAAGACCTTGACAAGTGGAAGTCGGCAATGTCCGCAATGCTTGCGTTCACAAAGGACGACGAAGGCGACAGCCCGACAGTCGGTCAGTTCCAAACGGGTTCAATGACACCGCACGTCGAACAGATAAAGTCTATTGCTTCAATGTTCGCGGGTGAAACGGGATTGACCCTTGACGACTTGGGTTTCGTTACTTCGAACCCGTCTTCCGCTGAAGCGATCAAGGCGGGACACGAATCCTTAAGGCTGATTGCGACAAAGGCGCAAAGGTGCTTCGGTGTCGGATTCAAGAACGTCGGTTATATCGGCGCGTGTATTCGTGACAATAATGCTTATTTGCGCGAAGAAGTCTTCAATACGAAAGTTATCTGGAAACCGACATTCGAACCCGACGCGCAAATGTTGTCGGCAATCGGTGACGGTGTCCTGAAGCTTAATCAGGCAATGGAAAACGGCGGTTCGTTTATTGACGGTGAAAAAATGCGCCGTCTGACGGGTATTGAATAATGCTGACCTTTGACGACATAAAAGACGAATTTATGACGAAAGTCAACGCTGACCCGACTGTTCAGCGTTGTTTGCGGACAATCCACGACGGGAAGGGAACCTATACGACCGCGAACAGACTTGCAAGACGTGTCGGGGAAACATTGGGAAAGGTTCTGAAGGAACACGACCCGATTGAAAATATAAACGAATGGGATTATGTCAATCTGATTCCGCAGTCGTTGGGATTGAATCAGCAAATAATCGTTGACGCGTGCCGTGACGTTCAGAACGGATTGAACGCAAAGAACGGAATCGGTATCAGGTATCAGGAACCTAAATTTGATTGGGACAGAATAAACGGCTTGATAACTGAACTTCGTGACAATCCCGAATTCAAGAATATTGAAAAGTCGTTTTACGATCAACTAACGAACTTCAGCGAAAACATTGTGGATGATTCAATCCGCGACAATGTCGGTCGGCTCTATCGTTCGGGAATCCGAACAATAGTTGTCCGTCAGGCTGAAGCGGGCGCGTGCAAGTGGTGTCAGGAAGTCGCGGGGTCATACGACTATTCGGAAGTCCGAATGACGGGTTCTGACGTTTGGCGAAGGCACGAAAACTGTCATTGCACGATTGATTATATTACCGAAAAAGATTCTGGATTCTATTCAGAACGGGTCAATAATCAAAGAAAGTCATAAGGGGGTGTTTTTTATGCCGAAACATTCACGGGACAAGCCAATAAAACGAAAGGGGTGAAACGACGGTGTCAAGAATCGGAAATCAGATTCCGACACAATCCGTTGTTTTACCTTATGAAAAGTCATACGGCGAAGAAGCCGTCAAGCTTTACAATCTAACAACAAACATTTGTCAGGATTGGCAAGCCTTGTTATTAAACGACATTATGGCGACGAATGACGAAGGACTTTGGGTTCACACAAAGTTCGGTTATTCCGTCCCGCGTCGTAACGGTAAGACTGAAATCCTGACACAAAGGGAACTTTGGGGACTGATTGTCGCGGGTGAACATATTCTTCACACCGCACACCTGACAGACACCGCCCATATTGCTTGGGAACGTCTTTTGTTCCGCTTAAACGAAATCGGACTTAAACCGAAATCCGCGCTGAAGGGTTACGGAAAAGAACGAATCGAACTGAACAACGGCGGGGTGATTGACTTCAGGACAAGGACTTCTTCGGGTGCTTTGGGTTCCGGTTATGATTTGTTAGTCATAGACGAAGCGCAAGAATACACAACAGCGCAACAAACCGCGCTGAATTACGTTGTGTCGTCTTCAAAGAATCCGCAAACCCTAATGTGTGGAACACCACCAACGGCGGTTTCAAACGGAACTGTCTTTCGTGATTACCGCGATAAAACCCTTCAGGGCGAATCAATCAACGGTGGGTGGGCTGAATGGTCGGTCGACAAGAAAACGAATGTCAAAGACAAAGAAGCGTGGTATATGACAAGCCCGTCTTTGGGAACAATCCTGACAGAAAGAATCGTTCAGGATGAAATCAACGGTGACGACTTGGATTTCAATATCCAGCGTTTGGGTCTTTGGATTCGTTACAATCAGCAATCCGCAATTTCCGCGCCTGATTGGGACGCGTTGAAGGTCGAATCCCTTCCGAAGTTCAAATCACCGCTTTTCGCGGGTGTGAAATTCGGGCGGGACGGTCTGAACGCGTGTCTTTCGATCGCGTGCAAGACGGATGACGACCGAATCTTTGTTGAATCAATAGATTGTAGAAATCAGCGTGACGGGAACGAATGGATTCTGAACTTCCTTATGAAATGCCGTTTTCAGACTGTATTAGTCGACGGTGCTTCCGGTGTTGAAACATTCCTTCGGGAATGTAAAGAACAAAAGCTGAAAGGTGTTTCAAAAGTAGGGTTCAAAGAAGTCATTCAGGGTTCGTCAGACTTTGAAACCGCGATCGCGAATAAGACCATTTGTCACAACGGACAACCCGCCTTGCGACAGTCGGTCACAAATTGCAAACATAGAGCAATCGGAAGCGGTGGCGGTTACGGGTATCAGACATTGGACGACGAAATCGAAGTCGCCCTTGTCGAATCAACAGTTTTAGCGACTTACGCGTGCAACAACGCAAAGGAAGCGAAGAAGCAACGTGTCAGTTACTAATAAATTTACGTTACCGAACGGATTGAAATCGGGGAAAGGACAATAATATGTCAGAAACAATCGAAACGGGCTTCAAGCCCATTGAAACGCAAGAAGAACTGAACGCGATCATTAAAGAACGCTTGAAGCGCGAACGCGAATCCGCTGAAAAACGCTTCGAAGGTTGGGTTTCACCTGAAGACCACGCGAAAGCTATTGAAGACGCTAACAAAGCGTTTGATGATTACAAGAAGGTTCACGAAAGCGACGAACAGACAATCAAAGACCTGACCGCAAAGAATAAGGAATATGAAACGGCAAGCCTTAAAAGCCGGATTGCACACGAAGTCGGATTGTCATTTGAATGGATTTCCAGAATCAGCGGGGATGACGAACAGTCAATCCGTGCCGACGCGGAATCCCTCAAAAAGTTAGTCGGTAATGGTTCGACACCTATCCCGACAAAATCAACCGAAACCGAAACCCCGCCCGACACGCACAACGCGTCACTTATGGCGGTGTTAAACGGTGTAAAAAAACTATAAAAACAAAGGAAGGTAAATGAATTATGGCATTTGCAAGCACAATTTTCCCCCACGATTTGGTAAAGGAAGTATTTTTAGGCGCAAAGGGTAAGTCTTCCATTGCGAAGCTTTCAGGTCAGACACCGATCGCGTTCAACGGAACAGACGTTATGACTTTTACGCTTTCAGGTGAAGTCAACCTTGTTGCTGAAGGCACCGCAAAGGGCGAACACACAAACGGTGCGGACACAATCAAGATCGTTCCCGTCAAGGTAGAGTACGGCGCAAGAGTAAACGACGAATTCGTTCGTTGCGCTGAAGCAAAACAGCTTGAATACCTTTCCGCTTTTGCTGAAGGTTTCAGCGGAAAGATTGGTCGCGGTCTTGACATTATGGTTATGCACGGCACAAACCCCGCAACCGGAACACCCGCTACGGCTCTTATCGGAACAAATTCTTTCGATACAAACACAGACGTAACAGACGTTACCTATGACAACACAAACCCCGAAGGCAATATTGCAAGTATGGTTAGCGGAATCGGTGACTATGACTTCAACGGTTTTGCAATGGATAAGACATTCGCTTCAGACCTTGCAAGCCTGAAGGTCAATGGTGTTCCGCAGTATCCTGAACTTGGTTGGGGTGCTACACCTGATTCAATCAAGGGTGTTCCCGTTGACGTAAACACAACAGTTTCCGCAGTTGCGGGCAAGCACGCTTACGGTGGCGACTTCCAGAACGCTTTCAAGTGGGGCTACGCTGACGTTATCAATTTTGACGTTATCGAGTACGGTGACCCCGACGGAAAGGGCGATCTGAAGCGTTACAATCAGGTCTATCTCCGTGCTGAAGCTTGGATTGGTTGGGCTATCCTTGACGGTTCCGCTTTCGCAAGAATTGAGGCTTGATAATGATTTACCGCAATAAGAAGACCGGACAAATCATTGACGTTCCTTCGTCTATTGGCGGTAATTGGGAAAGAATCAACGACGTGAAGGTTCCTGAAAAGGAACCTTCCGTCATTTCCGAACCTGAAACCGTTGAAACTGACGACAAGGAAGTCAAGACGGCAAAAAGAAGAAGAAAATCCACAAAGTAAAGGGGAATCACAATGTCAGATTACGCAACCGTTCAGGACATCCAGAACCTGAAAAGGTCACTTACAAATGATGAACAGACACGGGCGGGTCATCTGATTCCGATTATCTGTTCCCTTATTCGTTTTGAAGCAAAAAAGACGGGTCGCGACTACGATCAAATGATTTATGAATCCGAACTTGTTTCCCTGATTGACACTTTCACGGGAAACGGCGAAGAAACAGAATTCAATCTGTCTTACGTTCCGTGCAATGCGCCTATAATCGCCGTAAACGGTGTTGTAATCGCTTCGGAAGATTATTCAATATCGAATAATGTTCTTACGTTCAACAACGCGCCTACGGGCGAAATTTGGGCGACATACGATTACCGCGCTTTGGCGGAAGTTGCGAAGGCGGTTGTTTGTGACGTGGTAATTCGCGAACTGAACACGCCTTCAATGCAAGTCCCCGCGACAAGCTATTCGGAATCAGCGGGAAATGTTTCACATTCCTATTCATTGCCGAACGCTTCAGGCGCGATCAAGTTGTGGAATTCAGACATAAAGGCTTTGGGTCTTAAACGTCAGAAAATTGATGTTATCGACCTTATGAAAGGAAAGAAGGGGTGATTTTATGCTTCCTTCATTTTGCAATCAGACGGTTGACAGATTAAGACCCGCAACAAAGACTGTTCGCGGTTCCGTTGTCCCTGATTGGGAAAATGCAACGTCAAAGGAAATAAACGGTGTTTCAATGCAACCCGCTTCGACTTCATTGTCGACAGACGGGCGCGTTCTTGGAATATCTGACCGTTACACCTTGTTTGCACCGCCGATCGCGGACATTAAGGCGGGTGACCGCATTGTTTTTGACGGGAAGACTTATGAAATCGACGGTGACGTTAGAATTCAGCCTTCAGTCTTGAATTTAGACCACATAGAAATCACTTTGAGGCGATTTAATGGGTAATTCTGGAATAACACACATTGAATTCATCAACGACGGATTCAAGGCAATATTACAGTCCGACGGGTGCCGTGAAGTCATAGAACAAACGGCAAACGAAATCGCGGACAAGGCAAATTCGAACAATACGCGCGGTGGAACCGGATTCAATTCAAAGGTTGAATACGGAACACGGGCGGGTCGTTATATCGGGTTTGTCTATTCGACGGACAAAGATTCGTTGATTGCCGAAACTGAAGACGGCGCATTATCGGGGGCAATCTTATGATTATTTACAAATCAATCGACATTGAAGACGAAGTCAGGCTTGCGCTTTCATCCACAATAAAAGCGTATGTCAGACCGCTTCCCGCTGACTTTGAAACACCTTCCATTTTGGTTGAACTTATCGGCGGGACTTCAGCAAATCGCATTGACACGTTTACGGTCAGGTTATCTTCCCGCGCTGAATTGGAATCCGACGCGTTGGATTTGCTTCGAACGGCTTTGGGTGTTCTGGAATACAAAGCAAAGAATCAGTTCGGTTTCCTTCGATTTTCAACCGAACAGAATCTTTCGAATTGGGGAAATGACCCCGTTCGACCTGACTTGTGTCTTTGTCAAGCGACCGTTCAGGTTGTCGCACACAAAGAGCAAGTCGAAATCGAAGAAGAATAAATAAAAGAAAGGAACATAATATTATGTCTGACGTTTTAATTGGTGCCGGTCTTGCGACTGGTATGTTCTACACCGCACCGAAGGGAACAGCCCTTCCCGTGTCACCTATGGAAACATTGGGCGCGGATTGGTCTGAAGTCGGCGCGATCACCGAAGACGGAATCACATTTACGCTTCCTTCCGGTGACGTTCTCCGAAATTGGGCGAAGATTGCCGAAAGAAAGGTCAACACAGAAAACGGTTCCGTTTCCGCACCTATTATGTATACCACAAAGAAGGTACTTGAAACCCTTTTCGGTGCTTCAAACGTAACACACGTTAACGCTGACACAACACACGGAAGCGTTGATTCCGTCACACTTGCGCCTGACGTTTCCGCTGAACCCGCTTCCTATCTGTTCTTGATGAAGGACGGCGACCGTTTGGCAATGCTTGCGTCAAATGACGCATTGATAACAGAAATCGGCGACGTTGCGTTCAACGGTAATGCTTCCGCAAATTGGGAAGCAACGATCGAAGGAACTTGGACGTTCGCAACGGATGACGGTCAGACCGCATAAAGAAAGGTGGTTCCGATATGCCTAACGAACTAAACTTTACAGAAAAGCACACGGAAGTTCTTATTGTCAGAATTGGCGAAAAAGAATATTCCATTCCCCTTGCAACGTCAATCCCTTACAAAAAAGCAAAGTCATTGCTGAAGCTTGCAAAAGCTGACGAAGAAACCGCGCTTGACGGATTCCTTGAATTCTTTTCACAGTATATTCCGCCGGAAGTTCTGGAAGAACTAACAATGCGCGAACTGACAATGCTTGCGAAGGCTTGGACGGGTCAGACTAAAAATGAAGGCGGTCAGACATTGGGGGAATAATCAGCCTTGTTGATTTCGTTTCGAAACACGACAAGGCAATTACTTATGACCTTCTTACAAAAACAAAGTTTTCTTTGGATGACGTAGGGGGCGAACTTTCGTGGTTCGCCCTTTCGTCATTTATAGAGAATTTAGACACGGATTCCGCTTTGGCGCGTGACCTGAAGAAGTCGACGGGTTGGGAAAAGACAATCCAGACGAACGTCATTCTTGCTGACATTTACGATTTACTTCAGGCAATCAATATAAATCTTTGCGCGGTGGGCGGAAGCAAACAACACAGAAAAGTAAAACCCTATCCGCGACCGTTCGGAAAGGACAATACGGTTCGAAAGATTGGCAAAGACCCTTTGCCTTTCAACGAACTGAAAGAATGGATAAAAAGGAAGCAAGGCAATGGCTAATGGAAATGAAATCGCACGGGCTTACGTCACGATCGTTCCTTCAATGCAAGGTTCACAGTCGACCATTACAAGCGAACTGACGGGAATAACGACACCCGCAAGCGAAACGGCGGGCGAAGAATCGGGAAAGCATTTCGGCGAATCTTTGGCAAAGGGCTTGAAGGCTACTGCGGGAATCGTTGCGGGTGCAATGACCGCAATAACTGCGGGCGCGGTTGCTACGGGAAAAGCGTTCATTGACGCAACCCGTGACGTTGCCGAATACGGCGACACGGTCGACAAAGAATCACAGAAAATGCACATTTCCGCTGAAGCTTATCAGGAATGGGATTTCATTCTTCAGCACGCGGGTTCATCCGTTGAAGGAATGAAAACCGCAATGAAGACATTGACTGCACAAGCTGAAAGCGGTTCCGACGCGTTTGAAGCGTTGGGACTTTCGGCTGAACAAATCGCGTCAATGTCACAAGAAGAATTATTCGGCGCGGTTATAACCGGATTGCAAGGCGTTGAAGACGAATCCGAACGAACCGTTCTTGCTCAATCGCTTTTAGGTCGTTCATCCGTCGAAATGACCGCATTGTTCAATATGTCCGCTGAAGAAACGGAAGACCTTCGAAATCAGGTTCACGAATTGGGCGGGGTAATGTCGGATGAAGCGGTCAAAGCTTCGGCGGGTTATGCCGATTCCTTACAGAACCTTGAAACTTCGTTTTCGGGTCTTAAAAAGAACCTAATGTCCGAATTTCTTCCGTCAGTTACAAAGACAATGGACGGATTGGCAAAGGTGTTCAGCGGTGACAAATCGGGAATCGGTGACATTCAGGAAGGAATCAAAGGTGTCATTTCGGATTTGACCGCGCTTGCGCCTGAATTCTTCAGTTTGGCGCAAACGCTAATCTTCAGTTTGCTTGAAGGCTTCGCGCCTATGTTGCCGTCATTAGTTCAGACACTATTTTCAATAACGATTCAAGCAATCACGACATTAACTTCGTTATTGCCTTCACTAATGCCGTCAATAATTTCGGGAATTCAGGGAATATTTACGGCTCTATTTCAGGCATTGCCCGTTATTACGTCGTCATTGTTTCAGCTTGTAATGTCCCTTGTGAATTGGCTTTCCGAAGACGGAAACATTGAATCCTTTATTCAGGGAATAATTCAGGTTGTGGTTCTGATCGTGGAACAGTTCGCCCAAATCTTACCCGTTCTTTTACCCGCGATTGTTAAAATCGTTGGTGAAGTCGTGAACGCATTGTTAGAGCCTGACACAATTATGATGTTAGTCGGTGCCGTAATGGAACTTGTGGGCGCAATCTTTGTCGCCCTTGTAAATTGCGTTCCTGAATTCATTGATTTCGTAATTGGTCTTGTCGACAATCTGTCTGACCTTGTCGTGAAATTCCTTGATTGGATTGTCCCTATTGTGGCAAACGGTTTGATGAACGTCATCAACACGGTCAAGAATTGGGGTTCTAATATAAAGAACTTTATTGTCGGACTTTGGAACAATATCAAAACGAGTGTCAGTAATTTTATTACGAACCTGAAGACCAATTTTGCAAACGGTTTCAACGCGATCAAAACAAACATTTCGAATGTCATTAACAATATAAAGAACTTTGTCAATAACATTCTGAACACTTTGAAACAGTTACCCGCGCAAGCAAAAGCAATGGGACACAATCTTATTGCGGGGTTCTGGAACGGTATTTCCAATATGATTGATTGGGTTGTCGACAAGGTTTCAGGATTCGCGAACAGTATTGTTTCGACGGTCAAGAAAGCCTTCGGGATTCATTCGCCGTCAAAGGTATTCGCTGAAATCGGCGGTTATCTTGCCGAAGGTCTTGACGAAGGCTTTTCCGACGGAATGGATTCTGTTCAGGAAGATATGTTGAACGCAACCGACGGATTGACCGCTTCAATGACTGCGGAAGTCACGACATACGGGGCGCAAGCTTCGACGTTGTCCGGTTCTGAAGTCAACAATTTTAACGGCGGTTCAATCTCAATCAACGTATACGGTGCGGAAGGTCAGAACATAAATGACCTTGCTGAAGTTATCGCGGTCAAACTTGACAATATGACACGAAGAAAGGGTTCTGTATATGCCTAATATCATAAATGAACTTACAAACAAGCGTGGCTTGATTGTATACGGTGGCGGGTCTTCATCTGACTATGGCATTGTCGTTAGTGAAGCCCCGTCATTCGACAAACCGACAAAGCGTTCGAACGTGTTCAATGTTCAGGGAAGAAACGGTTCCATAATCTTTCAGGACGGTTCTTTTGATGACGTGACGCGTTCTTATAAAGTTTGGATTGCTGAAGAAAACAACGATTTAGCGGATAAAGTCAACGCGGTTTCAGCTTGGCTTTATTCGAAATCGGGTTATCAGCGGTTGGAAGATTCCTTCGAACCTGACGTGTTCCGTCTTGCTTACTACAACGGAAGCGGGAACATTTCAAATGAACTTATGACTTACGGTGAAACGACATTGACTTTCACTTGTCGACCTGAAAGGTTCCTGAAGTCGGGCGAACAAGAAATCGAAGTCCAGAACGGCGATTCTATCTTCAACCCGACAATGTTTGACGCAAAACCCCTGATTCACATTGAAGGTTCGGGGGTTGTTACGTTCAATATTAGCGGAACGGCAATCGTTGCGAACATTACGGACTTTATCAATATTGATTGCGACCGATTAGACGCTTACAGATTACCGTCAGAAAACAGAAATTCATTCATTTCAGGAACATTCCCGAAGATTTCATCCGGTACAAACACGATCGGAATTACGGGAACGGTTTCAAAGGTCACAATCACACCGCGATTCTATACGATATAAAGGGGAATAAATATGATTCCGATTCTTTATAATGCCGTTACTGAAGGCACGGTTCCGAACGATTACGGAATCGGTTCGCTGACAGATTGTCTTTCGTGTGAAGTCACGGAAGAAAGAAACGGAAGTTATGAATTAACGCTTTCTTATGCGGTCGGTGGAATCCACGCTGAAGAAATCGAAGTCAACCGCATAATAAAAGCAAAACCGAACTACACCGACAACCCGCAGTTGTTCCGAATCTATAAAGTCGGAAAGGCAATGAACGGAAGGTTCGAAGTCAACGCGCAACACATTTCCTATGACCTTTCGGGAAAGATTCTTCCCGCTGGAATACTGACGTTTGACGCGTTGGCGACCGTTCAGGCGATAACGAATCAGGGTGGCGGTAATTTCATGGTTGAAACCGACATTTCGTCATCCAGAACATTCAAGACTGACGTTCCCGCTTCAACTCGTTCGTGGTTTGGCGGGAAGACGGGAAGTCTTCTTGATATTTACGGCGGTGAATGGAAATATGACAATTTCACTTGCTCTTTGCTTGCTTCACGCGGAACCGATCGCGGAACGACTATTCGTTACGGGAAGAATTTAACTGAACTTTCGCAAGAAATTTCATTCGAAAACCTTGTCACGGCGATTGTCCCGTATGCAGTCAACCCCGATAACAACAACGCGATAACGGGCGCGGAAGTTCCGACGGGTCTTTCCCTGAATGTCGACAGAAAGCTTGCAATGGATTTCACCGACGGGATTGTGTGGAATGACACCACGCCCGTATTAACACAGTTAAACACCCTTGCGACGCGTTACGTCACCGCGAACCGTTCTTCAATGGTAAATATGAAGAATTCTATCACGCTGAATTTCGCGCAATCAGGGGACTTGAAAGAACGTGTCGACTTATGCGACACGGTCAAAATATATTTTGAAGCTTTGGGAATCACCGCTTCGGCAAAATGCGTTTCCGCAACGTGGGACGTATTGGCTGACAGATATTCTTCGAACACCTTCGGGGACGCGGTTTCAACGATTTCAGACACGATTTCAACAGTTCAAAAGAAAATCGTAAATGTTCCGACAAAAAACGAAGTCGCGCAAAGTATATCTGACGCAACGCAAATGATAACGGGTAATTTGGGCGGTTATGTCGTCTTCCACGATTCCGACAACGACGGACAGCCTGACGAAATCCTGATAATGAATACACCCGACATTTCGACCGCGTCGCAAATTTGGCGGTGGAACAAAAACGGGTTGGGATATGCGACTTCTTATGCCGGACCATACGACACGGTCGCTTTGACCGCCGACGGAAAAATCAACGCTTCAGCAATAACGGCGGGAACCTTGTCCGCTAATTTAATCAAGGCGGGTATTCTTTCCGATACACAAGGCAATTCAACGATCAATATGACGAACGGTGTTGCAAGGCTTTTGAACCTGAAAGCCTTGTCTTCGTTTGACCTTATCGAATCGGATGACACAATATATGCTTCAATGGGTCATTCCAGACCGACGGAAGCGCATTTGAACTTACTAACTTATGCAACCTTGACGGGAAGTAATTACAATTCAAGACTTACGATTCAATGCGACGACATAAACAGTCAAGGCAAATCGCGGGCAATGCTTGACGCGACCGACGGAACTTCATCCCTGACGTTAGGAATCGGCGCGGGTTTGGGCGCTTTTACAAATTGTATATTTATGTATGCTTCAAACACGGGCGGTTTCCTGAACTTACGAAACGGTTCCGGAACCGATCGCGTAACGCTGAACGCTTCGACATACGGCGGGGAATTGTATTTCAAAGACGGGACAAAAAGACCCGCTTCGTTATATGCTGACGCAAACGGTGGAAACCTTTATTTGCGAAACTATACGAACAATAATATTTCCGCGCAATTATCAACGGGAAGTGGAAATAAAGACGGTGTTCTTTATCTGTTCAAGTCCGACGGCACCCCGACAATTTACGCTTTGGGTCATACGGGTAATATTACTTGCGTTTCGCTGACGCAAACGTCATCCCGCAAAGTTAAAGACAATATAAAACCGATTGAAGATTCCGAAAAGATTCTGGATTTGCAAGCGGTTTCATTTGACTTTAAGGACAAAGCGAAGGGAACGAACAAACGCGGATTCGTTGCTGAAGACGTGGAAAAAGTTCTTCCGAACCTTGTCACACCTGAAGAAGAAGGAAAGCCCGCTTCGATCAATTACGTTGAAATGATTCCTTATCTTCAGGACGTTATCAAAAAGCAAGAAGAACGAATCAAAGTTCTTGAAGAAAAAATAACCAAATTAGGGGGTTAAAAGATTATGGAACGAATCAAGCTGAATCTGATTCCGTCAGGTGTTGCGCCGATTGTTCACCTTTCACAGTATGACGACGGAAGGCAATTCGGAATTGACCTTTTTGAAGGTGAATCCGTTTATGTTCTGGACGGCACCGAAACGCTGACAGTCAATTCAAGGAAACCGGACGGACACGTTGTCACCCTTACCGTAACGAACACGGGAACAAGTTCCCTTGACGTTGACACGGTGGAACAGTTGACCGCCGTTCACGGTGTAAGTTACGCAAAATTACAGATTGTAAAGGGTTCCGTCACGATCGCAACACTTCCGTTCCTGATTGACGTTTCCCGTGACCCGTTGGAAAACGGCGACCCGTCAGAATCCTTCGTTGATAATCTTCAGACACAAATCGCGTTAGCCGTAGCCGAACAATACGATTCCGATTCCGTTGTCTTCGATTCCGTCCCGACAGTCGGACACGGCACGGGGTTTGCGGTCACTTCGGAAGGTGTTAAAACAGCGTTAGACAACCTTCCTATTCCTGACGAATTGAACGACCTTTCAGATGTCAATATAAGCGGTCAGGCACAAGGCGAAGCGTTAGTTTGGGACGGGACAAAATGGGTAAACGGCACAGTTTCCACAGTTGGCAACCTTGACGATTTGAACGATGTTGACACAACGGGCAAGGCAAGTGGCGACAGTTTGCGTTATGATGGCAACGAGTGGGTAGCAAAGCCTACTACAATAGAAATGACACAAGCGGAGTATAACGCTATTGTTGACTTTACCCCATACGCTAACACGCATATTGTCATTACAGACGCACCAAACCTAAACCCAACCGCAAGCGATATTGAGTATTCATCAGGTGTTACAGTAAAGCAAGCGATTGACAGTAAAGCGAACACGAGCAACTTTGCACCAAAGGTTGTAAATCAATCTTCAATTTCGGTTACGGCAAGTGGAATAAATACATTAGCAATAACTGTTAACAATGCCGTATATGGAATTGTTACGGGCATAATTATTTCGGGTGATGCCGTTGTGCCTATGCAATTTTATTTTTCAGATATAAACACAATAAATGTGCAATTGAAAAATACACTTGCAAATAATACTACTTGTAATGTGGCGGTTTATTATATTTAAGGCGGTGATATTATGGCAAAACAGATTTACATAGACGAAAACGGAAACGAACAGTTAGTATCAGGCACGATAAATACGGCTGATATGCTTCCAATCCAAAGCGGTTCTGCTACTAACACGAAAGACTATATTGATAGTGGGTTGAGTGGGAAAGCGGACAGTAGCGACACTTACACAAAAACGGAAGTTGATAATATTGTCGCAGGCCGTAAATGTATAACCTATTCACTTGTTACTTTAAGCACACTAACGGGAACAGAAGCAACATTTAATACTTTTAGTAGTCGTAAATTCAGTGATTATGATTTGTATATTTTCACTTTTGGTGATAGTGCAACATATATGCGAAGAACGGCAATCGTAACAAAATCACAGTGGGTTAGTGGTGCATCTGTTTCTGAAGGTGTTTTACACGGTTCAGGTTCGTCAAGTGCAAGTGATTATTCTTATTGTGGTATGGTTATTTCTTATAACAGTGATACATCTGTTAAAGGTAGAGTGCTTGGCTCGGAGGCAATAAATAAGTTTTCGGTTATCGGCATTAAATACTAATTCGGTATAATTCATATTTTTAGGAATAGAAATCAGGGGAACTTCGGTTCCCCTTTTTAATTGAAAGGGGTGTTGCCTATGACTGAATCAACCTTGACACTAATTGTCGCAATTATCGGAAGTAATGCGTTTTTCGGCTTCCTGACATTTATCATTCAGTTTTTAGTTACGCGATCAGATATGAAACAGAACATTGTCAAACGAATTGATTCGTTGGATGACAAGACGGACAAGAACAAAGCTGAACTATGCCGAACCCACATATTACGGTTCGCGGATGACCTTCGGAACGGAATCCACCATTCCGAAGAATACTTCAGACAACAGATTATTGACTGCGACACTTACGACCATTATTGCGAAAATCATCCTGACTTTTCGAACGGTCTGACAATCGTTGCTTCAAGATTCATTCGAAGTGAATTTGAAAAACTATACACACAAGAAAGGAAGAAAGAAAATGAAACTACCTGACAAAGTCTATGACGTTATGAAATGGATTATGCTTCTTGCGGTTCCGGTCGCAACCTTCATTATAGGAATCATTGACGCAGTCCAGACGGGCGACGTTTCCGCGATCATAACCGCCGTTTTCGGTGGAATCAGCACACTTGCGGGAATCATTATCAAGATTTCCGATTCGTTCTATAAATCCGAATTGAAAGAAGGTGCGAAATAATGGGTTCTTGTTGGAAACAGAAAGCAAAAGACTATTTATGGTCGATAGTCGGTGAACCGTGCGGGGGAAAGGGAAGTCCTTCAGCGATCGTCGGTGAAATGGACGCAATTTCTTATTATAATTACCCGAAGAACGGCGAAGCTGATTCTTGCGCGATTCTTTGCGACAATTCCTTGCTTCACGCTTGCACCGAACCTAATTACGACGACGACCCCGAATGTGCTAAATATACCGCGTTAAACGCAATGTATGAACCGCAGTCAGCGGGCGCAAATGCGGGCGCGGGTTGTGTCCAGAAAGTCGGTTATTTCAAACGTGCGGGCGCGTGGTATGACGACACTTCAGACTTTTGCGAATTAGACGAAATCTTCTTCGCAAGTTCGAAATATGTTTCATCCGATAACCCTTACGGTGTTTATCATACGGGAATGATTGTCGATTGGGGCTATATCGAAGAATTAGGAACCGACGGTTTTACTGTCATTGAAGGCAATACCACTTACGAAGGTGTCAAAGGTCGCGTTGCTTATAAGTATTACGCGTATGATGACCCCCGCATTTTGGGCGCGGGTCGTCCTAATTGGGACGGTTGGTCGCCTGACGGTGATTCTTCATCCGACGACACGGACACAAAGCCCGAACCCGAACCGACACCCGCCCCGAATCCAGAACCTGACCCCGAACCTTATACAGTATGGTTCAAGGTTCACACAAACGGCGGTATTCTTCGCTTGCGTTCCGCGCCGAATACTTCTTCGGCTTACTTGATCGGAATTCCGAACGGGACTGAACTTGAATCAAACGCAATCGTTGAAGGCGAAGAAATCGAAGGCGATACCCGTTGGGCGCACACGACATACAAGGGTTACACCGGATTCGTTTCGTGTGCTTGGCTTGATTAAACGAATTTACTGTTCATAGTTAAAACCCTCCGTAAAAAGAAATTCCCCTGACTTCGGTCAGGGGTTTTTCTTTTGGGTGAATATTTATGCTTTCGCATAGGGTATGTCTTATTATATCAATTAGTGTATGACTTTTTGTATGACATTTGTATTTTCAGCGACGGACAACCGCAAGGGTTGAAAATCGAAAATGCCTATTTTACAATGTTTTTACGGGTTTTAAGTCCACGTGTGGACTTTATGCGGTGGGTTCAAGTCCCACCAGCCCCACCAAAACAAGCCCCGATTCCGTGAACGTTTCGGGGTTTTTCTTATTTTTGGTGTATGACTTTTTGTATGACTTTTTGAAATATGGGTCAAAATTTCGAACTTTTATTTCAATTTCTTTAATTATTTGAAATAGTTCTTCATTTTGGCACCGCAATTCGGGCAATATTTGTCTATTGCGTGTAATTCATACGGTTGACCGTCAATGTATGGAACGTCGGAATGTCTGATTCCTTTTTGGGTGCGCTGAAATCCGCGTTTGCAATTCGAACACAAGAAATATCCCAAATCTGACAATTCTTTTGAAGTGTGTTCTATCCATTCGGCTTGATTGCCGTTATCGTTCCGAATCAGGTTTTTAATATATCCCTGAACATTGTCTTTTGATTCCAGAATCGCGATCACGTCCGCGTCGGTCTTCTTGTTCAGCGAAAGTTTTACTTGCTTGACGTTCGTTTTGTCATATTTCATTGAAGCTTTGACCTTTGGGGAAGTTTTGACAAATTGGTTAAAATAACCGTTGCCATATAATTTTCTTAATTCTTCTTCGGGAAATGGTTCAATGACACCGAAACAAAATGTTTTTCCGATATAGTATTCGAACGGTGCTTCACCGACCTTCGGGGTTTCCTTTGTCTTCAGCGTGATAGCCGTTCCGTCGTTCATTGTAATTTTCATATTACACCGCCTTTCTTTTCTTGTTGGTGTGGGTTTCCCCACACCGTTAAAACTGTTCTAAAATTCTATTTATTTTATTGTTGATCGCTCTTTCACCTGAATCCTTTGTTATCTTCACTCTGTCAACTCTATGAAGGATTCCGCAATAACCGTCAATGTTTTCGCCGTGCGGGGTTTCGTGAATTTCAAGATATGTTGAAACATTGCTTGATGTTCCGTTGCTTCTATATACCGTTCCGATTATGATTCTTTTCGAACCCTTGATTATGTAATAATCACGAATTCCCCATTCGTCACACTTGGTTTCTAACATTCCCATATTGGCGATTACTTCAAAACCCATTGATTCGAATTTTTCAGCGATTTTTGTTGTGTGTTCGATTACGCAACCTTCTTCCGGATAACTGATAATCAGATTCATTTTGTTGATTTTCATTTTGTGACCTTCCTTTCATTGCTTGCGCCGTTCCTTTGTTCTTGACTTCATTATATCACCGTACATTGATAAAAGAAGACAACAGAATACACAAATAAATCACCGTACATTGATATAATTTGCACAAATCAGGAATTTTCAGCCTTCAGTCGTTCGAATGTCAGGTTGATGATTCGACCCGCGTTTTCGATTTCACCGTCGACACGGTGCTTGTAAACGTCGAATGTCTGGAAATCTTTCGAATGACCGACAAGGTCTTTGATTGTTCCTTCAGCAAGGTGCGTTTGACTTGATACAATCGAAATGAAAGTGTGTCGAAGGGAATATAAAGAACCGTGAAGGTTCCGTTCCGCTTTCAGCTTATTCCATTGTTTACGAACCGTGTCTTGACACGCGGGATTCCCGCAACCGTTCGGAAATATCCATTCCGTTTCAAAATTGGCTTCGTGGTTTCTTTTGATCGTGTCACGGATGATTTCTTCAGCAAGCGGGGGAAGGGGAACGACACGTCTTGCGTTCTTATTCTTTCCCGTCGTGATTTCCCCGTTGTCATTGATTCCGCGCTGAATGTATACAACCTTGTCGCCTATGTCGGATTCTTGAAGACCTAAACATTCGGAAGGTCGCAACCCTAATAATAACATAATCAGGAAGGCGGGATGATACCATAAATCGGACTGTTCGAACAAACGCTTGATTTCCGTCGGCTGAAGTATTTCACGGACACCCCTTTTGTGACCTTGCGGAATATACAAGGAACCGCGCCAATCGTCACAGTAATAATTGACGTATGCGAACTTGTGAAGACCCGTCAGAACGCTTCGAAGGTGTGTCAAGGTCTTATGCGACAGTTCAGAACGCGTTTTAACCGCTTTGGCTTCGTTTATAACGCGTTGCCAATCCTTCAGCGTTAAATTATTCATTTTGGCTTTTGCAAGCGTAGGAAGGACATACAGACGGCAATATATTTCGGTTTCCCTGAAGGTGTCCTTTTCGCCTAACCGCGATCGTATGTCAGCAAGATATAATTCGACACACTTTGCAACCGTAATGGATGACACGCCACCGAAGGAAATCCATTCGTCGTATTTATCCAGAACTTCGCGCTTCCCCTTTTGACCGGACACGGAAGAATAAAACGTCTTTCTGATTCCGTTCTTTTGTCCCTGAATAACCCACAAACCGCGCTTTTTGTTATAAGTTGGTGTTGCCATATTTAACCGCCTTGTGAATCCTTTAATGCCTGATAATAGGCTAATAACCTTGATTGATTTTCAGGCGTCAGCGTTTCAAGTTCTATTGTCGGGATTTCCTGACCGTCCATTGTCAGGTTATAACCCAAAATCCACGCGGGCGACACGTCAAGAGCAGTCGCCATTTTACCAATCGCGATTGAACGCGGAATGTTTTCGCCTGACAGATAACGGGAAACGGAAGATTTGGCAAGACCGCTTTTGCTTGCAAGTTCAGTCGCGGTCATTCCCCGAAGCTTCATTGCTTCAATCAGTCTTTCTTTGATTACATATAGATTGTTCATATATTCACCTGACCTTTCACCCCGATTATATGTCAACAGTATGACAAATTGCAAATTTTGCAATTTTGGTGTTGCATTTTTTGCAACAGAATGTTAGTGTTTAGTCAGTTGCAAATTACGCAACAACAAATCAAACGAAAGGTGGTGAAAAAGTGGAAAAGCTGAAGGCTTTAATCGACAAGAAGTTCGAAAACCGCGCGGAATTCGCAAAGGCGATCGGTGTTGACCCTTCCGTATTGTCCCGAATGTTATCTTCTGGAAATTGGAAGGCTGACCGAATTGAATCGGCGGTCAGGGTTTTGAAGATTCCCGCGAAAGACATTCCGATTTATTTTTTTGCGAATGAAGTTGCAAAAAACGGAACGGAAAAGGAAAGGGAAGTCGTATGAAAACAAGAAACGCGGGCGGGTGCCGTTTCCCGAAGCTATATCAGAACTTCAAAACGGCTGACGAAATCGGAAAAGTTATCAATCGTTCGCGGTCTTACGTTTTCAAAGCTTTGAAAGTCGGGTTTACAGAAAGGGAAATGTTTTTGCTGAATGAAAGAATCGACACTAATCGAAACGGTTGACGCATTGTTCGTCATTACAACCTTGTTCCTGATAAATGGTCTTTCAATCTATGTCAGCAAAGAACATTCGAACCGGATGACAAAACCACAACACAAGCAAGAACGCTTTCAGGTCAGGGAACGGGAACCCGAACCCATTGTTGACTACAAACGCAACCTGAAGGGCGCAAGCGATTTCAAAGAAAGAATCGACAGTCTGGACGTGTTCATTGATTCCATTGAATACGAATACATAGGAACGTATTTTGTGACCGCGTATTGTCCCGCCGAATGTGGTTATGTCGAATATTCCGACGGAACAGACAATTTCCCGAAAGGGTGGGTGACTGCGTCAGAAACGATTTGTCACTATTCCGAATCGAATTGGGAACCGACAACGTGCGCGATCGACAGAAACTATTTCGGATTTGAAGAAGTTATCGCGATCGACTTTGACGGAACAATGAAAACATACGTCACGGAAGACACGGGCGCATTTCGCGGGAAGTGGATTGATTGCTTCGTTGAATCTATGTACGAAGTCCAGACGTGGGGAACGGGTTATTACCCCGTTTATACCGTCGAATTTAGAACAAACATACCTATAAATCACTTTGAAAGGGAAAAAAGAAATGAATGGTTTTCAGATTTTAATTACAGTCGGTGCTTTGGCAATCGGATTTATTGTCGGGATGATCGTTGAAATGTTTTGCGAAAACGGGATTGTCTACGACCTGAAGGAAGAAAACAGACGTTTGTCCGTTGCTTTACAGAAAGAAAGAGCAAAGAAGCGCGAAGTTATCGAAATTTATGACAAGTGGTCTATCAACGGCGAAAGACCGGATGAAGAAATCACGTTCCCGAACAAATCAGGATTTTAACGAAAGGAAGGAAATCAAATGCCGAATATTTACGAATTAACAAATGAATTTGTCACTTTGTGGGACTTAATGGAATCAGGCGAACTTGACGACGACGCTTTACTTGGTGCGTTCGATTGCGCAAAGGAAGATTTAGCGATCAAGCTTGAAGGCTATTGCAAGTTTATCAAGAACGTTGAATCAACTATTGCGGGTCTGAAGTCTGAAGAAGAAAGGCTGTCAGCAAGGCGCAAGACAATGGAAAACACCGTCAGCCGTTGCAAAGAAGCAATGAAGTTCGCATTGAACAAGGCGGGCGAAAAGAAACTTGATTGCGGAACCTTCACGGTCGCAGTTCAGGACACGACACCGTCGGTCGTTCTGGATGAATCCTATATTGAAAACATTCCTGAAGAATACCTTGTCCCGCAAGAACCGAAAATCGACAAGAAGAAAATCAAAGCGGACATTGACGCGGGGAAGAACCTTGACGGAATCGCACACCTTGAAAAAGGAACTTCACTTCGAATCAGGTAAAAGAAAGGTAGGAAATACAAATGTGTAAATTTGACAAGAATCAGTCTTATTCAACAAGAACAGTTTTTGAAGCGTTGAACAACAAGTTTCCCGAAGAAAAGGAAGAAACCCTTTTCCCGCTTATCGGTCAGCGTTTCACCGCTTTGAAGCTTGTTCCGGTCAACAAACAGAAAAAGAACCGTTTCTTTTCGGGAACAGACTGTCAGACGGTCTTTGACTACTACGACAAGAAGTTTTGCAAGAAATATGGTCTTCCTTACAAGAAAGAAAAGGACAAGCAAGTCACCGTTTTTGAAGTCCTGAAGCCGAAGAAGGAAAAGGGAATTTCAATCGCGATCAATGACAAATCTGTAATTGCTGAACTTGACATAAGGGCGAAGCTTTTGGGAATGTCCCGCGTTGAATTCGTCAGCGAGGTTCTGAAACAGTTCTTTGTCAACAATCCGTTCGACGATTTGGAACACAAGACCGAAGGACTTCAGACCCGTGAAGATTGGCTGAACTTCATCCGTGAAAACTACGAAAAGGGGGAATCATAATGTCAGAACTTAAATTCAGGGACTTGAAAGCGGATGAAATTGACGTTCGCATTTCACAGATAACCGACAAAGGCTTGTCGTTGTTGCTCTACAAGGACGCGCGTTGCGATATGAACATTCTGGATGAAACCGTCGGCGCGTTTAATTGGCAAAGAACCCACACCCGCGACAATGCAAATTGCGTCGTCAGTATTTGGGATGAAACCAAATCTGTTTGGGTCAGCAAGGAAGACACGGGAACCGAATCAAACACGGAAAAGGAAAAGGGTCTTGCTTCAGATTCCTTCAAACGCGCTTGCTTTAATTGGGGAATCGGTCGCGAACTTTACACCGCGCCTTTTATCTGGATTGGTGCCGACAAATGCGAAATCACGAAGCGCAACGACGGGAAGTTCGTTTGTTATGACAAATTCTATGTTCAGGACATAAAAATCAAGGACAAGAAGATAACCGGACTAACGATCGGAAGCGTGAAAGGGAAGAAAACAGTCTTTTCGACCACAAAGCCGAAGAAGGAAGAACCCGCAAAGGCGGAACCCGTCCCCCGAACATGAACAGAAAACACCGCGTGACTTCCTTCGTGAACTTTGCAAGAAAAACGGAATTGACACCAGAACAATCATTCAGGTTTGCGGTTTGAATCAGAATTCAACGGATGAAGACTATCTGAACGCGATCGCATACGTTAAACAGAACTTGGGGGCATGATGAATGGAAATAAACAAGGTTTATTGTCTGTTCGAACAGTCCGGAACATTCAAAACGGCTTTTCATAAGTTAGGTGTTCAGGCTGAAGACTTCGACATTCGAAACGATTTCGGAGAAACGGAAAATCAGATTGACTTGTTCGCTGAAATCGACAAAGCGTTTGAAGGAAAAGAAAGCATATTTGACGGAATCGGTGAAACTGACTTGATTTTAGCGTTTTTCCCTTGCACACGTTTTCAATCTTATAACGCTTGTAATTTTCAAGGGAAGAACGCGTCAATGAAAGAATGGTCGGATGAACAAAAGCTTGAATATTCAATGAAACTTCACGACGAATTGCACCTTTTATATACGGAACTTTGCAAACTGTTTTTGATTTCAATTCGGGGGGGGTATCGGATGATCGTTGAAAATCCATATATGCAACCGCATTACTTGACAATGTTCTTCCCGATTGAACCGAAGGTCATTATCAGGAACAGACACGACGAAGGCGATTACTTCACGAAGCCGACACAATTCTTCTTTGTGAACTGCGAACCGGAACAAAACGTCGTTCTTCAGCCAATAACACACGTTGACTTGATAAGGCACGACACCGCAACGCACATTGAAGGAAATCAAAGCCGACAAATTAAAAGGTCGCTGATTCATCCGCAGTTCGCGGAAAGGTTTATTAAAACTTATGTGCTTTCAAAAGAAGGGAAAATCTGGATATGAACAATTTAATTGACTTAATGAACGCAACGGGAACGACCCCGATTGAATTGTCAAAGGGAACGGGGATTCCGATTTCAAACGTCCGTCGTTTGATGACCCTTGACGACCTTTCGGGAATATATAAGGCGACACAAACAAAGCTTGCGGGCTTTTTCGGGATAACGGTCAATCAGTTAGTAAACGGGGGAACAAAAATGAAAACAAAGATTCTGGAAGCGGAAATAATGAAACACGCGGAAGCATTGGCGGTTGCTTTAAGGAAATACACGGACGTTCCGATATATTTTCATTTGTCCGTAATGACCCGCGACAACTTGACGGATGAACCCGACGCGCCCGATTATTACGACTTCGTTATTCACGAATTAGACGATTTCG
>Ga0326514_10000449_pt1 | contig 28144 bp, 30 predicted proteins | sample 3_2548_0518_D_FD_203653 | JGI IMG/M metagenome (GOLD analysis project Ga0326514, IMG submission 203653) | Bovine rumen microbial communities from UC Davis, California, United States - 3_2548_0518 | ecosystem: Host-associated > Mammals > Digestive system > Stomach > Rumen | place: USA... | reverse complement strand
TGAATACCAAATCCTTAAACTTAAAGCCGCTATTGGTATCCTCATCGAAAAACGAGTTTACATCCCTCGGATTCGTGTTGACCTTTTTCTGTTCTTCCATTTTATTACTCTATTTGAATGAAAACAAATCTATTATGAATTGAATATACCTTAACTATCAATTCTTACTTTTGAATATTCCCCACATGGTGATGAACCCTGTAAGTGAAGTGATTATAGAAAGGATAAATGACCAATTGGAATAGGTCTCTCTGAAGAAATTGTAGGTCATTTCCTCTGTAAAGATGATGTCATTCTGCTGAAGAATGAAGAATTCATCATCATAAATGGAAATGGAACGTGGATCCATATAATGTATCACCCGCTTGCCATCCACTTCACGCATCACACCTACCCTATCGCGGCGCGTATAATGATTCAATCCACCTGACATTGCCAAAGCCTCAAGGAATGTGCAACGCTCATTGGGGACATTCAACACCCTACCGCCCGAAGTGCTCAGGAAAAACACCTTAAAGTTCAAAAAACGGGCAGTCACCAACGGATTCTTGATGTATCCGTTTCGCTCAAGATGGGCGGCTATGGTGTCCTGCAACTGCAAGCGGGTCAGCCCCTGCACATGCAAATCACCCAAAACCGGGAATTGAATATTGCCATTAGCATCTACTAAATAGCCCGTGCCATAGTTATTATTCAAATTAGTGATATTCCCACTCATTACATTAAAAGGTTTGATTAACTCATCATCCTTGCCTGTATTACTTAGCACAACAATTCTCAACTCATCATACGGAGCAATTGTGGCTTCTAACACTTCATTCAAAGGCATACCTTCAATGGGCATATCTTGCAAATAACGAACCTGTTTAGTTGTAATACATGAAGTTGACGACAATGCCAACACTATCAGAGCACAAAACAGAAATAACTTACTTTTTTTCATTGTAATAAACTTTTCTTGACGGTTTAAAATAGCGTGCAAAAATACAAAAAAATCCGATTATGCAGTATTTTAGATTTTATTTTCATTTCTTCCAGTATAATTCCACCATTTTGGCATAGAGTTTCGCCACACCCTTATTGTTTTGAGCCACAAGTTTCAGGTTGTTTCTCAAGAATTCCCGAAGATGCAAGGCTATCCATTGAGAGAAACTATCAGTCCATAGAGTGTGGGCGAGTATCAGAGCCTTTTCGGGGAAATTGCCTGACGCAATGCAAGCCACGATTTCCTCGGTAGTGTGGAATTTTAAGCCAAAATGGTTTTCAACAATGTCGCGGGTGGCAAACTTGCCGCCGTCCCAAGCGTAGCCCGTGTCGGTGAGGTAGAAAACCTTGCTGAAATCGATGCTGAGATAAGGCTCTCCCACCAACCCGAAATCGGATAGTTGGTGCGTTTTCCAAAGCAGCCGGTTGTCGAATTTCGAGGTGGAGCTACCGTGCATACACACCGATCTAACAGGGTAATATTCACGGAAATAGGACAAGTTTTTTGCAAACGCTGCCGTGGCTTTTTCCATGTCGCCCTCGGCGGTAGCCAAGTCCTCATAATGATAGCCGATTTCGTGCCCCAAAGCCGCGATACCACGTATCACCTCGGGTACGTTGCTCTGCTTGACGATGCGGAAGAAATAGGTGGATTTCACACCAAGTCCGTGCTCCAACTGCGCCATTTCCAAGGCATTGGGTGCTTTTTCGTCCACATCGTGACGCATGACAACCGTCTTTCCCTCGGCAGGATGTTCCATGAACTCCTCAAAAGTCTGGAATTGATAGCCAGCCTTTTGGAAGGCTTCCAACAATAAACGGTAGGATTTCAAAGTGAAGTCGCGCATATCAACTCTTTTTGGCCAACAAATCCTTGCAGGTCAGAAATTCAAAACCTTTGTCTTTGAAAAACGCTAATTCGCGCTCGTAAATCGGCAAAGCCCTTTCGCCCAAGTTCTTGACTTTCAGCTTATGTCGAAGCACATCGCCAAGAAGATAAGCGATGTAGTTCTTAGCGCGGCGCTCGATTTCGTCGGTTTCCTTGTCCTCGTCAATGAACTCGTTGGGATGGGTCAGGAACACGAATTGCCGACCATTGCACAGCGTTTCGCAATACAACACCCTGCGTGTGAAGCGGTTAAGTGCAGGAGCAATGCGCAAGAAGGTGCCGATGTAGGGGAAACCGAAAGCGGAAATCGGGGCTTCCAAAACTCCCGAATCGCCTTTGCGGAAGATGTTGTCGGGTTGTGTGAAATAAGCCTTTCGCGGCGCGGTGAGCCAATGGAGTTTTTTCAACGCGCCAAACGAAAACATCATGTCCATCCTCTGCGACGAAACCGAGCTATCCACTTTGAAACCAGCCTCTTGCAACACTTTCGGGAAAGCCTTATCGACCCGCGCCGCCGGAGCGCGAAACGAAACCACTTCCTCCCCGATGATGTCTTCCAAAATCTGCTTGGATTGCTTCAAATGCGAAAGCTGTTCCTCGGGCGGCATCACATCAAAAGCCTTGCTCACTTCGTGCGTAAGTCCGTGAGAACCAACTTCATGGCCGCGTTCATGCGCCATTTTCACCACTTCTGGATAAAGCCTCGCGATATGGCCCGTATAGAAAAAAGTGGCCTTCACGCCATATTTCTCATACAAGTCCAGCAGGCGCGGCATTCCTTGGTTGAGCACATACTCGCCCGTCTTGTCGCGCAACTTGTGATTCAGAATCGATGTGGTTTCCACATCGTTGGTAATCAAGCAGATTTTGTCTTTATGCATGATTCAACCTTTTTTATCGAAAGGCTCCAACATCGGATTCAAATCTTTCACCACTTTTGCTGGAACCCCTGCCACTAAAACACGAGGCGGAACATCTTTTGTGACCACAGAACCTGTCGCAATAACGGCTTCGTCGCCGATAGTTACTCCAGGAACAATGGTTACATTCGGCATAATCCAAACTCCTTTGCCGATGATAGTTTTCTTTATACTTCGCGGATAGATGTTTTTCAAAATAGTATCCGATGGAATATTGGCGTGAGCAGTAATAATTGCTCTGTCACCTACCGAAGTGTCATCTCCGATAAAAATTTGGTCGGTAAAGACACGGTCAAAAATCACCTCATGCCCAATATAAACCCCTTTACCAATCTTCACTCCACGCCAACGATGCATTATCGTTCGCCAAGACTTTACCGGCGTGATGAAAATCAGTTTGTCAAGGAAAAAACGCCAAAGGAACTTTATGGCATACCAGATTTTTCCGAAAAAACTATCCAAACCATAAAACTGTAACACTTCTTGAGCTGGCATAAGCACTTGTTATTTAAATAAGTAGATTATTTATTATTTGTTGATGGTCAAATAATTTAATGCTATTTCGAACAACAGTAAACATTACCAGAATCTCCATTGGAAACATGGATTTTGCATATGGTTTTACAACTTTCGAGATAGTTATCAATGAAACATGTGAGAAGCACAGCAGCATCGCTTTTCACGGCCTCGCCCAATTTCTTGTCGCCGCCATAAAACGGGATGGTTCTTGGCTCTTGTATCTCGAATTGCATATTTGGTTGTGCTTTTTGATCTGCGTCCTTATTCACGGTTTTGCATCATTAGACATCGTCGATTTTGTCCAGTGCTTTGCCATTCCATAATATAAATGCCTTTTACTATAGTTCAGATAGCTTTTCAATAATTCTTTCGGCTGAATGCCCATCCCAAAGAGGTGGAATACCGCCTTTTTTCCATTGTCCAGCAAACAACTTATCCAAAGCAGGCTTAATGTTGTCGGGATTGATGCCAATCAATTCATTGGTACCAATAGTGCAGGTCTCAGGTCTCTCAGTGTTGTCGCGCAAAGTAATGCATGGCACACCCATCACAGTTGTTTCTTCTGTGATACCTCCACTATCAGTAATGACAGCTTTTGAACGTTCCACCAAATAGTTGAACTCCAAATAGCCCAAAGGTTCAACAATATGAAGGTTATCGGCACTGATGCCCAAATCATTGAAAATCCTCGCTGTACGCGGATGAATCGGAAAGACAACAGGTAACCCTTGCACATTATTGACAATTTCGTTCATCAGCCGTTTCAACTTTTCAGCCTCGTCCACATTGGCAGGACGGTGCATAGTCAAAGTCAAATAAGACTGGGGCTGTAGGTGCAGTTCATCATAAACCGCAGGTTTGACGAATCTTGATCGGTTTGCTAACAATGTATCAATCATCACATTACCGACGAAATGTATCTTCTCCTTTGGAACGCCTGCGTTTCTTAGATTAACATTAGCCACTTCCGAAGTCGTGAAGAAATAGTCGGCCAAACTATCTGTCACCATGCGATTGATTTCCTCTGGCATGGTCAAGTCCCATGAACGGATACCCGCCTCCACATGTGCCACTTTGGTGCAAAGTTTTTTGGCCACAATGGAGCAAGCCATCGTACTAGTAACATCACCCACCACCAAAACAAGATCAGTAGGATGCGCCATCAAGTCTTTCTCAAACGCCACCATGATGGCCGCCGTTTGTTCAGCTTGCGTACCGCCCCCGCATCCCAAATTAACATCGGGATTGGGAATATTTAGCTCCTCAAAAAAGGTCGCGCTCATCTGTCTGTCATAATGCTGCCCCGTATGGACAAGACGATGTTGTATGTTTTTGCCCAGTTGTTGTACCTTTTGAATGGCATGAACCAAAGGGGCAATCTTCATGAAATTGGGACGTGCGCCCGCAATGAGTGTAACTATCATTTCCTATTTTTATAAATCTTGTTGTAAACACTTTTCATTTTCTCATACAACTTGCCTTCGGGGCGCATCAATCTCTTCAATCCTTTTCTAACTTTCATAATCACACTATCAATTCGAACCATTCCTGAAGAATATGACTCAACTTGCATTCCCGTTACTTCCCGTAATACTCGAATCATCGCTTGCGCAATTTCATAATACACCCTTGTCGAAAAATGATTTAGTCCGCCTGCAAAATCGGAAGCATCCCTAATACAATCATCAATAGCTATATAGTGGACTCGCGGCTGTTTGTTCGCAAAAACCTTGATTTCATCATTGAGTATTTGATGCTTTCTTTTCTCTTCTTCTTCATCTTCATTACCTTGATAAAACTTTGTTGCACCCAAAATCAAGCACAGATTTGTCCGCTTTGGCAACCATTGTATACAATTTTGCAAAAACTTCAAATACGCTTCAGGGGTGGTTTTACCCAAAAACTCATAATTATCCGAGAACCATTTCAAATAGTCTTCAGTAAACTTATTACCACCGTTGTAATATGTACCGTTGCAATATGACTCCCAATTTGAAGAATTCGTCATGTCATAGCCTCCAAAGACCACTTTGATATCGGTTCCTTTTTTTCTATAGATACAATATCTGGACTCAATAAGTGTACTCAGAAAAATCACATCATAGCCTTTAGTGAAGAAGCCCCCTTCAAGCATTGCGGAATCCACAAAAATGCAATCTTCCACAATCTGTTGCTTGTCCTGTTTAGAATAAGTATATAAACCTTCAATATGAACCGAATGGTTATATGCATCTATGATTTGACCTTCAGCATTGCTCACATAGGTGAATTCCGTATCAAACAGTTCAGTACCCTTGATGTACACTTGGGAATGTGACAAATCGCAAGGCCCTTTCAACAACACTTTACAATGTAAATCCTCTTTTGAGACCTCTTGATTCTTATGTGTATCCGCAGATTCCACCTGATTAATCCATCCTGGACATTCCTTTGTATTCAATTCAGTTCTGACCTCCCCAACCACTGTCAATTCTGGAAATCCCAGCTGAGCATAAACCCATTGTTCAATTTTTTGACCCATTGTCCTACAAGAGAACAAGAAATGTTCCAATCGTCCATTTGTTAGAGCATAGAATCCAACCATGCCGTAATCACCGAAACGATCAGTTACTGTCACATAACCGCAATCATACTCTGGATTCCCAAATACAGACTCCAATTCTTCAATTGAGATCCTTTTCTTTGTATAATTCAATTGATTGCTCCGCAGCAACAACTCGTGTATTCTTTGCAATTGATTCAAACAATCATAATGCATCTCTACCTTGATATTACTATCGTAAAGAAAATCCTCATTACTCTTATAGGTCTTTGATGCGGTAGCCTTGTCTTCCAAAACTTTATATTGCTTCAGCCGCTTATGATGAAGATCTTTCTTTTCAAGCACAGCGACTTGCTCGATGAGTTCCTTTATCACATCCGGTCCTCCAACCTGAATGTCGGGAAGGAAATGCTTTGCCTCGCCTAAATTGGATAGATTATCGTCCAAGAATAACACATTCACAGGGCGCAACGCCATTTTATCCAATTTATCTTTCAATTGAAGGCCTTTCCCTTCCCAATTAATGGAAGGGAAAACGAAAAAGTCCCAAACTCCCAATTCTTGCAAATGTTGTTTTGTAGGTTCAAACTCATTCTTCGAACTAATCGAATTGATGATACCACTATCCGTAAGATCTCGAATCAGTTTTGCGTTTTCTTCTGGTAAAATGACACCGCCTTCCGAAAGGGTTCCTTTCCAAAAGGTATCGTCCAAATCCCAAATGACTAATTTTATTGTCTTTATGTCAATCATTTTTTATTGTCTTTATGTCAATCATTTCAACAACCCGAAAAACCGTTTATTAAATTACTTGAACTGCCATTGGATATTAGGATTCCCATGTATTGCTTTCTTGCTTTCAGGATAATTCTCAATGAACCAAGTCAAGAACTTGGCATAGTCGATTTTTTCCGAAAGCATCTTTTGGCGGCGGATTTGCCATTCTTCCTTACGGTTAGGCATGCTAAGAATCTCTTTAACAACACCATACATCTTTTTTGTCGACCCCGACTCTGATGCCTTGATACCATAGCCCAAATGATACACATTCTCCAATTCGTTCAGATAGCCTATTCGACCAACAAAGTCATTGAAACGCACAAAAGGCACACCCAACACTCCCGCTTCTGCCGCCATAGTTTGACTATCACCTATATACAAATCCGCAAAAGCCATCACATGGTGCATATCCAAAGTGTTGATTTTGATGCGATATGGCTCGAATTGCGGTTCTAATTCACGTTCCGAAGTAATGAAAATGCGACCGTAAGGTTTCAGAATGTCTATCAACTTTTGGGCAATCTCCGTATTGATGCCTTTGATACCGTCATCATGATAAGCATTCAAACTTGAAAAACGCAATATATAATAAGGTGTCTCTATTTTGAAATACTTTTCAACTATTTTTTTGTCCGCCTGAAAATGATTCGGATGCAGATAGGCCAACTCGTGATAAGACTCGTATTTCACTGATTTAGACTCTAAACCGAAATTGTTACAAACACGTGGAGAGAGGAGAGTCTCAATAAAAGGCCCAGCCATTTTCGCGAACAGCGGCACCACATCCATGTCATCTTCGCCTGTATTCACCCTGTATTTTCTTGTCAGCCAACCTGTTTGAGCAACCTCAACGGTTGAACCCGTCAACAAATCAATGTGATTTGTCCTCACGAAAGGAATCATTCGTCTAACCCGTACTATCAAATCATAGAGTATTCCTATTTTACTCTTACGATGAGATTCCTTCAAAATGTTATGATAAGGCAATCCCGATTGCTGCAACAAGTCCTCAAGAATGTCTTTGGTCTTTATCAAAATAAAAACTTTATGTCCATCTGCCATCAAATTCTTCGCCACATTCTTATAAAGATGAAAGTGTGCTGGATGACACATCTGAATTAATACATTCATGTTTTTCTCTTTCATTCAATTTAACTTCTCAATTCTATTCATGGTAGTTTTACCAAAGCCGTTCCCTCAATCAAGACTTTACCTTCTTCGTCATAACAACAAGTATCCAATAAAATCCTATGTTTTTCCGGAAACAATTCCTTGACACTCACTCTTGCGATAATTTCCTGATCAATAAAAACAGGATACCTGAAATTCATCGTCTGGTTCAAATAAATTGAACCATCGCCTGGAAACTTTGTTCCAATAATGGCACTAAACATGGATCCAGTCATAAAACCAGGAACAATCAAACGCCCAAAAAAAGATTTTTTGGCAAACTCCACATCCAAATGAATGGGATTGGTATCATACGACAATTTCGCGAATTTCTTTACTTCCTCTTGTGAGAAAGCCCGTTTCATCTCATACGACATTCCAACTTCTATTTCCTCGTATCTCATTATATTCCAAATTTTTCCTTGCGGTTTTTCATAATCATATCAAACTCCTCTTCCGAATAGTTGTTCCGTAGTTTTTCGGAAAAATCCTTGATCATTTTTGCCGGTGTTCCAGCAACCATCACCATTGGAGGCACATCCTTGTTGACAATGCTTCCCGCAGCAACTATGGCCCCCTCTCCTATTTCCACACCCGGCAATATGGTAGCTCCGACGGCCACCCATGCATTCTTCCTGATAATTACAGGTGCAACATAGGAATCGCTGACATTTTTATGGTATCCCAAAGGCTTGTTATGAGCCACTACATCTATGCTGCCAGCCAACGAAACACCGTCTTCCACTACAACGAAATAAGGATAGGGCAAATCCATATTCACGTATGTGCCAATATGGACATTCTTCCCTATGGTGACCCCCCTCCACCGCTGCATCATAACTCGAGCCTTGTTCCAAGGAAGAGTCTGAGCCCAGGTGTTAAGGCAATGGTCTTTCAATCGTATTATTCCAAAAACAATTGCAGATTTATACCCGTGTTCTTTTGCCGACAAACGTATGGTTTTCCACAATCCATTGGCTTCATAATTCGGCACAATTTGCTTTTTCAGTTCCAAATATGCTTTCATATTCGATTTTATCCAATTACTTTTTTATAAATATTCAACAAATTTTCCGCCACCTGGCGATTATCCAAGCAGTCGGCAAGCAATTTTTCGCGTCCATTGGTTTTCCCTTCAAAAGCCAATACCTTTTTAAGCAATTCTGCCAAATCTTCAGGATTGCGAGTTTGAGTCACATAGCAACCTTCAACACCATCCATTCTCTCTTTCACGTCACCCACATCCACACTTACAATGGGACAACCGCAGGCCATGGCTTCCTTGACGACTTGCGGCGAGCCTTCAGAAAAAGAAGTCATCAGAAAGGCATCGGCGGCACACATCAAAAGAGTGACTTCTTCGCGCGTATATCCTTTCAGTTCGAGCAATTCCAGTTTTTCGTCTTGCAAAAAAGCAACGGCTTCTTTTGCCAATGGAGCGTTTTTCACTTGATTGTCGAATGCACCAGCAAAAAAGACATATTTCTTGTCAAAATCCAATTTCATCCTTTGTCGGGCTTCGCTTCTCTGGGTCAATTGAAGGTCAGAAAAGTCGATGCCACACGGCAAAAGAGAATAGTTTTTGGAGGGCCTGGCAATCTCCATCGTCTTACGGGAAACGAAGATGTTCCATGCAGAAAGCCGTATTGCCATTTTTGAAAACGGATAAGCCTTTTTGTCGTTGATGTCGGATCCGTGATAAGTGGTCACCACTGGCACTTTCCGTTGCAGGTTGGCCAGCAAGCCACACAATCCGAAATGCGCATGAATAACATCAGGATTAAACTCTTTTATCCTTTTTCTCAAAAACTTGAGTTGTCTTAAATAACCAACAACTCCTTTTCCTTTAACATGAAAAAAAACACATTCTACTCCATGACTACGCAAAGCTGCGACTTGCTCCCTCACAAAAGGAGAAACATTATCCTTTTGTTTCAATTTGAAACTACAAACCACCAATACTTTCATCATACAAGCCCCCTACCAGCCAACTTAATCCAAGCCCAACCCACAACCATTACGCTCACGCCTATAAGCCAATAAGTGTACCATTTTTTCTGTTTATTCTTAACTTGTGTAACACCGTATGCTGCAAACATCAACTCAAAAGCCAAAACAGGGAAGTGAAAGCGCTCAGAATGCGCGAAATTGCTGAACGCTATGACAAGCAAATAACCACATGTCACAGCTATCGGCAATACATGATTTCGCCACTCACCGCTCAAAAGCAACAAAAACATAGCATAAATAGTCAATCCCGAAAGCACATTCTTAATAAAATTGGCTCCGTTCATCATCATTTGGTTTTCCTGAAAGGGAATATAAACCATGGAAGAAAAAGGAATAGTAAAAATGGCAGGTGCAAAAAGTGAAGCCGATGCGTACTTTGCGAATTGATTACCGCCAGCTCGTTGCGCGCGAGCTTCCATTCCAACGGACTGATTGCTCTCTCTTCCCTCCCACAATTGTTGCGTTTCCTGCACTATCTCCGCTCCAACAGTAGCAGCCATCCAAATAGCAAAAACCGAACTATACAATATCTTTTGCCACAACTTCAATTGCTTTTTTGAGGTAAAAACCAATCCTACCGCGAATGAAGCAAACAAAACGCCACCCAAAGCTGTCCGAAAAGTGAAAGCTGCTAATATACACAAAACAGGAATTAACATGTCTTTCACCACAATCTTACGCGCATGTAACACATAATCCGCCCTTTCCGCATATAGGACAACCAAAAAAGCCATTTCCAACTCCTTTAGCGTAATGCCACAATAATACCACATGTTCGGCATCAACATGCAAAATATTCCAGTAATACGGCCTACCCACTCCCCGAAATTGCGTTTGGCTAAATTATACATTAACACACATGAAAATGCACCCAAAAAACACTTTATTATACGAGCAGTCAAAACATGTGTGCCAAATAACATGTATACGAACCCGAGATACCATCCATAGCCTTTATCCGACAATGGGAAAAACGACATCTCCCTTTTCATTGCATCAAATCCCTCATTTCTCCATATTTCTCCCATCTTCTGGTATACTAATTCATCTGCAACGTGAAAAGCATGAGGCAATCCCGTCATGTCAATATAATAAAAATATATGAATATTACATACGCCAAACGAATGACTAACGCCGTGACAAACAACTTCTTGACAAAAGTTTTCGTGCTGAAGCGACGCCATTCCATAGTCAATTTGTTGCTATATATAAAAAACACCAACACGGCAACAAAGCCGAACAGCATGAATTGGAACGGCATGACATAGCCTGAAAACCAAAAACTTACCAAAGCCAAAGTGATTAAGTAACATCCAATAGCCCTGGTCGAAAAAAAATTGGGGAAATATGTCAACATACAAAACTCATTTAACGGCCTGCAAAAATAGGCAATTTCAACTTATCCAAACAATTTGCGTTTCATTTTTATCAAAAAAGTCATGTTTTTTGCGCCAATGATTCTTCCGAAATTGGATTTCCAACCGCCACCCTTTTCCGCCCAAGAACCTAAACCGAGATGGTCGCAATAGGTGTTCTCTGTTCGCAAATACTCGCCTGTGGTTTGGCGTGGACAAAAGTAGTCGGTTGGAAAAACATGCAAATCTTTATAGTCTTGTTCCCTGCCGTCTTGGATGAAACCGTTTGCACGCATCTTCTCAGTGAGAAATTGCACGTTGGTAGTCAAATCCAACGACCCGTCAGGAAAGACAAAATGCCTGCACTGATAGAGTCTAAGCTGTTCTTTTATCCACTCGCCATTGGCCACACTAGCCATCACGCAGGTACCAACTGGAATGTGCTTGCTTCCCTCGAAACCAGCAAAAGCACTCCATCCCAACAAATCATCGAGCGGCTTGAACACCTCGACATCAGTGTCCAAATAAACGCCGCCTTCGTTACACAAAGCCCAAAGTCGGACATAGTCGCTAACAAAGGCATATTTCTTGGTTTCATAGGCTTCCTTGGTGTAAGGCGTTTGGTTTAAATCAAAATTGTCCTCATTCCAAAGCTTGTATTCCCAATTGGGCATATACTTGTGCCATGAAGCAATACACTTCATTGCTAACTCAGGCATTTCACCGCACCCAAACCAGCAGTAATGGATTTTAGGGGGAATCATATTACTTCAATAATTTCAATTTGACATGTGAGCCAAATCTCAAAATTTTAAATAGCAGTCTTTGTAAAAACAATGATTGGCTGTATTTTCTTCGAGTCTTTTTTGATTGATGCATCCAATCCACCTTGTCCAATTCCCATTTAGCCGACTCATGGTATTCCTTAGAGAGATAATACGGGAACAATCCATAAGTCCTCAAATTATCTATCAATTGTTTATAATCCGCATCACTTCCCTCCAACGTCTCCAAATCTGTTAAATTCCAAAGCATGTGCTCCTCTGGATTATGCAAATGTCCCACACCCCTATTGGCGACATCCACATCTTGATTATAATAGGCCAATGGTTTGTTTAAAAAAACAACTTTATATTTCAAAGCAACATGTATCCATAAGATGAAATCCTCACCCAGTTTAATGCCTTTCCGAAAACCATGCAACTCTTCAAACACAGCCTTTGGTATTGCCACTGAATTTGAGGTAAGTGGCATATACATCGTCTTTGCATAAGCTTGGCAATAGTTAATATAGCCTTTCTCAAAATCTTCCCCAACACCAATTTTGGCAACACGAGTCTTGTGTTTAGACTCGTTTACTATCGTGTAATTCGTTCCATAAATGCCAGCCTTTGGAAATTCTTCAATTAAATACGCAATTTCTTCCAAAAACGTCGGTTCCCACCAATCGTCGGCATCAAGAAAGCAGAAATAATCGCCTTGCGAAATTGCCACACCGTTGTTTCGAGCCATACTTACTCCTGCGTTCTCCTGACGAACTAAGCGGCAATTGACATGGCCTTTTATGGCTTGTGCGGCAATTGCCGCAGAGTTGTCCTTGCTGCCGTCATCAACTATAATTAGCTCATAGTCAGTAAATGTTTGCGACAACACACTTTTAATGGCTTTGGCAACGTAAGGTTCCTTGTTGTAGAGGGGAATAATGATGGAGAACCTCATAACATTACTCTATTTTTCCAATAATTCCATTTATGCCTCAACTTGGTGTGACTCACTATTTTATATAGTTGCCAATCGCATAGTCGCTTCAGTTCTTTTCTTTCCTCTTTTGAGACATTCACAAACACCATCTGATAATGATGAGTAATGGCACGATACACCACAGTTTTGTCAAATCCTTGTTTTGGGATGAAAAACGCTGCCAATACATTAGCTGTTTCCATCAAGTCATGTAACCTCTTTGTATTGTTTGTAGTCATTATACTATTGGCACGCACCCGATAATCATACAAGCAATTGTTGATTTGCTTTACTTTTTGGGCAAAATAACATGCTATGGGAGTAAACAGATTGTCCTCATGATAGATGCCTTGCTTGAACAAAAGATGGCTGTGTACCAAGAAATCCCGTCTATACGCTCTCAATACAACGCAGACAAACGCGAAATCGCGTGATTGTAGAGCGTTTCCATTGTAATAATCCATGCCCGAAGAATAGCAGCGTTCATTGAGATTGTCGGATTGCCTATAATCCTTTTCGTCCTCAAAATACCGTCGACCCGAAAAACAAATCATGTCTTCTCCATCCAGATTTTTGGCCAAGGTTTCCAACGCACCCAATTCCAGCCAATCATCGCTATCCAAAAAGACGATGTAATCCCCCTTTGCCATTTCCATCCCCCTATTACGAGCGGAAGAAAGCCCCCCATTGGGTTGTGTGACAATTTTGAAATGTTTGTCTTTTACAACATACTCTTCCAATATCGCAGCAGAGCCATCAGTGGAACCATCATTCACACAAATGGCTTCCCAATCAGAAAAGGACTGATTAAGGACACTATCAAGGCAATCACAAAGATATTGCTCGACATTGTAAATTGGTATGATGATGGAGAATTTCATGCGTTTTAACTTGCTGCTAAATCATTGTTTTCTGCCTCTTCAGTATCTTTCGACTCACTTAAGTTGAATTTCAAAACTCTTTTGACCAACAATCCTTTTTTAAAGAAACCCGTTCTAAAATTGGCGAATATTACCGGCCATGGTTTTTCAGGAAAAATTTCTGCTTTTTTTTCTGATACAGACGGCAACGCCTCTCGAATATAAGCAACTTGAACTTCATGACTTTTCGAATCAACCACATCTGTTTGCGATGTTGCTTGAGTACCATGTATCCTATATTGGTATAACACTTCAGGCAGATTGACCAATCTCAACCCTTTCACCAAAGCTCGTGTCCACAAGTCATAGTCTTCAGATGGCACCATCTCCTGACGGAAGCGCAGGCCTTGTTGCTCGAAAGCGTCTTTCCTCCACATACTTGAAGCATGAAGCACTGGAGAATAGAACAGTGCACATATTTTCAACTCCTCAAAATCTTGTTCACGCACCCAGATTTCTTCTTTATCCCCAAAAAGCTGCATCCCGACAGAAACCAAGTCTATTTCGGGATGCGTTTCCAAATAATCCACCTGCACTTGCAAGCGGTTGGGTAGGGAAATGTCGTCGCTGTCCATACGGGCGATATACTTGCCCCGCGCCATTTCTATTCCAATATTCAACACATTCGACAGGCCGACATTCTTCTCGCCTTTGTATCTGACTATTCTCGGGTCGTTGTAAGTGTTCAATACCTCCTCGGCGTTGTCGGGAGAGCAATCGTTAAGCACAATCAGCTCGAAATCCGTGAAGGTTTGTGACAGCATACTGTCCATCGCCTCACGGAGATAGGGAGCCGTGTTGTAAACGGGCATTAGTACGGTAACCAAAGGTATTATCATATCAGTTCGCGCAATTTACTTTCCAAATCATCAAATTTACATATTACATACTCTGCCGCATTTTGCACTAACCGTTTTTGAGACGAGAACTCCTCGTACAATTTTTCAGATTCATTAAGCTGCCTGATAAATTCCAAATTCTTATTATTATCACCATCCTTGTTCCAAAACAAAATGGCTTGTTGATTCAGCACTTCTGGTTCTGGATTGTTGAAACTACCCCAGTATATAGGAACGCATCCGGCATCAACAGCTTGAAACACCTTCTCTGTGACATAACCATAACAATTGGAGTTTTCTGGACAAATATTGAATTTGTATTCGGAAAGGAACTTCATCTTATCATCATCATACACATCCCACAAATCATCACAATTATGCATCACTTTGCCTGAACAATCCACCTTTGCTATCTGCGATATTTCCTCACACATTTTTTTTCGCAGTCCGAGAGTGTCTTCGCTGGATATATGACATGCGAACCTTGGTCTTCGTTTCACGGCTGGTCTATCCAAAGACTTACATCTTTTGACTATATCATCTTCCCTTGATTCAGGATCAAACATGTATAATAACCATAAAGGAAAACGTAAATACCGAACTTCTTCAAAATATTCAAAACCCAAGGCCAAATCCACCTTCTCATTGTTTAAAAGGTGATCTGAAAACTTCCCAAAAGTACCTCGTTTCAAATTTTCTCCCGAAAAAAAGACTTTCACATCCCCTCTGATATTCTCAACATCATCACGATTACCAAATGTTGAAAAAAAGCAAATTTTTTTTCTACTATTGCCCAACAATCGATGACTATCTATAAAACGATATAACCACATGTCGGTCACTTCCTGCTCCCAAAAATCATAAAACTGTACCCTGTAGGGAGCATTCCCCCTCTTGAGTTTCTGTATTCTCTTCTGACTTTTTATGAATTCCAACAGATTACCCATAGCATAGCATCAATTTAAGAACATATCACCATCCCAGCCCTGGATTTGCTTCTTATTAATACCGTTGAACTCTTTTGGATAACAAAATGAAGGCCGAGTGTCTTTATCAATCAGAAACAGTCTTTTCTTTCTGATAAAATCAGCCACATTCTTATCCGTTGTGGAAAAACTCGGATTATCCAATCTCATGATGTGTTGAACAATAGAATACAACACTTCATCTAAATAATTAGGCTCATAATAAAAACCTAACAATGACAATCTAGTTGATGAATCACACAAAACATAAACGCCGATAAGTTCTGATTTCACCAATACTTTGACGACAAAATACCTTTGCTTGGTTTTTGCTGATGAAAACAAATTACTACTTCTAACTCTTTCCTTGATGGGCGCCTCATGGACGAATGGAAATCTAAGCATCCAATTCAATGCTTCTCTCTCTCTTAAAAAAGCATCACCTTTTGAATGCGTTATGATAAACTCATAAGCTTCAGCATCCACAAAATCATCGTATTCTAATGTATAGGAAGACCCTTTAATACTCTTTTCCAAAAATCTCGATTTTGACCTTCTCGCTCTCAATATTCTATCGAAATAAAATGCTACCTCTCCTTTCCACGAATTCCTGTTTATGTTTTTATTACGGAAATCATATTGTGTAAACGAAGTTGATTGAAGTCCTAAATACGCCAAAATCTGAACCGATGTGTCAACTGCGTCTAAGTCAAAAACTGGATCATTTCCGTAACATTCCATTAACGAACCAAGCACAAACATACCGTAACCTTTACCTTCATATTTAGGATCCACAAATAGCGAATTAAACCAATGCGTCAAGCAATTTGGTTTGCGTAAACGCTCTGGAAACGCTGCTGTATATGCAGCCAATTCGCCTTCAACAAATAATGCCGACACGACAGGCATTTCATCTGTAACGTAGGGATTATTAATAAAAGAGTAGGCTCGTGTAGAAGTGATAATCGATTTTGAAAGACCCTCATTAGACCTACCATCCAATATCCAATCTTTTAAATCTTTGATTGTATATAACCTATATTCCTCCATTATCAATGCTTTGCTATGGCTTCAACAATATCCCCAATTGTTTTAAGCGATAACACTTCCATCATTTTGAACTTTATTCCAAACTCCTTTTCAATATCTGAAAGAAATCGCATAAATGCGAATGAGGTCCATGTATCAACTGTTTCTGAAGACTGTTCGTCAGACAAAATCATATCTTGTTTTTCAAAATCATTTTGAGCAATCGGAGTAAGTCTTACTATTATTTCATCTCTATTCATAATAATTTGTTATAATGTTTCACATTTTATTCTTCAACAATTTCAATTGTTCCAATTTGCAGACTTTGAAGATAACATATTTTCCTATTTCCCATTGCGATAGATTCAACAGGCATAAAAATAGGCATAAACCCTTCTTCATAAAGTGCCTCCATGGCTTCCATGACATTCTCCACAACATAACACAAATGGTATGGAGCGACTCCAGACCGCTTCAATATAGTATCAACAGGAGAATGGTCATAATTGCCAGGAGAAACCAACTCTATCTTGGGGAAACCTTCTTTTGTTAAAAATGCTATTCGAGCTTTCTGGATTGTTTCTTCATATATTTCTGACATTGTCCATCCAGACTCAATATAGCGCCTCGCTGTAGATTCAATATCATTTACAGCATATCCGATATGGTCAAGTTTTTTCAGAAATTTCATAATAATTCTTTAAGTTTATTACGATCAATCTTATCGTTGCTATTCAATGGAAACTCTTGAACAAACAAAATCTTAGAAGGAATCATATATTTTGGCATCTTCTTTTTTAAATATGCCAGCAATCTCTCATTATCATCACTTGAGTGCTCCAGGAAAAGCGCGATATTTGAAAGACCCTGAGAGTCTGGAAATGCCATTGCTATAGCTCTAACTTGTTGATTATAATAAGACCTAGCATGGAACTCTATCTCACCCAACTCCACCCTAAATCCTTGTATCTTGGTCTGATGATCAATTCTCCCGACATACATGATATTACCTGATTCATCCCAATAGCACAAATCTCCAGTACGATAATATCGGCAAACTGTTCCATTCTCTTCTTTTTCAAAAAACGAAGTTTTATTTTTCTCCTCATTATTCCAATACCCCTGAGTCACCTGTTCACCAGCCAAACACAACTCCCCTTTCTCTTTGTTTCTTACCAATTCTTTTTGCTCATTTACTATTATTGATTTAACATTAGCCAATGGTTTGCCAATTGAAATCATCCCGTTAACCGAAAGGTTGATCGAATTCCTTGAACACTTGTAATATGTACTATATATCGTTACCTCTGTTGGTCCATAAAAATCATAAACCTCAACATTTGGTGCACATTTATACCAATCTTCTATCAAATCTATTGGACAAGCTTCCGCTGTCAAAATACAAATCCTAAACGAAGACGCATCCAATTCAGGAAAATAAGGTCTCAAATAGGTCAACATTGAGGGTGCCATGGCGCCAAAAGTAATATGATGTTGATGGATAAGTTCTGCAACTTGCAAATATTTCACTTGTCCATAAGGAATTGTGTATACACAAGCTCCTCGCGTTAATGCAACCAAAAAAGATTGAATGGAAACATCAAAAGTCAAATCAAAACACTGAAGACATCTATCTTTTTCAGTTACACAAACACCTGTCTTCCAAAACGAATCCATAAAAGCCCCCAAATTCTCAAATGAAATGGCAACGCCTTTGGGTGTCCCTGTACTTCCTGATGTGAACAACACATACGCTAAACCTTTTTCAAAACCAGTATCCTTACTTCTTTTTAATTGATCCTTAATTAGCAGATTCCGCTCAACTGGTTGGTTGGGATTCAATGGAACAAACGCTTTCCCTTCCATCCATAAAGCCAGTATGGTCGCGTAAGTTTCCAAGTCGTCTCTGATCTCCAAACTGCACACCTTATCCTCTATATGGCACACCTTTTCTCGGACTCCAGAAACGGCTTCGCTCAACTGCCGATAAGTAAAGTATTGTCCTGCAATAAAAAAGGCATTTCTATCGGCATACACTTCCATAGCGTGCCGTAAAGGACGCAACACATAATCTTCAAACAAATCCTTCATGGTTGTATTATATATCGACGGTTCAACTGATATGGATTGTCCTTGATTCGCACTTTCCCTCCATAACCTAAAGTTGCTGATTGAAAGCCTAATTCTTTGACAATCTTTTGTATATCAGCATTAAACATAGAATGGGGATAGGAAAGATGTTTGACTTTAACGCCAAGATTCTCCTCAATCACTTTTCTGCTATCCAGCAATTCTTTCCTAACTTCATCCAAACAAAGTCGAGTTAAGCCAGGATGTGTCATGGAATGCGATCCGATAGTACACCATCCAGAATTAACCATTTCCTTAAGTTGACTCCATGATAACGCCAATCTGCTACACAGCTCATAGTCTGGCTCGCTATCTGTTAGTACATGCATAGCATCTCTCATGTTCCTATTGGATTGGTAAATTCTTTTCATCGAAGCCTCAAAACCATCCACATCATCAGAATAATACTGTTCCATTTGAATCCACCATAAATCAGATGTGCCTTCTGGAAAGTTCCCAACAAGAAAAATTGTGAACGGTATTTGAAGTGCCTTAAACAATGGATAAGCATAGTCATAAACATCACGAAAACCATCATCAAAAGAGATATTGATATATTTGTGACTTAACAAGCCGTATAACTTGCGCTGTGAATTTCGCACTATCTCCTCCAAATCGACAAAACTATAACCTTCTCGCTTATGTTTAAGTATCAATTCTTCAAGATAATCGGGGGTGATTTCCAGTTCACGATTGCTCGGAAACAGGCTACGCTCGACTACCACACGATGCAAACACCATATTTCACCCTGAATAGGATGAAAAAAATGCTTTGTTTTCGTAATCAATGACATTTCTTCAATACTTCAATCAAATCTTCCGTCCTCATCTCCGCACCTCGCCCACTAAGATGAAAATAAGAATTAAACATAAGAGAGTCAGGGAAAAGACAGTTCTCTGGTTCGACCATAAAAGACAAGCCAACGGCGCTCACAGCTTTCTCTATATTCTTTATGGCTTTCTCATCCTGAACATATTGCGAACACGGGTAAGGGGAAGCCACAAGCACAAACTCTGCACCTTTAGACTCTACGCAGTCGCAAAACCTAACCAATCTTCGAATCGATTTCCCATACACTATTTCTCTCAAAGCAGGACGTTCCCCTGAATGTACCGTAGATGCCATCCCATAATGAGCCACCTCGTCACCATATACATTGAAAGACTCTCGAGTGAATAAATCTTCAAAGTTATCCACCTTTGCAGATGATAAATTTATCAATTTTTTGCTAGCATACAAACAGATGTTAGGAATCATCGCTATCCATTGTCCTAACTTCACATATCGAATACACTCCTTGTTGACATCAAAAAGCAATGCTACAAGAACATCTTCTCCGTTATACATACTCTTACTCAAAAAATGATGATATTCGAGCGAAACAATCACAATGTCACCTTCATGAATGTCGTTTTCAACTTCAGACAAGATGTAGTTCATTCCCAAACCAGCATGAAGCCCCATATCCACCACAGGCATTTCCAACGTCTCCTCAATCATTGCACTCTTAACACCAAACGGCCAATTGGAGCCACCAACCAGAACAATCTTTGGCCCAATTAACGATTCCATCCTCTGATGTTTATCAAGACTAGCAAAAAGACTATTATCTGGAATTTTGTTGTTGGGGATGAAGAACAGAGCACCAAATAATACAATCAAAACCAGCAGAATAGCTATCGAAAACCTAACCAAGAACTTCTTCATCAGAACGCAAAATAAATAAACGCAGATGGTTTTCCAGAAAAACGAATGACCACTATGGTGAACATCACATAAACCAAATAACGCAACCAAATTGGACATCTGACCAAGAACTCGAGCCCATGCTGCTTGGAACGGCCTAACCATTCCATCAACAGCATGATTAACAAGCTGACCCCAATCACACCATACGTTTCCTTGTTTTTCAACCAAGGCATCGAGAACAATGACCGATTGAAAACACCACACACATACTCCCAAGCCATCCCAAGGCTTTCTGCCCGAAACAAAATCCATCCGATCATAGCCATGAAAAATGTCAACAAAATCTGACCTGTTTCACTTAGCGTAGGCAAAAAGTGCCCTTCTGCAACTTGATTGGTAAACTTCCGGTTTTTGCCAGTTATGATCAATGGCAAAAAAAGTATTGAATGATACGCACCCCAAGCAATGAAAGTCCAGTTTGCCCCATGCCAAAAGCCACTCAAAAGAAAGATAACAAAAGTATTCCTAACAACCTTCGACTTACTCACACGGCTGCCACCCAATGGAATATAGACATAATCGCGAAACCAAGTCGTCAAAGAGATGTGCCATCTTCTCCAAAACTCAGCGATGTCACGGCTGAAGTAGGGCACGTTGAAGTTCCGCATCAACTTGATTCCAAAGAGTTTGGCCGTGCCTATTGCAATATCGGAATAACCTGAAAAATCACCGTAGATTTGGAAAGAGAAAAAAATGGCAGCGAGAAGCAAGGTGCTTCCTGTTTGTTCTGTGTAGGTCGAAAAAACTTGGTCCACATACACGGCACAATTGTCGGCCACCACTATCTTCTTGAACAACCCCCAAAGGATTTGCCGCATTCCGTCAACGGCGGCGTCGTAATTGAACTCTCGTTTCTTCAGGAACTGCGGTAGAAGGTTGGTTGCCCTCTCGATGGGGCCGGCCACCAACTGTGGAAAAAACGAGATAAAAGCAAAAAAGGCTATAATATCCTTCGTCGGTTCTATCTTTCCTCGGTAAACATCTATCGAATAACTCAAGGCCTGAAAGGTATAAAACGAAATGCCTACGGGCAGTATCACCTTCAACAACAGCCCATCCGTGGAGATATGGAAAAGTTGCGCAAACTCGGTGACAAAAAAATCATAATACTTGAAGATAGCCAAAATCATCAGGTTCAGGACGATGTTGGTCGTGGTTACCAGTTTCTTTTGTCTTTGTAGCTGATTGATTTCTAACAACTTACCCCTTCTCGTTAAACTCTGATCAGTTTGCTGGTTCTCAACCCTTTGCATCAATATTCCACTGCCCCACGAACAGAACGAGGTGAAAGCGATGAGCAACAAAAAACGCCAGTCCCACCATCCATAGAACACATAACTGGCCACCACTATAAAAGCGTTCTGCAACCTCAATTGCCAATTGGACTTGCTGATGAAACGGTCGAAAACAAACCAATAGAGCAGGAACACTATCGGCAAAAATACCAAGAATTCTATTGAATTGAATAGCATTTTATCTTATCTACCACCGAGAAGCATTATATTCAACGGCCTAAGCCTTCTAACCAAATATGTCAATCCAAAGGACACACTAAAGGCTAAAACAAAACACAACAATCTGTTTATCAACATATTACCACCTTCTTTTACTGCTATTGGATCTATTGGAACGATTCCAAAGGTAAACCATTTGTTGTAAAGTATGAAGAAGTAGGTTTGAAAACAATATATCCCCATACTGCAAACACCTATTTTTGAAATTGCTTTCGCAAACCCACCTTTCATGCCAAACATCTGATTCGCAAACAAAAACACGGCAACAAAAAACACGCTTCCCAAAATGCCAACAAATAGCCTAAACACATCATAGTACAATTGAAGCCAATCGATTCTATCTTCCTTTAATATACAACTTCCACTTATATACACAAAACAATCTAGATTATAATGGAAAAGACATGCAACAAAAACAACTCCTCCAATAGCAATGACAGCCACAAGGTGCTTTTTCAGAAAACTAACAAAATCATGCTTATGAGCATAATAACCGAATAAAAAACAAGGAAATGTAAATTTGTACAACTCGGAGAACCATTTATCGGGAGTCAGGAATGAACCGAATATCAGCAAAACCCATACAAATATATTATCCTTAAATAGTTTATTGCCCAAAAGCACACCCATGGAACTATAAAACAAAGCCCACAAAAACCAGAGTGTATAACGAGTTATAGATAGATAATTCCGGATTTGTTCAATAACAGTATATTCAGGATGGACCCTAAATACCCATACAATGAAAGAAAAAGAGAATATTGGGAGAACCAGGGTCCGGAATCTGCTTGTCACAATTTCCAATACTGTCTTTTTATGTAAGGTATTGAAAAACAACCAACCACTAACCACCATGAACAAAGGCATGTGAAAACTGTATATTATCTTGAACAATACATTGTCATAATACAGCAAAGATCGCTGATATTCACTGCCACTTGCAAATTGTATGACATGGCCAAACAACATAAGAAGAATGGCAAAACCTTTTATTACATCTATTAAAAGATTTCGTTTCGATTCCTTCTCCATAGTAACTTCACATTCACAGCACAGCACTAACAATTCATTTACCTAAGAACTGCTTCACTTTCTTTTTAAATGATATGTAATTGTTGTATAATGAAAGCAAACCTAATTTATCAAATGCAAGTCTTCTCCTCTCGTTCCTACTAATCTCATCCTTTTTCCTCCAAGTGGCCGCATTATAATGATACGATACTTCAAATTTGTCAGATGGACTTGATTTATACCCAAATACACCCGTGCCATAAACCACCATGCCATCGCTAAAATGCTGAGTCTTGTCAATATACTTGAAACCTCGTTGAGCCGCATATTTAGCCACAAGCCTATCGTTATCCACATAGTTTCTGTAATTACGCGCATATTCTTCATCGGCATCGATGGCATTGTAGAAATCACGTAGAGCTACAATCATTTCCTGATTTGGCACACAAGCCAAAGTGGAAGTTAGCATCTCGAAATTCGGAATCTCTGTTCCCGGAATCAACGGATTTCCCTCTTCATCTATCTGATCTATACCTTCTTGTAAAAACTGTTCTTTAAACAATTCAATTCCCGAGAAGAAATTGCAATCCAAAAAGCGGTCAAACTTTTGGAACACTTCCACATCGGTATCCAAGTAGATACCACCATATTCAGCAAGAACATTGTAGCGACACACATCTGACACCAGAGCATATTTCTTCACCTGGTAAGCATATTTCGAGGCCTTATATTTATTATAATCGAAGTTGGACTCATCCCACCGCATGATTTGGTAATCAGGCATGAGTTTCTGCCAACCTTTGATACAATCGCGCTGCGACTTGGGCATCAACCCTTTGCCGAACCAGCAGTAATGGATGATTTTGGGTATCATAGTCTTACATTATTTCTTTTTTATCCATCCCAATGGGGAAAGAACCGTCTTTCCCAATTTATATGCTTTTGACTTGCGAATGCTGTTCGCTTCATACGATTGACGGCAAAGCCTATTCACTCTCTCAAACACTTCATCGGGCAAATCCAAGCCTTTGTGAATAGGTAATCTGTCATGCCATTTCTCGGAGAAAAGCTCTATGTTATAAGAAAACAAATCGTTACCTTGTTTGGAAAACTGCTTGCTTTCCGACCAACAATGCTCGGCTAACACAGAACGACACACACAAACTTTATAACCAGCCTCTATCACCTGCATACAGATGTCCATGTCATACATGTGAAAGCCTTTATAGTTCTTGTCATCGAAAGATATCCTATCGAACAAAGATTTCTTTGCAAAGAAACAGAAACCATCAACTGCAACCACTTCGATGATATTCTTCTCCCCAAACCAATCTTCGTGGAAATGTTCTTCCACAACACCTCCGTCGTTGTTCAGATTACGTTGGGAAACGAATGGCGAACTATACCAATACATCGGCGTATCGGGCAAAAAATGGGTTCCTGCAAAACCGATTAAGCCTATTTGTTCATCATCATTGAAATGCTTTTCAATTGTTGCGCCCCAATTCTTTGAACGAAAAAGCACATCCTCATGAATGAAACAAAGAATTTCACCTTTGGAGCGCTTGACGCCTTCGTTATAGGCTTGAAAGATGCTGTATTTATTTGTTGAATTATCAATTATGACCAACTCTAACTCACAGCCCACGGTTTCCAGAACATTGCCCTTCAGTGATAAAAGGACATTCGATTTCCGAGAACAAACGATAATCGAAACCATTATTTACCAAAAATCTTTGAGAAAGGCTTCAAAATAGTCTTTCCTAAACGATAAGCCCGGGAATTCTCTATATTCTCCAATCTCCGCAATTCTTTATAAAGATACTCCTCTTCAAGTCTAATGCTTTCATCCAATACGGAAACAACTTTCTTATCAGGCATCACCATCCTAATCCTATTCAACGCAGTAAGCCACTGAACAGAACATTTCAGTCCTTCCGCCCAAACACCTTGCCCATACCTATACACCGCCATTTGGTCACGAAGCTTGTAAATTTTTCCAGAAAGGGCAAGTGGCATCCAAACCGAATAGTCGTCAACTACAATCCCGCCTATCCTGGACTGAATGTCAGGTTTGTACGCGCTAGTACGATAAAGAACAGATGCTGTATGCATATAATTTGCTTTGGCCAAATCAAAGATTTCTGTGACTTCTGGCACCTTCATTAAATTGTCATCGGTCAACTCCCCCGTCAGTTCGTTCAACACTTTCACAGGATGAAAACAAATTGCAAAATCCGGGTGCGACTCCATGAAATCGACCTGCTTTTGCAGTTTCATAGGATCAGTCCAATAATCATCGCCCTCGCAAACGGCTATGTATTTGGAATCCTTACTAACTTCCCACATGATTCGATACAACCCTCCATCATGTTTTGAATACTGGTTCTCCTTTTCGAATATTGCCCTGATGACACATGGATACTTTTCAGAATATTCACGTATTATAGCCTGCGAATTATCAGTTGATGCATCATCATGGACCACTGCATAAAACGGAAAATTCGTCTGCTGCATGACGAATCCGTCAAGGCATTGACGCAAATATTTTCCATGATTATAAACAAGGCATTGGATTACTACTGTATTATTCATATTATTTCATTGACTATTTCAAAGCATAACAAATAACAAGTTCATAGCACAATCAGAACGAATCTTATTTCTTTTTAAAAACTTGACATACTTTATGATGATGTCCAATCTAGCTCTATCAATTATTGTCAGTTTGCGATTAAAAGCACTGTATATCCATAAACCCAAACCTTGCAATGAGTTATAACTGTCTTCACGTAACCTATACCCGCTTTTTGCTATTCGAACCACATCTAGTATTTCTTTCAAATGTGTTCTATAATAAATCTTACGCCAATATGGTATCAATTGAGATACATATAATGCCATATTCCATAATACTATACAATCGTCTGCTCTACCCAACTCTGACGAAATTTGCAAATGGTTAGTATAATGCATATACACATATCCCCAGTCATCCAAACATATTACACTACCAAACTGCAAATGATGCATGGTAATAATTTCATCAACATAACGTTTGCCATACAACTCCACAGGATTGACCGCCTCGTTTCTTCTATATACAAAAGCATGGCTCTCAACAAATGCCGACTGCTCGATAAAATCTTCCGCAGTAAGAATCTCTCCCGTTGAAAAAAAACGATTCGCTGCCCTCATACGTAAATGTCCTCTTTCTAAAGGCTCACCCTCATTAGCTATCCAAATATTGGCCATACAGCAACTACAATCTGGATGTTGTTCGAGCAACTCTACTTGCTTAAAATAAATATTTGAACCTTCCTTAAGATAATCATCACCGTCAACATAGGCCATGTATTTTCCTTTAGCGTATTTATATGCATTACATCTATTCCATCCGCTCCTATGAGAAGTATTAGCAGGTTTACAATCATCAGAATTGCACCGATAGGCTCTGATTTGACGGAACTTCTTTTCATATTCTTGCGCCAATTCCCAAGAGCCATCAGCAGAGGCATCATCACTAATGATAATTTCATACTCAATAGGAAGTGCTTGTGCCAATATGCTATCCACACACCTTTTCAACAAATCTCGCTTATTATGCGATATTACAACTATTGACAATAACATGAACTATAATGTATTAAAACCCAATTTGTCCTTTTTTATAATGCACATGTGACTTTATACCACAACCTCTGCCTCACTCAATGCTTCTTCAAACCTTTTCCTAATACTTTCTTCTTTTTCTTTGTAATGAGTACTAAAGTTTTGTTTTTTGTCATTTAGTGATTGTCTTTTCAAGTAAATCCTATACCTCTCAATCACATCTTCAACTCCTATATTTTTGTAATGCAACAATTTCAGTTCCGGAGTACAAACTTCATTAATACACCCTAAAGGGAAGCACTTATGAGCACCAGGCTCGTAATTTATCTCCACAATCCCACACGGATCAAAAAGTATACACTTATCATACCATTCAGAAGGAACCCCTCGTTTGACTATTTCCGTCAGCAAACACCCTTTTTTATACATCGGATAGCTTTCCGCATACATCTCATAACCATGTGGATGGAATAATGTCTTTTTTTGTTTCATTGCATTCAACAAAAACTCTTTCATTTGAGGATGAAATATGAATTCATCCATATCACATACAATAACATAGTCGGCCTTCCCTCTGGATTTCTTCCAACAATTATTTTTTATTTTCACTTTAATCGTATTATCGTTCCCCTCTGTATGAAACTTCGTTATCATTGCATTTGTTTTGGAACGAATGATTTGTTCTGAATTATCTGTTGAATCATTGTCATAAAAATAAAAACTTTGAACAAAAGCATCATAATAGTCAAATACAAAAGGCAAAATTTTCTCCTCATTCCAACACAATGCATAGTAGTGCACTATGGGATAATCTACACCTAACATCTTCTTTTTCAATCGAAGCCATGAATGTAACAACGAATTCAAAAACAACTGGAAAAGAATCTGAATTTTCTTTCCTTTCTTTAGTTTAAGTCTACTATTGAGGAAGTGTTGTTTATCCATAATATGTCGTTTTCTTCAGATGATTTTTATCTATGATACTAATAATTCCCCTAACATCACCACATGTTGTCAGTTCTTCAAAGAGTTTTGTACAAATCTAATGTGATTTTGACAATTGACAATGATCATAATTTCTAATGCTTCTAAATCTAATATTCTAAAATCTGAGGCTGTAGTACAATAATAGATAGACCGATTATTTCGTTGTTGAGTTATGGAAAAGCAAAGACACACGGCGAAGAGCGTGATGGAACTGTTCAGGCAGTTGCCAGAAGGGGAGCGGGCCAAACTCCTGAAGATGCTCGGAGAAGCCCAAGACGGCAATGAGGACTTGGAGACGATGCTGACGGAGAAGCGGTTCTCTGGCGGTCGGGTATGCCCGATATGCGGAGGCGTCCATGTTCAGCGCAACGGCAGGCGTGCCAACGGCAGCCAGAAGTTCGTCTGCAAGGACTGCGGCAAGACGTTCTCCATCAGGAAGAACACGATATTCAGCGGCACGCACAAGAGCGCGTCGGT
>Ga0326514_10000448_pt1 | contig 28184 bp, 44 predicted proteins | sample 3_2548_0518_D_FD_203653 | JGI IMG/M metagenome (GOLD analysis project Ga0326514, IMG submission 203653) | Bovine rumen microbial communities from UC Davis, California, United States - 3_2548_0518 | ecosystem: Host-associated > Mammals > Digestive system > Stomach > Rumen | place: USA... | reverse complement strand
TCAATCCAATAGTCTACATTGTCGCAATGGTCATCACGCCTAAACAAGCAATCCTTGCATAGCACGACTTCAATGGTCGGAGCATTATCTATATCTGCGACGCTGACCACATTCTCGAAAAACTCTTTATATGAGTGTTTCTTTTTCTTCTTCAGTTCGTTCGCATCAATCATCAGTCTCATCGGTTCTCCTTTCTGCCCAACAGCAGAATGAGTCTTCACAAACCGCCGAACTCATTTCTATACATACCCCGATGGGGTTGTAGTATTTGCAATCCTTGCACCGTATGATTTCTGGCTGTGCGGATGGCAAGTTCTGTATCGCAACCTCTGCCGCTGTCAAACCCATATTGAACCCGTTCGCAAATTGCCAATTTCCAAAACTCCCAATTTCAGCATTATCCATGTATTCAATAAACTTTTGATGCCCAACAAAATGCTCTGGATTACAATCCTTTGTAAATATCTCCGGGGCATCCATCGCCGCCTGTCTGTCAATCAGGTCGCTCATTTTGTCCCTCCTGTCCTAACCCATTCGGCAAACCTGCCACTATGGATGTACTCATTCATCGCCCAGATCATCGCCGTTACTTCATAGCTGTCAAGGTTAATGATTGTGCGGTTTCGCTCTTCCAGAACATGACCTGCATACTTCAATTTCCGCATCACGCTGTTGCATACGTTTTCTAAACCATCTCCAAGATTCCAAGGAAGTTCCTTCTGTCTGTCAATCAGATCAGCCATCTTCCTCGCTCCTTTCCATCTTCGCACCGCAGTACCAGCAATATCTGACATTGATCCACGGTCTGAACTCCTGTATCCTTCCGCACCGAGAACAGCGGTATGTGTTGCACTTTCCGGGTGTTTCGACTTCGAGCTTCCAGACGGCGTGCTTTTCGTAAGGGTCTCCGCCGTCACCAAAAGCCAGCCATCCGGGTTGTACTCCGAGGGCTTGTGCCACTTTGCCGATTGCCGTTACTCTCGGTTCGGCAAGCTGATCGTGCTCCGCCTTGTAGATGTAAGGCACAGAGACTTTAGCCTTTCTCGCAAGCTCCTGCATCGACATTCCCTTGCACTTCCTCGCCGCCATCAGTCTCTTTCCGTACGTGTCCATCTTTTGCCATCCTTTCCATGAAGTCTTTTCTGGACAGCCGTTCCCAACGCTTTTCGTCAGGAACGGCCTTTTTCTTCTTTTCTGCTTGCTCAATCCTTCTGTAGTGATCGTCAAGCCAAGTCGGTTTCGACATCGGGAACGGCATTATCTTTCCTCCCGTTATAGTAGCTGTTTCGATATTCCTGTTTTTTCTTCTCATAGTCTTTCCTGTACTCAGTCAGGATGTAGACCCTAGTCCTCGCCCGGGTGTTGTATATCTTTTCCAGCACCTCAACCGCCTGTGTTACACTCACAACCGGGACAATATCGAGATTGTGCTTTTTGACCATTTCAAGCATTTTCTTGTTATCCACAGCCGGGCAATCATAGCAGAACGCAAGTGCCACAAAGTAATTGCTCCGATACCCGGCTTTATTCCCTATTGCCCCATCAAACAGGTTGATGTATTCGAGGGCTTTCTGCCCGTTTGAATACTGTTCAGCAGTGCAGGTGAATTTCCCTGCCTTGATAAATTCATTGATCTGCGAAGCTCCTCTCAATGCATAGGCTATCGGCTTCAGCGTCAAAGTCTTCCCGTACCTGTCGTAAAGGATTTTCAGGTACTTATACGATGTGTTGCCGAGTTCCGCATAGCAGTTGATGTAGTCCTCCATCTTCCAGTTTGTCTGTTTGATGTTCAGCTGGATGCACTCGTCAACCCCTGCCCCCATTGCAACGACGTAGTGAACCGGGAGACCCAGTTTTTCGAGTGCGACCCGCCGGGCTTGCCCGTCGATGATCTCCATCTTTTCATTGACAATGATCGGAGACATAACATACCCGACAGCCTGAATACTCTCGATCACGGCATTGACCCGTGACTGCTCAATGCTCCGATTCCCAAGCAGGTGCTTGAACTTCCAGTAGTCCTTTGTCTCGTAAACGTACCCAACTTTCGTGCTCATGTGTGATTTTCCCCCTTTTTTACTTTATTCCGAACGGCAGTTCGTCGTCGTCCTCGTCCTCGTCTGCGGAAACCGCATTTTTCATGTAGTCCTCGTAGCTCATTCCACCAGTATGCTCGACAAAGTAAGAACCCTTTCTCTGCTCCTGCTTCACTGGCTTCGCCTGCGGCTGTTCCTTGTCTTTCCTCGCCCACGCCCGTATAGTTGCAAGATAGTTCTTGTAAGTTTTTCCCGTCTGGGCTATATACTCGCTCAGCCGTTCGATTCTATCCTGCCAGTCGTTCGGAAACTCGGCTTTCAGCTTTCCAAGATCATCGTCAGAAAGAAGAACATTCTTGTACTCACCATATTTGTGCCGGGTGGGCTTGCTCTCTCTCTCTCTTTCTTCTGATTCTTCTTCTTTTTCTTTTTCTTTATTCTTTATTCTTTCTTCTTCCGTATTTACGTCACATTTACGTAAACCTTTACGCAAAACATTTACGTCATTATTTACGCTGTCGGGATTCGCAAGGGCTTTCTGCTTCGCCCGGTATTCCCGGTGATAATTCCGCTGATATTCCCGGTATTTGTCCCGGCTTTCAAGTGACTGATACCTTTCCCAAGAGGACAATTTCAGGATGTTGTCAATGACCTCGATCATGCCGAACTGCTCGAAAACTTTCAGACCCAGCTTGACGGTCTGGAGCGGCATATCGAACTCGGTCGCAAGGGTCTCCACGGTGTACGGAATGTCTTGCGTGATATACACCTGCCCGTAGTTGTTGATCTGTCCGGCAAGGCACATCAACTGAAACCACATCAGGCAGATGTCCGTCCCCTCCGGGAGTTTCCTGATCTGCTTGATTTTGCGATTGTCGAAGATATCGACCTGCAACTTGATCCACTTAACGTCAGACATTCTGCTCACCTTCTAAGCTGTACCGGGAAACATACACCTCTCGACCGCCACGTTTCGGCACTTTCGCCACTTCTGTCTTGATGGCGTACCCTTCTTTCCGCAGGTCATATATACGACCCGACAGCCGGGTGCATCCGTACTCCTGAATCGCTTCAAGAGTCGTAATGCTCCCATGCCGCTTTAAATGCTCGAGAATCAAATCTTTATCTGTCATGGCATAATTCCTCAACTTTCTAATTAGAATCGCTTCTTGACCCCTTTACGTCTCTTAGAAGGGCATATCCTCGTCAATATCTTCCGTAGCAACAGGCTCGAAGGTCTCCTGCTCCTTTGCCGGGGCGGTCTGTACTGGCTGGGCATCCTGCTTGCCATCAGCAAACTCCTGATTGTTGACCATAATCTCGAAGGTCTTGACGGTGTTGCCGTCCTTTCCCTTAAAGGAACCCGTTCTGATCTGCCCCTGAACGGCAACCCTCATTCCCTTGCGGAAATACTTCTCGGCGAACTCTGCCGTCTTTCCGAAGGAAACAATGTTTATAAAGTCGGTCTCGCTGTCCCTGCCGCCCCTCGGCACTGCCAACGAATAGCGGCAGATGGTGGTTTCTTTCTCTGCTTGCGATCTGCGAAGCTCCGGGTCTCTTGTCAGTCTTCCGATGATGATCACGTTATTCATTTTCTGTCCTCCATATACTTGTCAATAATGGCGATTGCCGCCTTTTCTGCGTCGCTCCCGGTGTTCCGAAGATTCTCATACAGCGGCTTGTTTTCCTTGTACAGTTTCCCAAGTGTCGAGCCGCCTGCTTTCATTTTGCAAGCGTCCACAAATTCCTGCGGGTACTCAGGCTTTTTCGGTGCTACCTGATGGGACTCGGCATCCGGGTCAACCATTTCCTCTGTCGGGATGCAGAAAATCTGGAAACATGCGTATTTCATTGCGATGCTCATGGCTTTGTTGATGCTCTTGTCGCCACTGTCCATTCCCTCGCCGATTACCTCGGTCTCAATAGTCGAGCCATCAACGGTGGACATGAACGTGTACCGCACCCTTGCAACAGAGTAGATCAATGTTGTACCCCTTGCGTTCTGCCTTTCCTCTCTCGACACCTCGATCACGGTGGGAACGATAACCACATGGGCTTTTGTCAGCAGAGGGTGCAGAACGTTCATCACGTCGTCGATGCCCCTGAAGTTGAATCCCTGCATCGTGTTCCTGCTGTTCTTGCCGATTGCTCCGATCTCCTGCATAATCGTCTGAACGCCGTTCAGAATTTCCATGCTGTCTCTGATAGGTTCCATGTTTTACCCCTTTTCACTTAATCTGAAGATTCTGACCTCTCTCCCCGTAGTGGAAGAAGTCGCTTGTGTTGCCGTTGTCAAGATACCGCCTTATAACATCGTCGTCCGGGCTGTAGGTCACCTTTTCCCGTCTGAATTCCTTCGGAAGGTCTGCCGGGTTCACGGTGTAGACCAGCGGTTGCTTGCCGCCGTTATTTCGGACGCTAAACGAGAACAGCTCCGTTTTGAACTTGGTCTTCCCGGTCTCGATCATGGCTGTTTTCAGCCGTTCCTTCATTCTGTCCATGTTACTGCGGATTGCTTTTGCTCTTTCAGCAAGGCGTTTCGCCTGCTTCTCAGCCGCTTCCGCATCTGCGTCAAGCTGAGCAAGTACCCTTGCGTAGCCATCAGCCTTGTCCTCAATCTCCCCGGTGATGCTGTCCATCGTGTCCGCTATTGCCTGCGGGTCAATCTCCGGGTCGTCTGCCATTTCCAGCAGGGTTCTGTACTCTGCCGTCAGATCATATAGTGTGCTCATTCCTTCACCTTCTTGATTGTAATGTGATTCACGAGGTACAGCGGAACGACCGCATCCCCGATCTTGATAAACTTCATAGGATGCCCGGTTTTATCTTCGCAGATGATCACGTTTTTCAGGTGGTCTTCGATATTCCCGACAGCCTTTCCAGTCACTGTAACATTGTGCATCTTCTTCAGATCGTCGTCCCACACACGGGAGTCTGTTACGATTTCAAATTCAAACATTGCAATTGCCTTTCTGCCGTGATATAATCGGCTTGTGTGATTTTCTAAGCGTCTCGCCTGAGCCCCTTGCTCGGCGGGGCGTTTTCTGTTACTGGGATTTTTCTATCAGAACGATCTCGCCGGGAGTTCGGGCATAACCGCAACGTAAACCCGACGTCTTTCGATCTTTTCATGATTTCTGTACCTCGGATAGAGGTTCATGATCTTCTGCTGTGCCTTGCGGGCTTCCGCTTCCCAGTAAGCTTCCTGCTCGCTCCGTCCGTTGATATAATGGTCGAGGGCAATCTCTTTGCACCATTCAACCTGCTTTCTTAACCGCTCCCGTTCCTTTTTCTGACTTCTCGTCATGGCTCATACCTCTTTCTGCTGTTGTTTTTAGTACCGCCCGGACAAGCACCGGGTCAGGTGTGTTACTTGCGGAGACGTTTACGCTCATCCATCTGCGCCAGCCTTTTTGTGATCGCCGCATCTGATACGCCCATCACATGGGCGAGTTTGTGTGACCAGATGATATAGCTCTTGTACCGTGCCCCCGGCTTCTGGACAATCTCGCCGATGTCCCATTCCCCCGATTCCATGAAACTCACGAGTTGCTTTCGGGACAGACCCGTGATCTCGCAAGCTTCTGGAATTGTTAATACAGCCATCCAGCCTTCCTCCTTTCCTCAAAAGTAAAAGCGTCGAAGGGGACTCGAACCCCCGTCTGCGGCAGTAGGATTGAAATCGGATTATAGTAGTGTTCGCAGAAATACTCCTATAGATAAGCATGATATCCTCATTCAGTCCTGCTCCTGTACGCCGCCGATCTTCCTATAGCCTTATGGCTTGATCTACCGACGCTCGATCTTTCTGCACTCCGTATGCATCCTGATCGTTGACCGATGTTGCATCTAATAACGCCCTGAATATCACATTCCCAGTACGATTATTAGATTTGCCCTTTACGGGCAAGCCGCCTGAGTGAATCGAACACTCGTCAACCGCTTACAAGGCGGTCGCTCTGCCTTTGAGCTAAGGCGGCCGAGCGGCTCAGGCGATTGCTTCCACCTGAGACCGCTTAAAGAAGGACGAGTTTTTCATGAACATTTTCTGCTCATCTTCGCCCGTCTCCTTGTTCTTTCTCGTTGTGTGCTTCCAGATGGTGAACTGGGCGATTGCTTTCTGCCCCTTCTGTACCTGATAGCCGAGTTCCTTCCACGCCTGATAGGTGTGAATTTCTTCCGGCTCAGGGATTTCTGTCTGGTTCCCTTCGCCATCTACAACCTGCAGGACTCTCCCGGTTGTCCCGATGATTCCCTGCTCCATAAGTGCGAATCTTGCTTCGCTGATAATCTGTGCGTTTGTCATGTGTGATTTTCCTCGCTTAGTAGTTCTCATTCGGGTCTTCCTTTCTCGGCTCCAGATCGCTGTACGATTCCGCAAGCTCCTGCCGGGTCAGGATGACCTCTTGTTCCTGTTCTGTCATGTGTGATCTTCCTTTTCTATTCACTTGTCAAAGTCCGGGGTGACGACCGGGAGATTGAAAACTGTAGGATGAGCAGGTGCTTCACTTCGGGCTTTCCCGACAGCTCGCAACTTGTCCGCTCGGCAAGTACTGTGTCCTCTCGCTGACCGATTCTTCCTCTTGACGGCTTTGACTATGGGTATTAGTGGATATCGGCTATCCCTGATTCGTTTTCTTCCCAAGTTCGAATCACTTTGCTCACTTTCCATGTCGTCCCTGATTTCTTCGGTATCTTTACCGGGTTCTTGTCTTACACATCCATCCGTCTGGCTCGTAGCCAGCCTGACCGCCATGTCACTCTGCATGTAGCCCTACCTGAACCCAGTTCATTCCTGCTTGCTTGCCTTTCCTATTCAGTTTTCAATCTCCAACGGTCAACTATATTCTACTAAATTTTTCTAAAATAATCAACCCCTATTTTCTATATTTTTCACTTTTTTCTAAAAATATTTACTTTTCTACCGCTCCGGGTTATAATATCCTCCGTATATACTTTTTATAAAGGGTTCGATCATAACTATTCGTCTATCATAGCCCGGCGGCAGGTATCGATAAACCACTGCCGCTTGTTGTCCAGTCCTTCCCAAAAGGCTATGACATCCGCTTCGTACTCCCGGTGTAAAAGCACCTGCACAGACTTCATGGTTTTTTTCGCCCACTTCTTTTGAGCGGCATATCCGCTCGCCTTGATCTGGGCGATTTTCTTTGCGTTGGTTTCTGCTGACATTTTCTGCACCTCCTTCCGTGATGTTATCATTCTTCCCCGAGGTAGTCAAGTTCGTAGTCCTTGATCTCGGTCTCGGTCAATTCCCTGTAATACACGATTATGTCCCAGTACTTCCCGGTCTCGTCGTCCATTCTGTCCTTCACCCCGGACGGCTGGCAACCGGGGCTGAAACCCCGGAGCCGCATTCCGTACTTGTATCGCTTCATCAATACCACCCTTTTTCGTCTGCATCACGCAGAAATTGTCTCGCCGCTTCCATGTAGTAGTCCACAACCTTGTCGTCATATCCTGCTTCGTGCAGGTAGTCGATGAAGTTCTTGCCGTCCTCGTATTCCAGTTCCTTCTCGGAAAAGCAACTGCACACGTCCCAGTCACCTTGCCAGTTGTTGATGTGATACTCGTGGTTCGCCATTTCGTAGTAAAAAGCCGATACGGCAAACTCTTTATCTTTCATCAATTCCCGAAGGGGATCAGGCTTGCTGAAATAGTCCCGGATGATTTGTGCATCGCTTCTCAGGTAGAAGCCGCCACCGCCGAAGCTGTAAATCTTGTCCGTGTCCGTCTCCTTCAGCCCCCGTTCTTCCATCGCCTGCTTGAACTGATTCCGTCCGAACGCCCAGAAGATGGGAAGTGCGTCGAACTCTGCCTGCCTTGCGTCTCGATACTCTTTGTAAGTCATGTGTGATTTCCTTTCTGCCGGGGATATGCCGCCCCGGCTCGGCTTGTTATTTTACTCGCAGTCGAACAGGACTGCGATAACAGGCTTCCTGTTATTATACTTTTCTGAAAGCCTTGTCATTACATCGAACAGGGCAAATCTTGGAATCTCAATATTCCTGTCCTCAACGTCTGCCGAGGCACTTCTTGTCCAAATGTTGAGCGAATGTTTCCCCCCGCTGATTGTAAATGTGATTTCCATGTGTGTTTCCTTTCTCCCCGTATATGCCCGGTAGGTCAGGCTTTTTGTCTTACTTGCTGATGAACTCCTTGACCTCTGCCAAGGTAAAGCCATATCTGTCGTTCCCGTCGTGCATCCACTCGCCGTCTGCGTTTTCTGCATCCCAGTAGTTATCGCCGTTTCGAAAACTATGAAAGATGCACTCGCCGTCCGGGCTGTAGCCGTCCGTGCTTTCCGCCTTATAAGCCCACATCCCGTGAGAGCAATACTTTGCTCCGACCTTGAAGCAGGCATACCCGGTATAGCCGAGGGTGATTGCCGTTTCGAGGAATTTCTTCATCTGCTTTAACTGGGTCAAGGAAAGGGTCTCGTTCCACCAGTCGAAGATGCTCAGTTCTTCGCAGACATCCCTGATGTACAGGCGGTTCAGTCCGTAGGACTTCTTGATAGCTTCCATTGCTCTGATCTTGCTGTTAACGTTGTTGAGGGTTTCTTTCGTTGTGAGGGTCATTTCTTTATCTCCTTATGTGTGATTTTCTATCCGGGGTTGTGACCGTGACTTTCGTCCCCGCATTTCCGGGCTTTCGCCCGTCACTCTGCGATTTACTTGATCAGATTGATTCTTTCGTACTCATATTTCCCTTTTCCGATAACAAGCTCAACGGGGTAAGTGCATCCTCTTCCAAGTGTCGGAAACTCATATTCTTTTTTGAAGTAACAAAACGCTTCCTGATCTTTGTTCCAGTCAATGTTGTATTTACGCTTCATGTAATCCTTGGCGGCTTTCGTCATTCTTTCTTCGCTTTCATAGTCGGTATATCTGCCGCAGATTTCATACAGGTGATTTGCTTCTTTCTTTACCTGCTTTAGAAAACTCTCGGGTTTCGGAAGGGCGAAGGCTTTCTTGTCAAGCATCTTCACGAACTGCTGTTTAGTTATGTTTTCGGGAAGTGCCATGTACATGGGCTCGATAATATTGTTGTAGGTTTCGAAGCTTACCTCATATCCTGCAAGTTCCTCAAATTCGTGATGCATCATTTTGTGTGATCTCCTTATGTTTTAATTTTTATGTCTTACTTAACGGTCAACCATATAATACCATATTATATATAATATGTCAATCACTTTTTCTAAAATTTCTAAAAAAGTTTGAAACTTTTTTCTATCCGTGATATAATGACTATGGTTTTTTCATCTCCTTTCTTGTATTGTGTGATACCTTTCTTTTGTGTGTGTAGACCTTTGGAACAACCTCTCTCTACAAAAAGTCCCCGGATTTTTCCGGGGTCTTTTTGTTTATAATCGGTCAATTACACTTTCGTATAGTCTTGGATTAAGTACGCTTAAAGCGTTCATCAGATCGTCAATCACCGCCATTGCGCCCTCGTATACTATATACGGGACTTGAATTCTGCTTTCCTTTTCGTCCATGTCACTCATTGATAAGAGCATCCCATGTGATATTGCCCACTTCCCCATCTGCGGTCAGGCCATGTTCCTTTTGGAAGGCTTTGACGGCATATTCCGTACCCTCGCCGAAGATTCCATCACAGCCACCGCAGTACCGCAAGTCGTAGCCGTGATATTCAAGCATTCCCTGTACAGATGCAACATCCGCACCCTCGTCACCGATTCCCATGATTCTGATCACTTCTTCATTTCCTCCCGATGGTGTAGGTTTAGGCTCAGGCTCAGAGCCATGATATTTGTCATAGAACTTCTGCCCTCGTGCCCGTCTGCGTTCAAGATTCTCCACGCTCTGATCAGCCGGACGCTCGTACCATAGGAGTACCGCATCCGAAGCCTGTGCGACAGAGGTGGCTTTTTTGAGGATGGAAAAGACAGAAGGATATTCCGCTTCTATTTCCGCAGACAGATAGTCAAGCTGACAGTCGAGGTTTCCGATTGATGCTTCCATTAAACGGGCATGACGCAGGAGTTTTTCTTTGCGAGTGTGATACGTCCACTGGGCAAGCCCGTAGCCGTTCCCATCGTCGGAAAAGTCCTTGTATGTCCCATCATCCACCGCTTCAGTGTAGTCCTCGGAAGACCACCCTGACCCATATTGGACGATAGCCGCCACAAGCCCGGACTCCGCTTCAAGGTTTCCCATCAGACCAGCCGCACCGAAATCGTTTCCGAGCCAGTTGGAAAGATAATCCCATATCCTGTCAGGCTCTGCATGGTAGTCAGCCGGAGCAAGGGAAGGAACGTCAGCAACGAGTGACCAATCAGGTCTGCCGTAGGCATAAATCCATCGATCAGAAAGATCGTATGTACATTTCGCCACCCCTCCCGGATAATCGCCCGTATTACCTTCGATGGTGTAAACATTGCCTTGGCGAACGTCAACCACGATTCCAGTATGGTCGTCACCTTCAGCACCAAAAAAGATTTGATCTCCCTTTTCGGGTGTATCGAACAGGGCATTGTCTTGCTTGTAATACCTTGCGGCATACTTGCACCCAGCCCCAAGCGAGGACGTAGGCTGACGGAGCATTTCCCTTGCCGTGGGATAGTTGAAGCACTCGTCGAACCCAGCACAGACGAACAGCGTACACCAATCGTGGAAATTCTTGAGCGTGTTCATCCATCCATCGATACTGTCGATCAGCCTTGCGTACCGATTGTCCTGATTTGGACCGGCCTTATAGCCTACCTGAGACTCTGCCCAGGCGATCAGCTTGCTGACAGCTTCACTCTTTGTCATTGATCACACCATTCTGACCCTTGTAGTAAGCGTGAGTCGAGATACCGATAATAGCACCAAGGAATGTCTCGATTACGCTGATCGTTCCGACGATCTGCTCCGCATAAGGAAAGCCCCAAAGTTGAGAGAGTCCCCAGTATGCCGATGCGATAGCCGGGAGAACGATCACAACTACCCATTTGAGAATGTTGTACAGTTTGTCAGGAATTTTCATGATTTGCTCCTTTCCGTAATCTTGAGTAATCTTGAGTAACCGTGCGTATTCGGAGATTTTTTCTCAATATGAACGAATAAATTCCCCAAAAATACCGATTTGCTTCAGGAATCAGGTCGTTTTCTTACATTTTGTAAGATTTACTCCTCTGCCTCTTCCACGGGAACAAGAATAATATTGCCCTCTGCATCCCTCTCGACTCGATGCGTCACAGAACCGCCAGCACCCGAAAGGATGACCCATCCCTCGATCTTTCCCGGAGACAGAGCCGTAGCAGAGCGACCACCGTCATATCGGCAGTAGCGGAGGATTCCATCCTTCAGAATATCATAGAGGACGGTCTGACCCTTTGCGGTACTCATGCCGCTTTTCCAGACCACCACACCGGCGGATTCGAGGACGGACAGGCGGTGTTCGATATCGGCAAGCACGGCAATGATGTCAATTTCCTTCGCTTCGTCAGCGTGTTCAGCGGCGATGGACAGCAAATCGGCTTTCTGCTCCTCTGTCAGGTTGCCACGAACATAGTGCCGTTCAATGGTCTGCTCCATCCGCTGAAGGATGTAGCCGCCTTGAAGGATAAGGGATTTTAAAGTCTCATACATGATTTAGTCCTCCTTATGACATAGCCGCCACGGCGGCAGAGATTTTTTTGTCGATGTATTTCTGAATGTCGGCCTTGTAGGTTACGGAAGTGTTGCCCGTATCGCTCCACACGTTGTTGTCACCGAGAAGGGAGCGGATTTCTACAGGGTCGAGGGTGAGGGTGATGGGGTTGGCGAGAGGATAGACAATCTTCAGCCCGTTTACTGATGCCTTAAAATCAGCGGCCGATGAAAATGATGTGTTTCTGAAATATACTTCTCTAACTGACGAAGAAGGGAAATATGTAAACTTTCCATTATCAGGGAAATACGACGGAGTGCTTCGTGCCCCGTCAAAACCATATCCATCACACAGCATAATATTTGACGAATTTCCGGGGTATTGTTTGCTTGGTGTTGCATAGAATCCTCCTTCCGTTGAGGAACTTTTTTTCCAGTTAAGCGTTCCTAAATCGTCGAATGTATTCGTCACCACCAGCTCCCCCGTCTCCACATTCAGCTTGCCACCATACACCTCGGTGCTGAAGGGAATCTCATGGGTGACGGCGGTGTAGGGTTCGTAGGCGGTGGCGGTAGAACCAAGTTCAATTTGATTATTACAATCGGATATTGAAGTTTGCGTTCCTCCATAATTCCTATATCCAATTACAAGTATTCCGTCTGCTCCAGTTGTAACCGTTCTCGGATGCAAATTAGATACCCCATTTGATGATGACGATGCTGTCTCGCCAGGCAGGAAAGCGAACAAATTTGCTACACCGGGAGTCGGTTGCGAGCAGTCTGTGCTTACCGTGTATTTGGTATTCGCTTTTAATTGCACTTGCACTTGCTTGATGTTCGTTGTCGGGTTTACAAGCAAAGAGCCATCCAATAGATTCCTCCCCGTCCTCGTGACCTTCGCCCCGTCCCATCCGCTGATCGGGCAGATGTTGGAGTAGGGAGCATAAGAGGTGGCGGCTGAGCCTTTTTCAATTTGGACATTTGAAAGAGTAATTGTCTGCGACCACGATGTGATAGACGCATAAAAGTATAACGTTGTATTCGAGCCAGAATTAAATGTATGATTAATTTGAGAGTCCGCCGCCTGATTGAAGCTAATAAGCAAGCCACCGTCTGCCGAATAGACTTTAATTGTCGTAGGTGCTGTACTTTGATGTAATCCACTAATGGTGTATTCCTGATTTTCTTCGGTCTTGAACTCCCAGCCGAATTTATTTGCGTTTCTGTCGTAATAGGTTTCCGTGATTGTTGCCGTTCCGTCTCCGCTCGTGATTGTCACTGCTGATGGTACAGAACCAGTTAGCACAGTCACATTAGTGTTGAGATTCAGCAGATTCTTCCCTCCACCGCCCGGCCACGGATTATCAAATCCATGTAAATTTTGCACGGGGTCGATGTCTACCACCACACCCATCGGCAGATCGTCCGATCCGTCCGGGAAAGATGCCACAGAGCCGCTTGCCGTGTCTTCGGGGAGGATGGACATCCACCGGGTCGCATAATCGGTGGTGCTTGCCTTTACAAGTGCCTGTCCCGGTGTGCCGCCAGTAGCGATGCCCTCGCCGGGATCGCCTTTTGCCCCTGTTGCTCCAGTTTCGCCAGTATCGCCCTTGTCACCCTTTTCGCCTTGGATGCCCTGTTCTCCCCGGTCTCCTTTTTCGCCTTTCTCTCCGGGGACACCTTGGATGCCCTGTTCGCCCTGTTCGCCACGTTCGCCTTGGTCACCTTTGTCACCCTTTTCACCACGGTCACCCTTTGCACCGGGTTCCCCTGTGTCTCCCTTGTCTCCTTTCAGCCCCTGCGGAATGCCGAACGTAAAAGTCCCATTTGCATACGATGCAGTTGCCGAAGAGCCGGGAGCAAGAGTATTCGCCACGGCATCAGGATGGCTCAGTAAATCAGCCGCAGATTCGGCTCTTTCCGCTTCATCTTCTGCCTTTTCAGCCGCAGTATTCAGGGCGGCGATGGTCTGAGTAATCACATCCTGTTGTACGGGGGTCGGTTCTTCGTTCGTGGCTTTCGGTCTTTTCACCACGGGGATAGTGACCTTGTATTCTGTTTCTCCATCAGTCTGTTCGTCATGGAGGAATACCCACGCATAGACGGGTAAGCCAGTCTCAAGAAATTCGTCAGGGATAACCACAGTGCCGCTCTGACCGATTGCAGTTTTCGCCGTACCCGACGAATCTGTGTTGCTAAAATGCACCTCGAAAACATCAGGCAGATTCAGCCCAAAGAACTGCAATTCCTGTCCATAGTCATACTGATACAGTTTTCTGGTTGTGATCTCCCTTTGATGCCCGAAAACTGCATTTAGTATTCTGTACTCCACCTTGCCTGTCCCCCTTTACAGAAGATTCTTTTCCTTCAGCCGCTCCACCTTCTGATGGATGTAGCCGTTGCCGCCCATCTTTTCGTAGTGCTCCATCTGCTCCCAAAATCTCTGCCGCTCGATCTCGTCTACCATGTTTCCCTGTTCCACATCAGCGAGGAATGAGACAAGATAGTTTTTGCACGCTTGCATATCCGTCTTGTCGATCTTGGAATCCAGTTCCTTGAGACTGTCCTTGATAGGTTCTAACTCCGTGACAATTATCTTGGTCAGGTATTTTTTCAAGTTCACGAACATCTTCCAAAAGAACCCGGCAAAGCCGCCAATCGCCACGATAACCCCACAGACGGACATGATTTGTCCGATTGTTATGTTCTCCATTTTAAAGTCTCCATCCTTTCGTTATAGGTAGCCGTAGCACAGCAGAAGAAAGCCTTGCCAAGAGTCTGCCATTCTTATAGTTATTGTTCCATTTGAGTAGCCTACACTCACTCGTACATTGACACCTTCAACGTATTGACTCCACACCATAGTGCCACCTATCTTGACAAGGGCGGCTATAGTCACAGGCATTGTAAAGTATCGGTATGCCGTCCCGGAGGACGGGTTTATGCGTCCAACTATTTCCAAGGATTTATATTTTCCTGCGCTGAAAGACCACGACTGAGACGTATCGCCGATCATGGTGTATGCAAGTTCAGCACCATTTGACGCAATTTCTTTCACCTTGAGTGTATCGGCTTCCAACTCTCCAGTAACCACATGCCCTGTATATGTACCGCTTCCGCCCTGTGGTCTGCCGACGAACAGAGCGACCGGGGAAAGAATGGATGTCGCACTTTGATTCGCATTCGTCATTGCAATCGACGGCACATAGCTCGACCCCGGTGGGTTGCTATATGCTGACATTTGCAGGATTCCGCCACGGGTATTGTTGTACATCCTGCCATCAACATAGAACAAGTGATGGTCTATTTCTGTTCGCCCATATTGCCCAGTCAGTTTTATTTGTTGACCGTCTATTGATGCTCTTGTGTTATTACGACCATCAATCCTGATATACCCATAAACTGGCTGTGGTTCTTCATCGTCCGTATAGGTGGTTGCCATCTGAACCGCACCATCTTCGGTGACAACGAACGAACCATCACCGATATTGATGTCACAGGCAGACAATGTTCCAGTATTGATGTTGGAAGCGTTAAGGTTGATGACGTTTATCATCCCTGCGTCAAACGTGCCATTGATCGTCCATACGGAGTTATATGTTCCTGAGTACCCGTTATTGCTGAATCCGATGCCGCCTTGATTCATCCTGATAACGTTCGTTGCCGTTGTCATGGATGGGGTGTCCATAACCAACAGTTCTTGCGGATGCCCGTCAACGTCACGATTCAGAACAATATAGCCGCCACTGTTGCCAGTGATCAGAGCCGCATCTTCTGCCAGCCGTTGTTCAAACCAGTCTTTGGAGGGCAGATTCTTTGTGACTTCCTTCACATCATCAGACAGTTTCTGAGCGATATTCGCCCTGACCTGTCCGATGGTCATTTTGCTATATCGTTCATTCAGAATGTCGTAGTCCGTGGAGACTATACGGGCTGTGTTCTCGATGCCAAGAGCCTTATACTCTATCGTCACAGTATCGCCCAAGGCAAGCCGTTGCAGGGCGGCTATATCCTTGTATTCTTCCGTCTGCCATAGGGCGGCAAAAGATACATCTATTGACGTGGGTATCTGTGACTTTGCATTGTTGGCGATATAGGTCTGACCCCATGTCAGCATCTGTGCCTGTGTAGGTTCAGTCTCAAAATCTCCAGTACAATCTGCGGGGATTGATACATGGAATCCAAGAGTATCAGCATATTCCGACCATATCACGCCATTGTAATAGACGTTCCCTGCATCGCTTGTCCAGTACGGCACGACCCCAGTCCAAAAGCTATTGATCGTGGTTTTCTTCGTGGCATCCATCAGATTTATGCCGTACTTGATGTGGATATCCGTATCCTGTCCAAGTCTGTTTTTGAGGATGCAGTTAAAACCAGTGAAATCCCATTCGCCGCCGTACACATCGAGGAAAGACCCTTCTACTCCACCGAGAGCCGATCTGACTGCCATCGGCACAGTTGTTGTGATAGGCGAGGAAACCGCCCTTGTGGTGGAGAAAGTGAAGTTATTCGTGGTCATGCAAGCCTGTTTCAGAGCAGACAAGCCGGAGTATAGGCTTTGACCAGTAAAAGGCTTTGCCACGATACCCCGTAACTGATAGGAAATGTGCCATGCATTAATGACCACCTTCCCATTCATCGGACGGGAAATAGCATAGACTTCATACGGTTCTAACGTCCCTGATTCATCATGCGGCGCAAGGATAATAGACCCTTCTTCAATCTCGCTGAAATGCACCCCGTCAACGGGGTAGATCATGTCTATTTCGTAGGTGCTATTGATCACAGTAAGAGCATGAGCAGAAATCGCTTCCGACAGTCTTCCAAGTCCCTCATTGTTGAAGGTCGTTGTGCCTTTCGGGAAAAGTATAGGCTTCATAGCGTCCACCACCTCGGCTTCATTCGTAGTGTGAAAGTACCAGTATCAGGGCAAGCCACCCCCGAAGTTCCGGCAGGGATATAAATGTCCTTATGGTTAGTGGTAAAGGCTGAGTTCAGATTAGTGTTGCCATAGCCAATAAAGTCCATAGTCTCTGTGTCGAGAGTGACACTCGTAAATCTTGATGCCAGTAAAGATGCAGAATTGATAGACGCACTCGAGAAGTCTATCTCTACCAATGACTGGCCACTCGGAAATTGTATTGTCAGAAACGGCTTCGCCACAAACCCAGTTGGATTTTCCAAGTATCTTGTTTCTTCTCCCGAACTAATGACAATTTCTTCCTCGCCTGATGTAAGAAATTTCTGTGGCTTGCAGTCGAAAATAATCTCCACCCGTCCTGCTTCATAGGCAACTGACTTTCTCGGCTCAGTACCGCCTTTGAAAGTGCCGTACATGAAGAAATCAGGCCATATTGATGAACTGATCTTGGAGTACATCGGCTCTGCCAAAAGTGCGGCAATGAATGATTCAAGGCTTGTCTTTGCAGTCTCAGGACAGTACAGAACCATCTTGCGTTCCCGATTGAACCACCGATTATTCGATCTGTGCAGATCGCCGTTTCTTCCCGGCACAGAAATTGACTCATAATCTGGAACTGCCCCTGCTACCTCGTCGGATAGCAGGAGCAAGCCATAATCCCTTGAATCAACTGTGCCGTAAATCATATAATCACTCATGCGAACGCCCTCTCAGCCCTTTCGTATTCCTGATTCAGCCTATCCATAACGTACTGGGCTATTTCTTCCTCGTCCTGTCCTTCCCTCGGATAGACATTGATCACAACGCCGCCCATGACACCGCCACGTCCTGACCCATTAGACGGGAACTGCACGATATTGTTCATTCCGGCAAACGGGTCTGTAGTTATGTCGGACAGATCAGCCATTGCGTCCTCGACGGCATCGGTATTTGCTTCGATACCAACAGCCATGCCCTCAGGAATCATCTTACCGATCTGATCACGGAAGACACGGGACGGGGAGTGAATACCAAGCATATTCTTGATGGCATTCAGAGCGGCTTTTGCGGCGGCAACTGCGGCATCCCACAAAGCACCTACAGCCTGTCCGATACCGCTGATAATACCTTGAATAATGTTCTTACCGATTTCAAGCCAGTCAACGTTTCGGAATGCGTCGAAGATAGCTGAAATTATCTGTGGCAATGCGGCAATCAGTTTAGGAATTGCCTGTATCAGACCAACAGCCAACTGGACTATAATATTGATACCGGCTTCAATGAAGTCGCCAAGGTGATCTATGATATAGTTTATGATGCTTGTAATTACATTCAGAATCGCATCTATAATGGCAGGCAGATTATCGAGAATACCTTCTGCCAAGGCGAATATCAGTTCTATGCCCATCTGAATGATCTCAGGCAAGTCCTCGATGATGAACTGAACCAAAGCCATTAGCAACTGTCCAATCGCATCTATGATGGTCGGAAGGTTGTCAATCATACCCTGAGCGATGCTCTTGACAATCTCGATTCCCTTTTTCAGCAGTTCAGGCAAGTTCTCTATGATATATGCCGTAATTGTCTCAACCAACTGAAACACCGCATCTATTAGTGTAGGCAACTGATCTAAGATACCTTCAACCAGTTTGAAAAGCAAATCAGCACCCGCCATCACGATCTCAGGCAAATTTTCGATGATGACTTGAAGGAAACTTTCTATCAGTCCAGTCGCTACATCTATGATCTGCGGCATGATCTCGAACAGATTATCCATCATGCTCTGTAGTCCTGATGTGATTTGAGCAACGCCGGACTCAGAGTCGCCGCTGAATATCTGCGTCAAGCCGCCCATGACCTCAGTGACGGAAGGCAAGAATGTTTCGATGATTGACCTTTTTGTGCCGTCAATCGCCGTGTTCATATCCTGCAACGTATCCTGATACGCCGCTGATGCCGCTACCATTTCATCTGACATCACACCGCCAAGATCATGAACGGCCTGTCTCATGGCTTCGGTGTCTTCGGCGGATGTGTTCAGAAGCGGTTGCAGTTCCATATATGACCTGCCCAGCAGATCACTTGCAATCGTGTTCCGCTCTGTTTCATCGCCAACGTTTTGCAGTGCGGTAATAGTCGCAGAAAATAATTCTTCCTGTGACATTGCCGCCACTTGCTCTTGGCTGATGCCCAGTGCTTCAAACGCCGCACCGCCATCCTCTACCGCCTTTTGGAGCGTCTTCATGGCAGGTTGCAAGGCAGATATAGACGTTCCTGAGTGCTGAAGAATAGCGTCCCATTCCTGATATGCCGTAGCTGACAGACCCAGTTTCTGAGACTGCTTGTCAATGGCATCACCCTGTGAAGCAACCTTCCCAGTTGCATCTATAAGAGCCTTGCCACCGGCTATGGTCGCAGTTGTCAGAGCCGTTACCGCTCCCACAGCAACCTTTGCGCCTGATGCAAGTCCAGTCTTTAGCTTTGAGCCAAAACCTGACCCCTTTTCTTCTGCCGATGCGAGGGATTCGTCATACTGGGATGAATCCAACGTCAACGAAGCAACAAGGTCAAAAACGTTCATCCTGTCTCCCCCTTCGGTTTGAAACTCAACCCGGCATTTTCCATGATATCCTGTGCAACCTCTTCCGCTGTCCGTTCGTCTTCCTTTCGTGGGGACATGATTTCCGCAAAGCGTCTCGTGAGTGCTTCTGCGGTGTTATCCCGTCCGAAATACTTGATGCAGTTATCAGCGATAGCTTTCAGAGCATCGGTTGTGTATATCTGATATGCCCGGTCTATCTGACGAAGGCGGTACGTCTGAGCAACGTGCTCGATAATGTACCGCCTTCCCATTAGTTCTATGAAATCTGTCCTGATGCTTTCAAGGCAGATAAAGTATTCATCTGCCCCAATCTGCTCAATGAGATAAAAAAACTCAACACACCTTCATCGCCCATCAATTCCGCAACCTGACCAAGATAGAAGGACATCGGATAGTCATTGACGTTCTGCGGCTCTACAAAGCACGCAAGGGCAAGGACTTCCAGCGTTTCTTCCGGGTGCTTTTCAAGGCAGTTGTCAAGAATCAGGCTCATGTTCTCAAACGCCTTTTTCTTGATCAGTTCGGCTTTCTGTTCCTTGGTATCAGCACCATTGAAGTCGGGCATACGTTTCCTGATTTCGGTGATCTCATTCACTGTCAGCCATTTTTCGACTGCCTTTTTGATACGGTTCGTCTGCTTCAGAAATTCGATGGGCGTGCAGGTAGCGAGATTCTTTTTATCCACAGCGTGTTCCTCCTGTTGTCAGCCTTTACACTGTCCCGGCTTTAAGATATACCTCGAAGGGAACTGTGTCCTGTGCATTAAGGCTATAATGTCCGTGATACTCAAAGGCAAGCTGGCCTTTTCCATTCTTGGTTGTAGTGATCTGTAAAGAAGTCTGATTCAGAGCGTTCAGCAGGTGAATAGCCATGAATCCGGCTGTTGCACCTGTGTTCTTATCAGAGTAGTCACCAATCCACCACACTTCCTTGAAGTCGGTTGTACTCAGTTCGTTGTTCGGTACTACCTTGTCAACGCCGCTCGTGGATGTCTTTGTGGCAGAGCCTACAAGGGACTCAAGACTTGACCCGGTAACAGTCAGGAAAGTTCCGCTCATGACGGGGTCATATCCGTCAATTCGCTTTAACTCCATCATGTTGTTCGGGCAGTTGTCGATATCCTCGCCCCAGTCGCTATAAGTGGGATTGGCGTTGAATGTGATACCGCCAGTCGTTGCGCCAAGAAGGTTTCCGATAGTACCATCAGCAGGGGTAAACTCATCAACGAGGATACCAGCGTTCAATACAAGGTGCTGAAAAGTATCGTTCGGAATCTGTGTATACTTCATGTCCTTTTACCTCATGATTTTAAAAATTCAATCTCCACAAGGAGATTGATGCGTTTTATTTGCTTGTCCGCATATCCCGTATCAACAGGCTGAGCGAACGGGGTTGTGTTTGATTTGTGAATCCACATCATACCGCCATCAACTGGTAGTGTTACACCTTCGCCGATAGCCGTTCCTATCTGATCGGCTTTAAGTGATATATCTTCCCACGTTGCGGAGCGATACCATAGAGAGACATTTACCGCCCTGACCTGATCATATACACCCGAAAATGCTTCGTAGGTCAGATACGGAAACTTGTCCTGTTCGTTGAAAATTTCCTCATCTATGCTCGTGAATTCGTTGTATGCCGGAAGTCCGAACGATGACCAAAAATCATACTGCGCTTGCCATGTGTTCACAATTCACCTCATACGGGAAGGGTGTATTCTTCTGCCGTTACATTTCGCATATTCAGCGTGGCAGATGCAGGGGTTTTTAAATCATCCCCATCGGATGTCACCCGAAGCACTTTTCCGTCAGATACACGTCTGAGTAAATCGTGATACTGAAGGTTGATGTTCTTTTTCGTGGTAATCGTGTACAGGCTTGTCAGTCCTTGCACAACTCCGATTCGTGCTTCTGTTGATGCGTTAAAGGCCACCGCCGCTTGAAAGGTAGCACCGTCTGTATGCACAGTCTTGATACCGCCGTATCCGTCCGGCTGGGTCGTCTTGTCAATCATGACAAGCGTTTCCATAAATTCATCAAGCAAACTCATGGCAATTTCCTCCACGGGTTCAGACGTGATGCGAAAGCACTTTGCCACGTTCCGCCCTGACCATTTGCTGACGCACCGCCACCGCTTTTGCTGTAGCTGTAGCCGCCAAAAGACTCGGAATTGTAGGGAGACATATTGACGGAATCATAGCCGCCATATTTGTCCTGCCACAGTTCGATTTCATCAGCCAGTGAAACAACAACGGGCGGTATAGCCATAGACCACACCGCCCCATGAAACTCCTCCGGCATCAGAGTGGACGGATATTTATGCACCCCGTCATTGAACAGGCTTCCTACAATCCTGTAATATTGTCCATCCTGTAATGACAACGCACCGCCCACAAGGCTTATATGTCCGTTATCATCAATGACGAATGAACCTATCCACTTGGCCTGATCTCTGTCAAACCAGTTGTGGAGATGCTGACAAATCTCGGTGAGCATATATCCGTTCCCCCTTTACTTCAAGAACTCGGACATAACATAGCCGCCGTCTTTGACAGCAAGCCAACCATCCGGCGCATTCGCCGTCTTGTCAACCTTGATCTTTTCCCCATACGGGAGAACCGCAAGGACTTTGCTTTCCTTGTTCGGTTTCTCCCGTAGGTTCAGACCATCTTTCCAGTTGACGGAGTATGTCACCCGTTCTGCCATCTTTTAGCCCGCCGGATAGGTGATAGTACCCTTCACAACGCCGCCAGCGTATTCCGCAAGAATCTGAATGCCATCCATGACAAGAGATTCGATCTGCGCACGTTCCTCATTCTGATAGCCGGACTTGATTCCGATGAAACCAGTCTCATCAGCGGTCAGGTTGAAGGCGTTTGCGATATCGCCGTTCATGGTCAGGTAGTACAGAATCAGATTCTGCTTTGCGGTAGCGATGAAAGTACCAGCGGTGATGCGAGAAGACATGATCACAGTACCGAGACCAAGGAAGTTCTCGATGTAGTTCATGCCGAATGCGGTCTGCATGGAAATCTGCGCACCGCCAAGATACTTGGCAACGTCAGCAGGGTTCACGAAGTATACAGACTCAGCGGTATCATCCTCGAATGCGACCTGAAGTTTTCCCCATGCGTCAGCAAGGGCGGCCTGTAAACCCTGACCAGTAGCGGACACAGAACCAGTGATAGTTCCGTTAAGGAAAGTAAACAGGTCAGCACGCACGCCGTTCTGTACCTGACGCATCAGGGCGGCATCGGTCTCATTGACTGCGGCATCATAGCCGGACTTCTTAATTGCTTCGGCAGATACGGCCTTTCTCCACTTCTTCAGAGTGATTTCCCCGATAGGAGTCTTGGCGGTCGCAAACTGAGACAGGGGAATGACTTCGCCTTCGGGAACTGCGCCACTCTGTAAAGTACCAGTGGTGGTGTAGTAGTACATCGTAGTTCCTTCCATCATGGGGATTCTACGGGTAACGCCCAGCACTTCCATCAGTTTGTCAAGGCTGTCATGGGTAAACTGCTGAACAAAATCGACTTCTCTTGCCTTCGCCATCTGCTGAATGGTAATCAGATTGGTTTCGGCGGTAGTGACTACATTAGCCATTCTTTTTCTCCTTTTTAAAATCCGAATAATTCATGGTTTTCGGCAATAGCCTTCTGACGTTCGCCACGGTCTTTGATGCCCATGATCTGCTCTTTTGTCATCTTGCTCTTGCCAGTATTAGAAGGTGGGGTCGCTGTGGTAGCACCTTCTTTGGTGGTATGCTGGATATAATCAGACCATTCTTCCTTAATGCCCTTGAGAATATCCTTGCTGTTTTTGGCGTTGCCTTCGCCGTCAAGCTCCAAGGTACTCAGGTCAAAATACTTGATAGCCTTCTGCACGCCAGCTTCAGTTAGCCCGGCATCTTTGGCTATCTTTGCAAGCACATCTTTTTTCTGTGCCGCAACTTCCTTGTCCTGTACCTCTTTCTTGTAGTTGTCGTATTCCTGTTTCAGCTTGTCGTAAGCATCGTTTCCCTTCGATGTGGTTTCGACCTGTTCCTTGAGGTCGGAAATTTCCTTTTTCAAAGCGTCTACAGTTTCGACATGGGCTTCAATGATTTGATCTACCTTGTCCGCTTCAATTCCAAAAGCGGCTAAAAATTTGCGTGTCAACGCCATAACAATTATCCCCCTGTTCTTCGGTGGTATTTTCCCCGGTTCTTCGGGTAAAACAAAAAAGAGCCGAAATGCAGTTATACTGCAAATCGGCTCTTGGCTCTTATCCTTTGGCTCTTGGCTCTTTATCAGCAACCACAAGTGGAATGATTCTGCCGCATCCTCTGCACTTGACTGTTATCTTTCCGTTTTCAATGATAGCAATCAATTTGCCGCAGTCACACCGCACTTCGTTGCTCTTTTTTTGTTTGCTCAATTCTACCACATCCCCCACATAATCGTCAAGTGTTGATTATCTCAGCTGTTCCGCAGTTCCTGATCAGCTATGGCTTGATAGGTGTCAAGGTTGTTCTGTATGGCATCACGCAGGAAGTGTATTCCCTTCATGCCACGTGTGATATGCACGTTCCCTTCATCGTCCTTGTACATCCACGGGGTCTGTCTGCCGCCTTCGATGTAGATTCCTGTTCCCAGTTCGTTATATATGGCATATTCGTTGTTCGTCCCGACGTAGGTGGTTTCTGCGTCGATGTCTGATTCATGGGATATACTGTTTCTCAGGTTTCCAGTGTCCACACGTCCTTCTGACGTTATGATGTTGATTGCTTCGCCTTCTGCTATCTGTCCCCACGTTTCGAGTATACGGGCAATGATCTCATCTTTCGCCGTGATGATCTCGTCTGCGTGGGACTGCATTTCCACAGATACATTCGCCATTATCTGCCGCCCTCTTTCCAGTCCTTGTAACTCATTTCACCCATCTTCGGGGAAGAGGTTACCGTATTGCCTTCAAATCCTTCGACCACAGAACGCATGGTGCAACGGCAATTATAGACTTCACCAGCATCAGCATACGGGTCACCCGGATACATGATCTCATCGCCGTATTCAGTCACCCAAGGCTCGTCAACGTCAACTCTGACCCCGTGTAAATCCCTGTGTGTATGCCTTGTCCTATCATCCAGCGTTGCCACCCATTCACGCTTCATCTTGACACCCAGTTCCACGGCTTCTTTCATACTGTCTTCACGCCCTGCGTTCTGTGCTGAAGTCATCATGGTTCTTGCGTTTCTGACAGCGGCATCATAGTTCTTTTCCGTGACTTCTTCAAGGCATCGAGCCATTTCCGGGATAGACTGCCCTTGTACTATCGCCTGTGTAACTACGGATTGCACTTGCTTTTTGTTCCATGCCACATCCTTGTTTTTCTTGATGCGCAGGGCGGTTTTTGAGCCGGGACGGGGGTCAGGTATCAGCTTCGGATTCTCACGCCACATCTTTTCAACCGCCTTGCGATTGTACAGGTCAAAGGAATATGTGAGTTTTCCCGTCTTCTGAATCTGAAATGTCTCAAAGTTCCGATTGAGGGCGTAAACCTCTGCCATGTGTCCATGTACCACGCTTTTCGCAATGTTGTTCACATTGGCGTAGTCCTCTGCGACAGTTTCAAGCAGGGATTCCCACCGCTTGCCCATCATGATATGACGGAATCGCCAGTCCTTGTAATCCTTTTCGGTGATCTTTCCAGCGTCAAGCAGTTTCTTTTGTACTGCGTCCTGATCGGTAAACTGTTTCATGTAGGCGGCTAACTTTTCGGTCAGTGCGTCAGCCGCCTTGTAATATTCCTTTGCCAGTTCCCCTTCGATGGTCTCTATAACTTCGTCTGTTTCCCGGTGCGCTATGTCAACGGGAAATCTGATCTTCCTTGCCATAGCATCACCCCTTTATCAAACTTCCTCTGTCTGTTCTTCCGGCTGTCCCTGTGTCTGCTCCTGATTGTTTACAGACTGGGCGGCGGCTACCTGATCTTCTAACTGCTCAACCTTTGCCCTGTAGCTTTCGATCTCGTCAGCGTCCATCTGTGCAAGCATATCATCGGCAAGGTCACCGTCCCCAAAGATGGTCAGAATCTTTCTTGTTACATACTCAGGAGTGAGAGCCTGTGCGGCTTGCAGAACAGACGTGATTTCCTCACTTCTGTTGATGATTCGAGAGCGTGTCCATGTTGGTTCATCATCAATCCCCACAAGGTCAAGGATAGCATAGACAAATTCCCTGATTCTGTCCTCGTACTTGTTTGCCTTGCCGTTCATCGGCTCATACGATGCTTCAATCTGCGTGGCGGTGATAGCCCCTGACGCTATGGCCTTCACATCAAGAGCCATGAAATTGTCAAAGATCAGCGAACGCAGAGTATTCAGAAGTTCCTTGCGCCCATTGTAGGGTGCTTCTATGGTGTGTGATTCGGCGGTTGCCCCTTCTGATTCCACTACAGCGGCGTGAACTGTCCTCATGTGGTCAAGGAACTTTGACAGGTCTACGTCATCCATTCCAGCGGCGTTCTGAATAGACCAGTACAGATATGACGCTTCGTCAATCGTGTTCGCAAAGCCGGACATGATCAAATCGTAACAGTCAATCCACTCCCTCATGCCGTCAAACTCTGAGCGATGGAACGAGTTTGCGAACATGGGAACGATGGGAAAAGACGGGTAGTTCTCCCCGTTGTAAATCTTTTCCCCGTCAGCTTCGCTATATGTGATGGTGTAAGTGTATGCCCGTTTCGGTGTGACGATGTATCCGTTGTTCTGTTCGTCCTTATCACCGCCCCATGCATAATCCGTGTATCCATCCACCTCGTAGAAGGTAGCACGCAACGGGCGATTATCAGACAGTTGCCAAAATCTGACACCTACCATCAACGCCCCGTTTTCTTCATCGTACAGTGGAGCGAAGTCCAAAAGGCCAAAGACATCAAGATGGTCAAGGTTAAAGAATCCGAATGACTGACCCTGCACCAGTGCCATTTCTCCGGCCTTCATAAGCTGGGAATCAAACTTGATGCGGTTCGTTCCCAATTTGTCCTTGGTGTCTTTCTTGCCCCATGTTGTGCCGTTGCCAAGGATATATTGGTTTTCCTGCGTGACAAGGTAGTTAAAAAGATTCGTCCGCAGTTTGTAGTTTGCGGAAAAGTTATCCGGCACGGCCTGACCAGTCATGGTATACAGCAGTTTCTGATATTCCATGATTGTCATGTTCTGATGCTCGTAGTACGCTTCTGCCACTTTCGCAATTTTGTACTCAGCGGAATTTTTGTGGTCTTTGATGACAGCCCTGACAAAGTCCATACGTTCCTTGTCTCCCTGTCCAATTTCAAGATAGTCCTGATACGTGATCATTGATATACTCCCCTTTTATCCGTATAACAATGGCTTGTAGGTGCTTTCGCCCTTACGCCATAGTAACCGTGCCAGTGATGCGCAACTATCCGGGGCATCGTCGTGTTCGGCTTTTTCGTTGTAGTCGCAAATCTGACTGATGTATTCCTCGTCCGTCCCGACTACAAACTCCACGTCTGTCCAGATAGCTTTTAGGTAGGTGCTGATCTTGATATACTTGTTCATGTCCTCGTGGTACGGGTTCACCCTTTCACCACGACGCTTGAAATCCTTTGCAAGAAAGCCTTTGTCGCCGTTTGTTTCCAGACTGATCTTCCCGGCATTGAAAGCCGCCCGGAATCTGCATATATCATCCATAACGTCACTGACGGACTTCTGCCACATTTTTCCGAAGATGTAGTACTTTCCGTCATGCCGTCGCATGATGGTGAACGCCGTGTAATCGTCTCCGCCGTATGCCGCATCGACGTGGCAGATTCCCTGTTCCACAAGAGCCGGGTCTGCGTTCTTGACTGGCTCGGTGAACATCACGTCTTCGTCTGCTATGTGCTTCAGCAGGTAGTTGGCAGAAAACAGACTTTTGGTCATGTGTAACCGAGCATCTTCTACCTGCTCTGCTGTCATAAGCCCCGTCTGATAACAGTCGTACTTGGTCGGCGGCGGCATCAGCGAAAAAGCATCGTCCGGGTGCCACGGAGTCCCGGAATTGAATATCCTGCACCCATTTTCCCTATTCCTCAGGTTGTATGCTTCCTGATAAAACGCCTTTGTCCTCTCCCGTTCCGCCCGGCTTGCCCGGTCTTCCTTGTTTACAATATCGTCCGTGAAGATAATGTCGTAGTGTTTACCCGTGACGGACGACTTCGTCCCGAACCCGGTGAGCTGTGACGTACCCTTGATGTCACCCATCAGATTCGTCGTTAAAGCCACGGAATTGTCCTCAATGAGGAATATATCATCTTCCCAGATTGCACCGCTTAAAACAGCCGTTACGGGGCTTATAAGTATGTTCTTGACCTGCTTGATGATCTCCTTCACGTCGTCGTCCGTCTTTCGAATGAAAGCAATCCTTTTCCCCGGCTGAAGAATCATCAGCTCAGCAAGGGCGATGGACACACAGGTGGTCTTGTACGACCCTCGGTGAGCCTGAAGAGTGTCGTCCTGCGTCCCCTGAATCATCCTTATCAGCCACCCGTTATGAATGTCTGTAAGTAGGTCAAAGCCCAGCAGGTGTCCGTAGCCTACTGGGTTTTCCAAAAGAAATTTAATTGCCTGACTTCTGTCCATATTCTTCGACAAGGGCTTCCACCTTGTCCCGTATATCCTGAGATATTTCTACCTTCGCAACCTTCTCCACGGGCTTCTCACCGATGGTGTCACGCACAAGTTCAAAGGCACGCAGGTCACCCTTGACCGCCTTTGCTATCACCGCCTGAGCAAGGGCTTCCGCACCGTTCATGGTGTTTCCTTTCTTGTCCGTGTGGTCTGAAGTAAGCCATGCATCGAAAATCTGGGCGAACGTTTTCCGCTTCTTGAGATTCTCTTGTCGTGCTCTCCTTGCTTTTTCCCGGTCTTCATCCGTGAATTTATACTCCGAAGGTCTCAGGTTCTGTTCGTTTGCCATCTTGCTCCCCCCTTTCTTTTTACTCCTCGGGCAGGGACTTGCGCCCTGCATAGGCGATCAT
>Ga0326514_10000447_pt1 | contig 28211 bp, 21 predicted proteins | sample 3_2548_0518_D_FD_203653 | JGI IMG/M metagenome (GOLD analysis project Ga0326514, IMG submission 203653) | Bovine rumen microbial communities from UC Davis, California, United States - 3_2548_0518 | ecosystem: Host-associated > Mammals > Digestive system > Stomach > Rumen | place: USA... | reverse complement strand
TCCTGTGAGGAAGCTGAGCATCATCTTGCGCTTTTTCTTCCGCCGGGCTCTGCTCCTCCGCTGTCTGCTGTTCTTTGGTGCCCACTTCCGGCGCCTTTTCATTCCTCTTCACACTGCCGTCTTTCTCCGCTTCTTGCTGCGTCTCAGATGCCATAGCAGGCTCAACGTCATTCTCTTCCCCATCAGCAAGGGCATCGACCAATGCTCCCTTTCTCATCGAAGAGGTTCCTTTGATTCCGCGTTTTTTTGCCATGTCCCGAAGGAGCGCGACCGACAGAAGCTGCAGTTTTTCTTTTGTCATAAATATTCCTTCATAAAATTGGATTGTAAGAAAACAGATATAGATAAGATGATTTCCGAGCTGTCAGATACGATGGGTCTTGTCCACGTAAATAGAACATAGCACACTTTTTACAAAAATAAAATACCCTTCGTTTGCATAAATTCCCTGAATCCCTTAAAATGTGCTCTAAATAGATCACGAAAGGAGTGTGGTGTCTGTTGTCAGTACACACAGGCATACAAATTATCTTACTGTTCATCCTGATCCTGCTCTCCAGTTTCTTCTCATCCTCCGAGACAGCTCTGACGACTGTGAACCGTGTCAAGATGCGCAATCTTGCAGATTCAGGCAATGTAAAAGCAAAGAAAGTACTGGAGATCCTTGATCATCAGGACAAGATGCTTTCCTGCATACTGATTGGCAATAACATCGTCAATCTTTCCGCTTCCTCACTTTCGACCACACTGGCGATCCGCCTGTTCGGCAGCCAAAGTATCGGCATAGCAACCGGGATCCTGACGCTTCTCATCCTTATTTTCGGCGAGATCACGCCCAAGAATGCTGCAAATGTCAATTCCGAGAAAATTTCTCTTCGCTCAGGTCCGGTCATACGTACTCTTATGTTCATCCTGACGCCGCTGATCGTCGTCGTCAGTTTTCTGTCATCCGGAGCCATGAAACTTCTTCATGTGAAGAAAGATGGAGGGGACTCGACAATCACGGAAGATGAGATCCGGACCATGGTTGATGTCAGCCATGAAGAGGGTGAAACGACCGGTGAGGAAAGGGCTCTCATCAATAATGTCTATGACCTTACCGACCAGACTGCTGCAGATATCATGGTTCCAAGAGCGGATATGGTATCCATCAGTGCGGATGATAATTATGAACATGTCATGGAAGTCTTTCAGCGGGAACATTTTACCAGACTTCCTGTATATGAAGGAGAAAGAGACCACATCATCGGAATCATTAACGTCAAAGACTTCTGTTTTCTGAGTGATCCAAAGAAACGCGATTTTTCTCCACGGAAGATCATGTACCAGCCGTACTTCACATTCGAATCCAAGTCGGTCGTCTCCCTTATGGAGGAGATGCAGTCAAGAAGCTACTCTCTCGCCATCGTGCTGGATGAATATGGAGCCGCTGCCGGAATGATCACTTTTGAAGATCTGATTGAAGAACTGGTCGGCGAGATCCGTGATGAATATGACACAGATGAAAAAGACTGGATCAAGAAAGTCGGTCCCGGTACTTATCTCATCCTCGGAAGCGTAAAACTCGATGACCTGAATGAAGAGCTCGGAACCGGTCTCGAGTCTGAAGACTATGATTCGATCGGCGGCTATCTGATCCATCAGCTTGGAGACCGGATCCCGCGTACCGGCGACCGGGTAAGAACGGAAAGCGGCATCATGCTCAGCGTCCAGAGCATGAAAAAAAGGCGCATCGAAAGGGTGCGCCTCGTGCTTCCCGAAAAAGCCGCTCCTGAACCGGACAAAGATTCCGGTCAGGGATGATCATCTCTGTATTGAATTATGGAAGGGCTCTGGCTTAATAGTCAGGGCTCTTTTCCATATGTCTCATATACTTCACGACCATCAGGGCAATCTTCAGTGTGATCGCGTCGTCAAAGACCCGAAGATCAAGACCGGTCTGTTTCTGCAGCTTATCGAGTCTGTAGACCAGCGTATTTCTGTGTATATAAAGCTGTCTGGATGTCTCTGATACATTCAGGCTGTTTTCAAAGAATTTGTTAATTGTTGTCAGGGTCTCTTCATCGAATTCTTCCGGTGACTTGCCATCGAAGACTTCGCGGATAAACATCTTGCAGAGAGGAAGCGGCAGCTGATAGATCAGCCTTCCGATTCCGAGCCTGTTATAGGCGATGACCTGTCTGTCTTCAAAGAAGATCTTGCCCACATTCAGAGCCATACGTGCTTCCTTGTAGGATCTGGAGACATCTTTCAATTCTCCCACCACAGTTCCGAATGCCACTATGGCCTGATACCTTCTGTCTTCCGGAAGCACCTTCAGCATATCATCGGCATAATTGTTCAGTTCCTTCTGACCATCAGACATCTGGATCTCTTTTACGATAATGACACTCTTTTCATCGATCTCGGTAATGAAATCGCCTGGTCTGGTTCCGAGCGCCCCTCTTACCAGTTCAATATTCCCGGCATCCTTGTCTCCATCAAGTTCCAGAATATAAACAACTCTCCTGGCTTCCGTATCGATATGCAGTTTCTTTGCACGGTTATAGATATCGACCAGAAGCAGATTATCAAGCAGCAGGTTCTTGATAAAATTATCCTTATCAAATCTCTCTTTATATGCAACCAGCAGACACTGCAGCTGGAATGCCGTCATCTTGCCTGTCATATATACGTCATCCGAATTGCCGCTGGCGATCAATACATATTCCAGGTGGTTGTCATCCAGCACTTTGAAAAACTGGTAGTTGGAAATAACCTGGCTTTCTGCCGGTGAATTTTCAAAGCTGAGCACCGAATCCCGGAAATCAACACTTTCTCCGAATGTCGATGCCAGTACGATTCCTTCTGTATCTACTACGCACATGTCTACACGGCTGATCTGTTTGAGGCCTTCAAGAGTAGACTGCAGAACCTGATTAGAGATCATTGATTTCTCCTATCGTTAATAATTATAAATTATTCGGTAAATTTCCCCGTGAATCTATTCACATTCACCATACGATAGTTATAGTGTAAACTTTTTCTTGCTAAAAATCAATAACTCTTGTATATATTGCACTAATTCCTTACAGGTTGTGCACTTTCAGATTTTCGCCTCCTACCCGAAGCAGGTCCTTTATCTCCTCAGCGGGGAGGTCCAGGTAAGCAGACAATTCCTCCAGTGACGGCTTGCGGTCAAGTTCTGCCTCCAGATCATGAGCCGCATCTGCGAGCTGATTCATACGGTTCAGGACTCGCTTGTCCGTCTTTTCAACAGACTTCGCGTCCTCAACCATTTTCTCCATATAGGAAGTGACTTCATTGAGAAGTACCGCCTGATAGGCAGCAAGATTCTCCTGCTTCTCAAGGTGGTCCAGGGCAAGCAGAAGTCCCATGTTGCCTTCCTGGACCAGGTCCTCCTCGGTGAACTCTCCCGTCAGGTCAAGCGTACCTTTTCCTGCCTTTTTCCCGTCTTTTGCCGCCTCTTTCTCCTGCGTCTCGATCTCGGAGACAAGATCCGTCACGGTTGAAAGATAACGCTCTGCAAGTCTTGATTTTGCGTCCCGATGTCCTTCTGCTGCCATGTGGAAGAGAGTCAGCTCCTCCACTTCATCCATTGGAGGAAGATCAGCCATCTCGTTCATGTACTGCTCAAGGCTCCTGAGATGATCATCGCCTGTTCCGGAAGCAGCCTCCGGCATGTCTTCGTCGTAGACTTCGATCGCCATCATATCCAGATAGTCATAGATCATCTGAAGCTTGTTCTCATCCAGCCCGGTACTCCTCAGTTTTTCCCGGATCTGCTGCACACTGATCCTGCTTCCCTGGGCCTTCGCATCCTTTGTCAGCTGGTCCAGATGCTCTCTGAAGTCTTTTACCTCATCCATATATGATTTCCTTTCCGGGTGCGGCTTTACCGTACCCCCTGGCATGATTACTGATTCCTTGTAACCTATTATCTTGCAAAAGGGCATTATATCAGAGAAGTGAGAAAGCGGGCAAGGGGATGAGGACTTGTCAGACACAATTCGCCGATTCCGTCTTATCGGCATGTTTATTCTCTGATTTTCTTCCGTAACATGCCGTAATCTTTTCTCTGGCATGTTTTATCAGAAAATCTTCTTTCTAACATGCCACCATAGAGTGATCTCAGCTTGAAAGGATATCAACCAGAGGCATGTTTTCAGCCGAAAAAGGCCGGAAAGCATGCTGAAGACTCGTCCCTGGCATGTTTATAATGGAAAATCTCCATTCTGCATGCCAGGTTTAATCGAAGTGTCAGAATAGACCGGCATGTTGCCAGGTGAAAATTCCTCAAAAACATGCCATATGACAAGCCGTGGCATGTTGTAAGCTGGAAAGCTCTCAAAAACATGCCTCTCAAATGAATGCTTACCTGAATGATAAAGGTTTTCAGAAAAATCCAAGGGCGCCATCCCGCCGGTCATCTGTAATAGTCGGCGGAGACAGCTGCTGTGAAACCAGCAAAAGACAGCCCTTCCGCTCTCTGATATCCATCTGCGGGATGTCAGAAGAGCGAAAGGGCTGTCAGTTTTTTCTCTGAATTATTCTTTAGAGATCAGTTCAATCAGGTTCCGGAGAACATCAGATCACCATAGGACGGCATCGGCCACATCTCCTTGTCGACGATCATCTCAAGCTTGTCAACCGGAGCTCTGAGCTCTGCCATAGCCGGGGTGACATCAGAATGATAGAAGACTGCTCTCTCTCTGCCTTCCGGTTTCTCCTCTGCCTCATCCGTGATTGCCTTCAGGTTCTCGAGCCCCTTCTTCGCCTCTGCAAGAAGCGCAGCGGACTCGGAAAGAAGCCCCTTCTCTACTGATGCATCAACTCCGGCAGAAGCAAGTGCATTCACAGTATCAGCAAGGCTCTTGTTCCAGCGGATGACTGCCGGGATGATCTGCTTGGAAGCCATATCGATCATGGTAGCCGCTTCGATATGGGTATTCTTCGCATAGGTCTCGTACTTGATCTCAACACGGGAAGAAAGTTCCTTCTTCGTGAAGACCTTGAAGCGCTCGAACATGGAAACTGCAGATTCTGTCTCAAGAGCCGGGATTGCATCGACCATGGAGCGGAGATTCGGAAGTCCCCTTTTCTCAGCTTCAGCAACCCATTCATCAGAGTAGCCGTTGCCATTGAAGATAATTCTCTGATGCTCGGTAAAGTACTTCTTGATCAGATCATGCACAGCCAGGTCGAAGTCATCTGCCTTCTCCAGGATATCGCAGGCATCCGAGAATGCTTCCGCAACGATCGTATCAAGGACAATGTTCGGAGCTGCGACAGAGTCGCGGGATCCAAGCATACGGAACTCGAACTTGTTTCCGGTGAATGCAAACGGACTCGTTCTGTTACGGTCAGTCGCATCCTTGGTGAAGTCCGGAAGGGTGCTGACACCAGTCTGCAGTTTTCCGCCCTTGAGGGAAGATGTGGCAGCACCGGTCTTAATCAGCTGAGAGACAACATCCTGAAGCTGGTCTCCAAGGAATACGGAGATGATAGCAGGCGGTGCTTCGTTCGCGCCAAGACGCTGGTCGTTGCCGGTATCCGCCGCAGACTCTCTGAGCAGATCTGCACGTTCATCGACAGCCTTAAGAATGCAGGCAAGGACAAGCAGGAACTGAATGTTCTGGTGAGGCGTCTTTCCCGGATCGAGCAGATTGATTCCGTCATCCGTCATCAGTGACCAGTTATTATGCTTGCCGGAACCGTTGACACCTGCAAACGGCTTCTCATGAAGCAGGCATCTCATATGGTGTCTGGAAGCAACTCTCTTCAGAGTCTGCATAACGATATGATTATTATCAACTGCAAGAGAAGCGTTCTCATAGATGACGGCAATCTCATGCTGGGCAGGAGCCACCTCGTTGTGCTGTGTCTTTGCCGGAACGCCAAGCTTCCAGAGCTCTTTGTTGACATCCCTCATGAAGGAAGCAACTCTTGAGCGAAGGGCGCCGAAGTAATGGTCATCAAGTTCCTGACCCTTAGGCGGCATCGCTCCGAAAAGCGTTCTTCCGGTATAGAGCAGGTCTTTTCTCTTCTGGTACATCGCATCGTCTACCAGGAAATATTCCTGCTCCGGTCCTACGGACGGAGTAACGCGCTTTGATTTTGTATTGCCAAAGAGTCTCAGAAGTCTGAGAGACTGGGAATTGATCGCATCCATGCTGCGGAGAAGCGGAGTCTTGAAGTCAAGTGCCTCGCCAGTGTAAGAACAGAATGCAGTCGGGATGCAGAGAATCGGGCCTGCAGCGTCATTTCTTACAAAAGCCGGGCTGGTCGGGTCCCATGCCGTATAGCCTCTTGCCTCGAAAGTTGCTCTCAGTCCGCCTGACGGAAATGAAGATGCATCCGGCTCGCCCTTGATCAGTTCCTTGCCGGAAAACTCCATAAGGACCGTACCGTTCGGCTTCGGGGCAGTGATGAAGGAGTCATGCTTCTCAGCCGTAACTCCGGTCAGAGGCTGGAACCAGTGTGTAAAGTGGGTCGCGCCCTTTTCGATCGCCCACTGCTTCATCGCATCTGCGATGACATCTGCTACATGCGGATCGAGATCCTTGCCTTCGTCGATTGTCTTATGGAGCTCTTTGTAGATACTCTTTGGAAGGCGTTCCTGCATGACTTTGTCAGTGAACACATCTTCGCCGAAGATATCGGCGACATTGAACAGTTCTCCCGTCTCACTCATACCTTGTTGTCCTTTCGTTGTGAATCAGCAGCTGTGGGATAAAAACATCCAAGATGGAGTATGCCACAGCGCCGAACATAAGAAAAGGAGCATCCCGAAACAATTCGGAACGCCCCTTTGCCATCCGTTGTCAGTACTTTACACCAATCGGCTCATATATGCAAGTATTTTTTTGATTTTTTCCCGGGGCAAAAAATTTTTTGGCTTTCACTCCTGCTCTTCCCCTGTTTCTGCGCCGCCCTTCCCCGCGCTCTCCGACTCACCGACATTCATGTAGATATCCTCCGCAAGATGGAAGCCTCCGTCGATGATGACCTCCTTCATATTGGACTTATCCACCGCGACCGGCTCGATGCTGTAGCAGGGAACATCATAGGTCCCGTCGCTGATGGTATCCGTGACACAGATCTCCGCATCCGGGTCTGTGATGTCCTTTCCCTGCCCCAGGGCAACCGCAAGTCTTGCGGCGACTCTGGCCTCCTCATCCACGGATTTGTAGACGCTCATGGTCTGCGTCCCTTCCACGATTCTCTGGCATGCGGAGAGTTCCGCGTCCTGGCCCACGACCGGAACCTTGCCCGCAAGCCGCTTCTCCGTCAGCGCCTTGATCGCCTGGCCGGCAAGGTCATCGTTCCCGCACATGACCCCGTCCACTTTGTCTTTGTTCTGGTCCAGTCCGTCATTGACCGCGTCAAATGCCAGCTCGGCCAGCCAGTTGTCGCAGTAGGTGGAATAGACGATGCGGAGACCGGAATCCTTCAGTTCCTCCTCGAATCCCTTCCGGACCTGCGACACATTATAGTCTGACTTTGACCCGAGGATCTCGAAGATATCGCCTCCGTCCGGCAATTCCTTCTTCAGGTACCGGGCCATCAGGATACCGACCTTCTCGTTGTCAAATGAAACATACAAGTCCGCACCGGAATCGAGGATCAGGCGGTCGTAGCACACCACCTTTATGCCCTTGTCCTTCGCTTCCCGGATGACATCAGACAGCTTGGTGGCATCGATCGTGACGATGACGATGACATCCATCTTCTTTCCGATCAGGTACCGGATCTCCGATATCTGTTCATCCACATCCCCGTTTGCGTTCTGCACATTGACTTTGGCCCCGAGTTCCTGGGCGGTGGCTGTGAAGACATCCCGGTCGCGCAGCCATCTCTCGATGACAAATGAATCAAAGCAGAGTCCGATATCAATATTGTCAGAGTCCCCCGCGGAAGTCTCGCTGCGGGAAGACTGCATATCGGTCACGCTGTCATTGCCCGTGCACCCTGTGAGGCAGAGCGCTATGACAAGAAAACCTGTCAGAAACCGGATTGTCCTGAAAGTTCTCATTTGCTTTCCTTCCTCTCATCCCGGAACTGGCGGGGGGTCATTCCGGTCTGCTTCTTGAATATCCGGCTGAAGTAATTCTGATCGGTATAACCTGCCCTGGCCCCCGCTTCCTTCACGGAAAGCTGCTCATCCAGCAGCATCTCCTTTGCCTTCCCGATCCGCAGTTCCGTGAGGTACTCGATGAAGTTCTCGCCGACCTCCTCCTTGAACAGCTTGCTGAAGTAATAGGGGCTGACATTGACCTCGCGCGAAACGTCATCCAGCGAGATCTCATCCGCAAAATGCTCCTGTATATACTTTCTGGCCTTTGTCACGGTACTTTCGGATTGTTCTTCTATGCGGTCGCGGATCCCGCCGGTCGTCGCGCTCATATGCTCCAGGAACCAGACCTTGATCTCGTCGGCGGTCCCGAGAGCATTCACCTGACCCAGGTAGTCTTTCCGGTAATTGTAAGCGTAGTTGACTGCCCCTGCCGAAAATGCGTCAAATTCCGCTCTCAGCACCAGTTCCAGTGCTTTCAGCCGTATACTGTTGAGATCGGCCGGGTCCTTCCCGATGATCCACCCGAAGAATTCCTCTGCCCGGACGCGCATGCCATCCACATCCCCGCGGTCTACGGCCGAAAACAGATCTCTCTCCAGCTCGATCGGATAATCGTCCTCGTAGTAACCATGATTGACCAGGTCATCCGTGTGGGTGATCCTGGACTTCGAGTTCTGGATCGCGGCTGCCGCCTCCTGATAGCTCATCCGGATATCCTGAAAGCGGCAGATTCTCCCGATACCTGCCCGGAATTTCAGGTCGAACTGCTCCTGCAGACGGTTCAGCAGGCCCCTCATGCGCTCGATCGAACCGATACGCTCCTCATAGGCAAATTTCTCTCCCTGATGGGGAACGATCACTGTGATCCGGTCCGACATGACAGGACCGATGACCGAGCGCGGATCAAAGGATTTGATGACTGCCCGCATGGCAGGGTAGCCTTCCTGAGCCCTCAGCCGCCCGGATACCGTGCACTGAAGACGGCCATTTTCCTGAGACGTGCCGAACTGGATGACGATTGCGTACGCATAGGCCTCGGAAATGTCCAGAAGCTGCTTGTAGTCCTCTTCATCCTTGCAGTCGGAAGACAGGAGCATATTTGTGACGAAGCCGTTCTCCACGACCGGGATGACCGTCTCAAGCTTTTCCTGCATCCTCAGCTGGTCAGAATGCTTCTCGCGGATCTTGTCTACCTTCGTGACCGCCTCATCGATCGTCTCTATGACCGTCTTTTTTGAGACCGGCTTCATCAGGTATTTCTCTACTCCGAGGGCGATGGCAGACTTTGCGTAGTCAAACTTGTCGTAGGCGGAAAGGACATAGAAAAGGGCTGATGTGTTGAAAGCCCGGATCGAGCGGATCGCTTCCAGCCCGTCGATTCCCGGCATCTGAATGTCCATGAACACGATGTCCGGATGAAAGCTTTCCGCCAGCTCGATCGCAGTCCGGCCGCTCTTGGCAGTCTCCACCTCAATACTGTCCCCGTAATTCTGGGACACGATCTCTCTCAGCGAACTCAGCATGATGCCTTCATCGTCCGCTATCAGAAGCCGGTACATAGATGTCTCCTTCCTTTCTGCCCCGCGGAAGCAGGACGGTCACGATCGTTCCGCAGCCGGGTCCGTCGCTCCAGATGGAGAAAAGTCCCTTCTCCCCGTAGTAAAGCTCCAGTCTGGACCTGACATTTCCCAGTGCGATCCCTCCTCCGGAATCCCGCTCCATGACTTCCTTCAGCTGTGAGGCGGTCATGCCCGCCCCGTTGTCGGCGACCGTCACCCGTATACAGTCCCTCCCGCTCTCCGTCTCTCCCGCGTCCGACTGCTCGACTGTCATCTCGATCCGGCCGTTCTCGTGATCGTCATGGATTCCATGCTGGACCGCATTCTCCACAAGCGGCTGGAGGATCATGGATGGCATCTCAACTGCCGCGTCATCGATTTCCTTCTCCACATGTTTGCGGAAATGAATATCGCCCGAGAATCTCACGTTCAGGATGTATATGTAGTTCTCCACCGACTGGAGCTCCTCGCGAAGAGTGACATTTCCGCCATTCTTCTGTACATTATAGCGGAAGAAATCAGCCATGTGCGCGAGAAAATCCCCGGTCCGGTCTGCGTCCTCCATCATGGCAAGCTGGGCGCCGGCATTGAGGCTGTTGAACAGGAAGTGAGGGTTGATCTGGGCCTGCAGGAACTTGAGCTGGGCATCCTTCAGATGCGCTTCCATGGCAAGCTCATTCTCCTTCATCCTCGCCTCATTTTCTTTCAGCCTCGACTCCCTCTCCAGGGAAGTCCTCTGCCGCTCGATATACTCACGGATACTCGTGAGCATGCCGCGGAAGGCATTCGTGACCGTTCCGATCTCATCATGAAGGTCAGACTTTTGTATCTCCGTATCAAAATCCCCTGCCGCGACCCTGTCCGCGGACCTGGCAAGGTCCCGGAGCGGGCGGATCATGCTGTGGACCGAAAACGCCACAAGAGCAAGCGCCAGCAGGGCGATTGTCACCAGGACCAGCATGCCCCCGCTCTCCAGGGCTGTCTCAGCCTTGAGGAGCACCTGATAATTCTCCGTATTCTGTCTGAAGCGGGTGTTGTTCAGTACGTAGATATAGCTGTTGATATAGCGGAAAAGCAAGGCGGCCTCTCCGTAGGCCTTCTTGTATTCTTCGATATTCCGCCCCCGCTTTGCCTGCACTGCTTTCTCGGCTGTCTGAAGATATGTCTCCGTCATCTCCCTGATATTCTTCTCCAGCATCAGGGTACTGTCTCCCACATTTCTTTCATTGAGCGGTTCTGTCCGCTCCCTGAGTTCCTGCTCAAAGCGGTAGAAGTCTTCCAGGGAAGATGAACTCTTGGTATTCAGATAGCCATGCAGGCTCGTCTGAGTATTCTGCAGGGTCTCCGACAGCTGCATGATCGAGGAGTTGGTGACAAAGCTCTCTCCCGTCCGTCGGACCATGTCAGAGCTCTGCCGGAAGACAAACACATTGACCGCCAGTACGATCGCCAGAACGACCGCCATGACCAGCATGATCTGTGACTGGACAGAGGAAAACATCTCTTTGATTTTCTTCATCATGACAGATCCTCCCCCTGTTTCTCTCCGGCAGAATGTCCGGCAATGTAGTCCGCCGCCGTCTTCGGCGTGATGCTGTCGAGTGCAACGTTATAGTAGCTGCTGGTGCGTCCGAGCTCCCGGTACTCGTCGAGAGCCTCCGTGCAGTCCTTCCCAAGCTGCACTGTATCGACGATCATGGTCACCGGGATCAGTTCCTGCTCCAGCGCGCGCAGGATCGTATCGGTCGCATAGTAGCCGATGACCTGCAGATGTCCGACCAGATTGTAATCGATGAGGGTCTGGATCGCGCACTCTGTCTGTACCGGACTCTCGCAGATCAGAATATCCGGGATATGGGTACCGAGCAGCAGATTCCGCACGACCTCCTCCGTGTCAAAATCCGTATTGCTGTCCACTTCCTCCGTTCTGAGGTGCAGGGTCTTTCCGGACGGGGCGCCGTTTTTGACCGCCTGCACGATCTGGGAATAAAGGATCTGGGCTTCATCTTTGCCTGCCTCCGAATCTTCCAGCAGGCAGACATCGTTCCAGCCATCATGAAGCAGGCTGATCAGGCGGCCCCCGTAGATCTCACCGGTCTGATAGCCTGAAACACCCGCATAACTGATGCGCTTTGAGTCCGGAAGATCGCGCAGGATCGTCACGGCCGGTATACCCGCGTCGTGGGCACGGCCGACTGCCTCCTCAATGCCATCGCTCCCGTCCGGACAGACAATGATCCCGTCGGCATCCATGGCGATCGAAATGTCGATGTATTCCGCCTCCGTGTAAGAGTCGGGCGTCCCGCTCCCACACCATTCCAGATAGCCGCCGCCTTCCTTTGCGGCAAGGCATGCCGCTTCGAAGATATCCTGCATCATCTCGGACCGGTCCGAGGCCACAAACAGATAGTGATGGTCATACTCCTCCATCGTATCCGGATAGCTGCCGAATGTGTTCATCTTATTCTGATAGTAAAGAAGCGCCCCGGTCAGCAGGACCAGCGTCCCCACCAGCAGAACCATGATACTCAGGAAAATCTTCTTCATCCTATCCAACCTCCGAACCGGCAGCTGCCGCTTCAGGTTCAGCCGGTGCCTGTGCATCCCGGCCTGATGCGGCCTTTCATCCGAAAAAGGGCCTGACGGAAGATCCGTCAGACCCCTGATTCATCATAACATGACAGCAGCTTCGCTGCAGACATCATTTACTGTTCTTCTTGGAAATAATGTCAAATGCGACTGCGCCCAGAAGAACAACGCCCTTGACGACCTTCTGCAGGTTTGCGTCGATTCCCATAAGGCTCATACCCAGGTTGATGACACCGATCAGAAGTGCGCCGACCAGCATGCCGGGAACCGTTCCGGATCCGCCGTATGCGGATGCACCGCCGACAAAGCAGGCGGAAATGGCATCCATCTCGTAGTTGGTGCCTGCGGTGGAGTTGGCCGCCTGGAATCTTGCCATTACGGTGAAGGTTGTGATCCCGGTGATCACTGCCATGTTCAGGTAGGCTGCGAACATGACCATACGGGTATTGATTCCGGAGAGCCTTGCAGCTTCCTTGTTGCCGCCGACCACATAGAAGTGACGGCCGATCGTGGTCTTGCTGGTGATGAAGTCAAACAGCAGGACGATCACAGCTGCCCAGATCAGGACAGTCGGAATACCGCCGGCCATAGCCAGCTTGTAGGCGAACAGAAGGATAACCGCTCCGATCGCGACAACTTTTGCCGTCACAAAGCCAATTGAATCTGCGTCATAACCCTTCTTCACCCGGTTTGCGCGATCGCGGAAACTGAAGAAAGCAAAGAGGATCACGGCTATGATTCCTACCGCCATGCAGGGGATGTTGAAGACACCCAGCTTTGTGGAGAAGATCTTTCCGGAGAAGAGATCCACGAATGTCTCCGGGAACGGTGCGATCGAGCCGGTCGAACTGTTCGAGGAAAGGATCTGGGTCCCGAGGCCGCGGAATGCCAGGTAGCCAGCCAGGGTCGCGATCCACGGCGGTACATCCACATACGCGATCAGATATCCCAGAATACAGCCATAAATGATGGAAATGACCAGAAGGGCCACGATCGAAAGTCCCGCACTCCAGCCCTTGATGACCATCAGGTAGCCACCGATCGCACCAAGCGTGCAGACGAAAGATCCGCAGGACAGGTCGATGTTGCCGCCGGTCAGGATACACATCAGCATACCGCATGCCAGGATAAAGACATAGGCATTCTGGGTGATCAGTGCGTTAAACTGCATCGGAAGGAACATGCTGCCCTTCGTTGCGATCGTGAAGAAGAGATATACGAGGACCAGAACGATGACCATCGTATTGTCTTTTAATACGGTTTTTGCATCTTTTTTCATCTTTCCTTTCCTCCTCCCTTACTCTTTCTTCTTCGAGATGACATCAAACATGACTGCGATCAGAAGGACGATTCCCTTTACAACACTCTGATAGTTGGAGGATACGCCCATGATACTCATGCCCTGGTTGATGACACCGAGCAGGATAGCGCCGATGAACATCTGCGGGATGGTTCCGATTCCGCCGTACGCGGACGCACCGCCGATGAAGCAGGCTGCGATCGCGTCCATTTCATAGCCCTGACCGAATGTCGGGTTGCCCTGCATTGCTCTCGCCAGAGTCAGGACGCCGGCAAGACCGGTCAGAAATCCCATGTTCACGTAGGCAATGAAGAAAACATTCTTCGTGTTGACACCGGACAGCTCGGTTGCCTTGCGGTTGCCGCCCACCGCATACAGATAACGGCCGATCGCCGTCTTCTGGGTGATGTAGTGGTAGATCAGTATCGTCGCCAGGATCCAGATCAGTACCGTCGGAATTCCCTTGTATCTGGAAAGATTCCAGGTCACATACAGGATGACTGCTGAGAGAATGACAAGCTTCACGACCTCAGACACAGCCGTCGAAGAGGTATATCCCTTGACCTTGCGGGAGATCCAGGTTCTGACATTCATGACGATCAGGACAGCGACTGCGATGATGCCTGCAAGCATGCAGGTAATGTTAAGGCTGCTTCCATGTCCGATGAAATCCGGGACATAGCAGTCCGCGCCTCCACCGAAGACATTCAGAAAGGCCTGGTCCCTGACACCGATGGAAAACCCGTTCAGCACTACGTTGGAAAGGCCACGGAATGCGTACATACCTGCCAGGGTGACGATAAAGGGCGGAACATTCATATAGGCGATCCAGAAGCCCTGGAAAACACCAATGCCGGTCCCGACCAGCATCATGACGATGAATGCGATCACGCCACTCACGCCCTTGTCCATCATGACCGCGCCGATACCGCCGCAGAAGCAGACGACCGACCCTACGGAGAGGTCGATGTTGCCGCCGGTCAGGATGCAGAGAAGCATACCGGTCGCCAGGATGAAGACATAACCGTTCTGAGAGAACAGGTTGTTGATGTTCTGCGGAAGAAGGATCTTTCCGCCTGTTCCAACTGCGAAGAATACGATCACGATGACCAGGGCAAGGGTCATGGTATTCTTTTTCAGGAATTGAATAGCTGTTTTATTCATGATCACTGCCCCCTTCCGATAATCAGACCCATGATGTTCTCCTGCGTGGCTTCCGATGCATTCATCTCACCTGCGATATGGGCAGCGTTCATGATGTAGATCCTGTCGCTCATTCCGATGACTTCCGGAAGTTCGGAGGAGATCACGATGACGGACTTGCCTGCAGCAGCAAGGTCGTTGATGATGCAGTAGATCTCGTACTTGGCACCAACGTCGATACCACGAGTCGGTTCGTCGAGAATCAGGATATCCGGCTCCGCGAACATCCACTTTGCAAGCAGGACCTTCTGCTGGTTGCCGCCGGAAAGATTGCCGACCAGCTGATCTACAGAAGGCGTCTTTGTTTTGAGTTTCTTCCTGTAATCCTCTGCCGCGGCATACTCGGCATCCTTGTCGATGACCGTATTATGTGATACTCCTGCCAGGTTCGCAAGCGTAGTATTCAACCGGATAGACTGGGAAAGGACCAGACCGTTCCCTTTTCTGTCCTCGGTGACATATGCGATCTTATGCCGGATGGCATCCGCAGGATTATTCTTCTTCAGCTTGATTTCCTTGCCGTCGATCTTAAGGGTTCCGCCCAGCAGATTGCCGTATGACTGACCGAAGATACTCATGGCAAGCTCGGTCCTTCCGGCTCCCATCAGTCCGTAGATTCCGACGACCTCGCCCTTCCTGACATAGAGGGAAACATCATCGACGACTTTCCTCTCGGTGTACTTCGGATGCTGGACGGTCCAGTGGTCTACTTCAAGCTGGATCTCCCCGATCTTCACGCCTTCTCTCTTCGGGAAACGGTTTGTGATCTCACGGCCGACCATACCCTTGATGATACGGTCCTCGGAGATCTTGTCCGGTCCGCCTGCATCCAGAGTCTCGATCGTGGAACCATCACGGATGACCGTGATCTTGTCTGCGACATACGCGACCTCGTTCAGCTTATGGGTGATGATGATCATCGTCATTCCCTGCCTCTTGAACTCAAGCATCATGTCGAGCAGTGCCTGTGAGTCCTCCTCATTCAGGGAAGATGTCGGTTCATCGAGGATCAGAAGTCTTGCATTCTTGGAGAGGGCTTTCGCGATCTCGACAAGCTGCTGCTTACCGGTACCGATCTCCTTTACCTTTGTTCTGGATGACTCTGTCAGATTGACCTTCTTCAGGTACTTGTCCGCTTCTGCGTAGGTCTTGTCCCAGTCGATGTTTCTCTTGCTTCCGATCTCATTGCCGAGATACATATTCTCGCCGATCGTCATCTCCGGAATCAGGGCAAGTTCCTGATGGATGATAACGATTCCCTTCTTCTCGGAATCCTTGATCGTATGGAATTTGCAGACCTCTCCGTCATAGATAATGTCGCCTTCATAACTTCCGAAAGGATAGATGCCGCTGAGCACGTTCATCAGCGTGGACTTGCCGGCTCCGTTCTCGCCGACGAGTGCATGGATCTCGCCTTCCTCCACCTTCAGGTTGACATTATCCAGAGCTTTGACACCGGGGAAGGTCTTTGTGATATTCTTCATTTCCAGTAATATCTTAGCCAATGTCTCTCCTCCCTACTATCCTGGCAGTGCTCCGATGGCAGTCTTTCCGTTTCTGCCATTCACAGAGGCAGGCGGGTCTTAGGCCCGCCTGCTGCTGTGTTCTGTTCGATTTTTCGATTCAGATTTCACTCAGGACCTTATCATCTTACAGAATTCTGAATTTCCATTACTTGAGGTCGTCCTCAGTGTAGTAACCAGAATCAAGAAGCAGTTCCTTGTAGTTGTTGGCATCCGCAAATACCGGTTCGCAGAGGTAAGACGGAACGGTGATCACGTTGTTGTTGTAGGTTTCGGTATCGTTGACATCAACATCAACTCCGTTGAGCTGCTGGCCGATCATCTTGACAACCTGAGTTGCAAGAGTTCTGGTATCCTTGAATACGGACATAGCCTGCTTGCCGGCGATCATGTTCTTGACATTTTCCTTATCGCAGTCCTGGCCGGTAATGATCGGATACTCACCGGTGTAGTTTGCTGCAAGAGCATTCTCAACACCAAGAGCGGTGGAGTCGTTGGAGCACAGCCATGCGTCAACGTTGGTTCCGTCTGCGTAGTTGGAAGAAAGAATATTCTCAGCACGGGACTGAGCGGTCTCGGTCTTCCACTGAGCAGTACCGCACTCTTCGAAGGTCTTCTGGCCGGACTTAACAACCAGCTTGCCGGACTCGATGTACGGATTCAGGACATCCATAGCGCCGTTGAAGAAGAATGTTGCGTTGTTGTCGCCCGGGTCACCAGCAGTGATCTCAAGGTTGAACGGTCCATCCTGGTTCTCAAGATCCAGGGTGTCTACGATGTACTGTCCCTGAACAGTACCGACTTTGTAGTTATCGAAGGTTGCATAGTAGGAAACTGCGTCGGAATCCATCAGCAGTCTGTCATATGCGAACACCGGGATCTCATTCTCTTTTGCCATCGTAAGAGCTTCGCCAAGGGAAGATCCTTCGATTGCTGCGATAACCAGAACTTCGTCTCCGGAGGAGATCATGTTCTCAACCTGTGACAGCTGAGTCTGAACATCGTTGGATGCATACTGAAGGTCGACCACATAGCCTGCTGCTTCCAGCTGCTTCTTCATGTTGTCGCCGTCCTGGTTCCATCTCTGCAGATCCTTGGTCGGCATCGAAACACCGATCTTCTGTCCGTTGCCCGGAAGGACCTCAGCGTCGGCTTCCGTCTCGCCTGCCATAGCGGTCATGCCAAGGCTTGCAACCATCGCTGCAGAAAGTGCCAAACTGATGAACTGTTTTCTCATAATTACCCTCCTTGAGAATTAGGAAATTTTATGCAGGGCATCATTGCCCTCGCAACCGCATTTATCCTATCACAGTCAAATTGACGAAGAAATAGAAATGTTTGTGAAAATTTAGTCTATTTTTGCCCATGATCGTATACTTCAGTTGCAATAGCAGCACAAAATTGACATAGCAGGCCGCCATTCTGCATATTTTTGCTATATCAAACGCTGAACATATGTACCGCATGTCCCCGGGCGGAAATATCCGGATTCTCCGTCCGGGAAGCTTTGTATCCGAAGGTACGAAATTATCTCACGGAAAATTTATAGGTAGTCGTGGACTGAAAGGTCTCTCCCGCCTTCAGCAGCGGACGAATGAAGCCTTCCTGATTGATGGAGTTCGGATAGTACTGAGTCTCCAGGCAGAAGCCGTGACGCTTCCCGTAGACAGCGCCATTCTTGCCCTTCTCCCCTTCTGTGATGAAGTTTCCTGCGTAGAACTGGAAACCGGGGAGGTCCGTATAGGCTTCCATGCAGATCCCGGTCTTTGGCTGATACGCCTCGGCGAACTTCAGGCGGGCGCTTCTGTCATGCTGCAGGACAAAGTTATGGTCATATCCGCCGACAAACTTCAGCTGCTCATTGTCCGCATCGATATCTCTTCCGATCGTCTTTGCCGTGGTGAAGTCAAACGGCGTTCCCGTGACAGGGGCATATTCTCCTGTCGGGATCGCCTCATGGTCGCGTACCGGAGTATACTCCCTGGCCGCCAGCCAGAGCTCGGTGTCCAGTATGCTTCCGGAATCATGACCACCCAGATTGAAATAGGTGTGGTTTGTCAGGTTGCAGACCGTGTCCTGATCCGAGAGTGCCTGATACTTGAAAGACAGCCTGTTGTCATCATCCAGCGTATAGGTCACGGTCATACGGAAATTGCCCGGATAACCCTGTTTCCCGTCCGGATCCGTGAGGGAAAATGTGACAGAGTCCTCTGTTGTGGATACGAGGTCGAACTTCCGGTTATCAAAGCCGTCCGGCCCGGAATGCAGATTGTTCTGATTGTCATTGATGGCCAGCTGATAGGTCTTTTTGTCTATGGTGAATCTGCCCTTGTCTATACGGTTTCCGGACCTTCCGATGCAGGCCCCGAAGTAGCAGGTTCCCTTGTAATATCCGTCCGGCGTATCGTAGCCAAGGACGATATCGCGGTACTCCTCATTCTTGTCCTGAAACAGGATGGAGACGATCGTCGCGCCAAGGTCTGAGACGACGACCTTTGTGCCTTTCGAATTCCCGATCGTGAATAAGGAAAGGTCCTCACCCTCTCTGCTTTTGCCGAAACTTTTTCTTGTGACTGCCATGCTGCACCTCCCTTAGCCATGCATGCTTTCTGCGAAAACGTTTTCCTGCTTTTTCAAAGAATAAGGCTACGCCCTGAGGCCCGTAGCCTAAATGATAAGCGGGTATACAGAACCCTCTGTATACCCACCATTCTAGCACATATCCACTTCTGTAAACAAGCTTCCGGTTATCTCCGGATGAACGGATTCTCATCCGTATACGGAAGAGATACCGGATGATTGTAGCCGATCTCGGAAGGATCCACACCGATGTACTTGAGTGCATCGTACAGAGCCTTTGCGTAGTGGCCGAACATGACCGCACCGTGATGCGGGAAGTTCTTGCCGATCAGCCAGTAGCGGTAGAAGCGTCCCATCTCCTTGATCGCAAATACACCGATAGACCCGAAGGATCTGGTAGCGACCGGGAGGACTTCACCCTCTGCAGCGTATGCGCGGAGCTTGTTGTCCGCAGTAGACTGCAGCCTGTAGAATGTGATCTTGCCCGGCTTGATGTCGCCCTCGATGGTTCCTTCGCACCATTCTGCCGGATGGGTGTTGGCCATGATCCTCTGATAGGACAGATGCGGTCCGGTCAGAAGGTTGGAGCAGGTATTGCCGCAGTGGAATCCCATGAAGGTATCGGTGAAGCTGTAATCGAACTTGCCCTTGATGGACTCATCGTACATATCATGCGGTACGGAATTGTTGATGTCCAGAAGAGTGGTCTCGTCTCCGCTGATGCAGAGACCGATATATTCGGACAGGGTTCCGTAGATATCTACCTCGCAGGATACCGGGATACCCCTTCTCATCAAACGGCTGTTGACATAGCACGGAACGAACTTGAACATATCCTGGAATGCCGGCCAGCACTTTGTGGTCAGAGCGACGAACTCTCTGTATCCTTTGTGTTCCTCTACCCAGTCGATAAGGGTCAGTTCGTAAGCTGCAAGCTTCGGGAGCATAGAAGGCTCCTTGCCCTCTGCATAGCCCATCTCTTTTGCCATGTCCGCAACTACTTCCGGAACTCTCTTGTCGTCTACATGCTTCAGATAAGACTCATACAGATCCAGCTCGGACTCTTCTTCGATCTCGACATTCAGATTGTAGAGCTGCTTGATCGGAGCGTTGCATGCAAGGAAGTTTGCCGGTCTCGGTCCGAAGGAGATGATCTTCAGGTGATCCAGGCCATATGCGACTCTCGCGATCGGCAGGAACTCGTGGATCATGTCTGCGCACTCGTCTGCGTTGCCGACCGGATAATCCGGGATGTAGGCCTTTACATTGCGGAGCGCAAGGTTATAGCTTGCGTTCAGCATTCCGCAGTAAGCGTCGCCGCGGTTGCCCATCAGGTCAGTCTGAGTCTCCTCAGCTGCGGCAATGACCATCTTCGGTCCATCGAAGTGCTTTGCGAGCAGGGTCTCAGAGATCTCCGGCCCGAAGTTTCCGAGGAATACGCACAGGGCGTTGCAGCCCGCCTTTTTGATATCTTCAAGAGCATTGACCATATCGGTCTCGCTCTCGACGATGGTGACCGGACATTCATAGATATCGTCCTTGCTGTACTTCTTTTCGTAAGCCTCGACCAGAGCCTTTCTCCTGTTTACAGCCAGTGGAGCCGGGAAGCAGTCACGGGAGACTGCAACGATACCGACTTTGATCTTCGGAATGTTGCCAGATGCTAACATCTCCTTGTTTCCTCCTTTATATTTGTATTGTTTTTTCGCATTTTGTACAAATACGGTACTTTTTACAAGCTACATTGTAAAGATTGTCCTCTATTATTGCAAGCGTTTTCTGTCGACTTGACCAAAATACTGCAGTATTCGTCCTCTTATCCGTCATTCCTGCAAAACCTGCAGAAAATCCGCCAGAGATCACTCAATGCTGAGGTTCTCTCCGACCAGGCCGAGCGGCTGACCTGCCGCGACTCCGTCCGGATGTCCGAGGAGCCACTTGTTGACCGCGGTGAGGTGACCGTCCTCCCCTTCTCTGTGTTCATTCTTCAAGTCAGTGTTGGTTCCCTTCGGCAGAACGACCAGCACCTGGAATCCTCTGCCGCCCTTGTTGCACGGTGCGTAGTGAAGAGTTGTCGCGTAGACCTCGACGGCGACGCCTGCCGGCACATGGAACGCCACGCAGTTCTTCGTGTCATAGGTATAATCCTTCGTGATGTCTTCCTGTTTGCCCAGGATCAGATAGAAGTCTCCGGTTCCCATGTTGATCTCGGAACTTCTGTGATACTCAAGCGCATTCAACTTTGTGTTGTGGCCGTTGCAGTATCCGACCTCGACCGGGAGCTCGCCGTACAGCTTCGACTGGATCTGTCTGGCAGCCGGCAGCTTTTCCAGCTCCGGGTCTCCCGCGACATAGATGGTGCCATCTTCCGGACACGGGGTCTTCTTCAAAGCCTCCATCATCTCCGTCATGTCAACTTCTGTCAGGATGCGTCCGTAATTCGTGAATTCCGGATCTGTTACTTCGTAAAATTTCATGGTTTCCTCCTTCTTACTGCAGCTGCGGGAACACTGCCTTCAGCGCAGGATAGATCATCCTGAATTCCTGGTACTTCTTCTCATATTTCGCGACAAGCTCCGGGTCCGGTTTTTCCGTTTTCGTGATCCGGATGATCTTCGAGCAGGCGGTCGCGATATCCGGATATTCTCCGCATGCGACAGCCGCAAGCATAGCGCCGCCCATGGACGGTCCCTCGACACTGGCCGGGATCTCAAGAGTCAGGTCACAGACATTTCCGACGATCTTTCTCCAGAGAGGGCTCTTGGACCCTCCTCCGACGATCGTGCTCTTTGTAACCTTTATGCCGAGCGATCTCGCGATCTCAAGGGAATCGCGAAGTCCGAACGCGACACCCTCCAGCATGGCCTGAGTCATGTCGGCCCTGGTCGTATCCATGGTCATTCCGACAAATGTTGCTCTTGCCAGAGGATCGTTGAGCGGTGACCGCTCTCCCATCAGATAGGGCAGGTAGAATACATGATTCTCGCCAAGCCTGTCATCTGTGACCGGTGCCTGCTCCGCCGCATTGTCGGTGGTGTGAAGGATCTGCTCGGTCCACCACTTGTTGCAGGAAGCCGCGGAGAGCATGCAGCCCATCAGGTGGAAATTGCCGTCCGCGTGGGCAAAATCATGCACCGCATTCTGACCGTTCATGCTGACGAAGTGGTCGGAAGAGATAAACAGGGTCCCGGATGTCCCAAGGGAAATGTTGCACTTGCCCTCGCCCACAGTGCCGGTTCCGACTGCCGATGCCGCATTGTCGCCAGCGCCCGCGGCTACGACCACATGGTCGGAGAGGCCGAGTTCCTGCGCGATGTCTGCCTTCACATATCCCGTCTTCTCATAGCTTTCGTAAAGCTTCGGAAGCATGTCCGTGGTGATGCCGCAGATGTCGCACATCTCCTTTGACCATGCCTTTTTCCCTACATCCAGGAGAAGCATGCCGGAAGCGTCTGAGTAATCGGTGGAGAAGACTCCGGTCAGCCGGTATGCAAGATAATCCTTAGGGAGCATGATCTTCACACACTTCCTGAAATTCTCCGGTTCGTTCTTCTTTACCCAGAGGATCTTCGGGGCAGTGAACCCGGCGAATGCGATGTTGGCGGTATACTGTTCCAGTTTTTCCCTCCCGACCACATTGTTGAGATAGTCTGTCTCCTCCGTGGTCCGTCCATCGTTCCAGAGGATCGCCGGACGGATCACATGGTCGTCCTTGTCCAGCATGACCAGTCCATGCATCTGTCCGCCGAAACTGATCCCGGCGACCTTGGACTTGTCCTGGCCTTCCAGAAGCTCCTTCACGCCCAGGACCGACTGTGTGTACCAGTCTTCCGGATTCTGCTCTGACCATCCGGGGTGGGGAAATGACAGTCCGTATTCCCTGGAGACGATCTTCACGATCTCACCTTCTGAGTTCATCAGCAGAAGCTTGACCGCCGATGTCCCAAGGTCAATTCCGATATATAACATCTTTGCTCCTTTCCCTGCAGCAGCAGAAGAGTCCCTTCTGCTGTCCTAGCTATGGCAAAATAACCATTCTGGCTACCGTACTTTCTTCATGATAACCCAAGTACCAGTCAACTTCAATAATCAGTTCATCTGATTTGGGTATTTTTCCGTCCATATTGATAAAAAATCCCTGCTCCGCATTGTCTGCGGAACAGGGATCATCTGTATCCTCTTCCTATTCACACTGTACTGCTCTGTTCATCCTCTTCCGCCGGGACGATCATCGGGATCGCCCTCGGTATATTCTCTACGACAGCATGCTTTCTCTTTCCTCCGAACTCACCGTCCCGGGTCCATGCGACCGGTTCGTCCAGCCAGAACTCGATTCTAGAAGTCTTGAAGGTAATGACATTTTTATTCGGAGTCTTATTCAGCAGGCTGTTGATGATCGCCGGATATTCGACCGCAAGAGCCGGCATCCGGATCAGGTTCACTTCAAAAAGGCCGTCGTCCAGCGTAACTCCGGTTCCGGTTATCCCCTTGAATCCTCCTACGGAAATGGAATTCGTGATCATTCCGAACAGGAAATCCCCCTCCCCGGAACTCTCTTCACTTTCATAACGAAGATGGTATGCCTTGAGCGTATTAAGAGTCTGCATAGCCTTAATGACATAAGCTGCATGCCCAAGCAGGTTCTTCATATCCTGGGGTGTGTCGTAGGACACTTCGACAAAGGCGCCGAAAGCCGCAACATAGACAAAGTAACTGTCGTTCAGCCTTCCGAGATCACTCTGGTAGACCGTCCCGTTGATAATCGACCTGGCTGCCTGGGTCATCTCCCTGGGGATGCCCAGACTGGAAGCATAATCGTTCGTGCTTCCCGCAGGAATATAGCCAAGCGGCCTGGTAAAGCGCCCTGTCTGCATGCCCGTCACGACTTCATCGAGCGTCCCGTCCCCGCCGCTGCACACGATCAGGTCAAAGGCATCTCCGAATTCCTGTGTAATGCGGGTTGCGTCTTTCGCCTCGACCGTAGGATGGACCACGATCTCATAGTCTTCCTTGGAAAATTCTTCCAGAATATAGGAAAGCTGGGTTCTGACAACCCCTTTTCCCGACCTTGGATTATAGATAAAAAGCATTCTTTTCATGGCAGGCATCCTCCATCCGTCAGCCGAAAGCCCTTTCTGTATCAAGACCCGGCCACGGGCTGGTATTGTTCTTATGAAAGTAAGAAAGGGAGCTCTGCACAGCATCTGCAGGTCTCCCTCCTCATTCGTTCACACTCGCTACTGCAATATATAGCTAGTGTAAATCTTTTGTATCATATTTGCAATGTTCAGTTTGAAGCGGTCTCGCTCTTCTGTTCGCCGTTCTTCCAGCCTGCCCAGTTCTCATACTTGTGCGGCTTGTAGTTGGTCTCAGCCCAGAGTTTGTCAGCAACCGGCTTCCATGCCTTTGCGTAGTCCACGCACTTGGCACACAGATGCTCAGCGCTCTCCGGTGCCTCAAGGTCGGTGGAATGTGCTCCTGACTTTTTGACCATCTGAGTAAGTACTCCCGGGTTCTCAAGCATCGGGCACGGACGAAGCATATTCTTGTTGAATGGCTGATGTGCTCTGTACTGCATGAACAGCGGAGACTGCAGGCACTCAAGAACGGACTTCTCATGGATGTTCGCATTGGAATAGTGAATGAAGACACAAGGCTCCGCATCACCATTTGCATTGATATGGAAGTAGTTACGACCGCCGGCGATGCATCCGCCTACGAACTGGCCATCATTCTGGAAGTCCATGGTGTAGATCATCTTTCCGCCCTCATTGCCTCTGATCTCGCGGATTCTGTGATAGATGTACTCACGCTGCTCCGGGTTCGGCATCAGCTCCGGTGCTGCCTTCATGCCGCACGGCATCAGATGGAAGTACCAGGAATAACGGACGCCCTTCTCGATCTCCATATCAAGGAACTCGTCGGAAGTGACAGTCTCGATATTCTTTGTAGTATAAGCGATGGAGGTTCCGAACAGGCATCCATGAGCCTTCAGAATGTCCATAGCCTTCATAACGCGGGCAAAGACGCCCTCGCCACGGCGAAGATCGTTGACTTCCGAGAAGCCTTCCAGAGAGATGGAGAAGCTCAGGTTTCCAACCTTGCGGACTTCCTCAGCGAAGTCATCATCGATCAGGGTTCCATTGGTGTATGAATGGAACTCGCAGTCATAGTGCTTTCTGCAGAGCTTCAGGATATCAGCCTTGCGGACAAGCGGCTCGCCGCCGGTGAACATGTAGAAGTATACGCCAAGCTCTTTCCCCTGGGTGACGATGCGGTCAAGATCCTCAAAGGAAAGGTTGAGCTTGTGGCCGTACTCTGCTGCCCAGCATCCTACACAGTGAAGGTTACATGCAGAGGTCGGATCCATCAGGATCAGCCACGGGATATTGCAGTTGTACTTCTCGCGGTTTGCACGGATGGTCTTGGTTCCGTTGATCATAGCCTCAAATACAAGGTTGACCAGAGTTGTCTTCAGAACGTTCGGATCCAGCTCATCGATCAGCTTGTTCAGGTACTGATTCCACTTCTCATTCGGATCAGTCAGGAACTTGCGGAACATCTCATAAGTTTCCTTGGAGAATGTATCCGGTGCAAACTTCTCGATGACATCGATTGCTTCGTTGAGTCCCTTCTGACGATCCTTGTAGACATGGTTCAGAAGAACATCAACTGCCTTGCTGAATGCAAGACGGGCTGCCTTGTGTGTGAAACTAGCCATTATGGTTCCCTCCAGAAAATAATGAATCCCGCGGCATCTGCTGCCGCAAAGTACTGATAATGAAGACGCAGATTACAGATATCTCACCAGAATCTCCACTCCTACAAAGAGGAGCATCGCTCCGCCTGCCACAAATGATGTACGGCGGTATCTGTAGCCTTCGCGATATCCAATATAAATCCCGGCAAGCACTGCCAGAACAGTCGTGCACGCAAGTACGATCGTTGCCTGATAGATATTGTGGCCGATAAAGCCCCAGCCGATCCCGCAGATGAATGCGAATACGGCGACTCCGACTGCCTGGGCGATCGTCTTGATTACGCTGATCTCTCCGACATGTTCCACAATATCTTTCTCGGTGAATCCTTTATAGAGCATATAAGCAGCGATGATCAGGAAAAGGACTGCAGTACAGAAATAGCAGAACTTCCTGAGGTCCGCCGATGAAGAATCCCGGAAGAAAGCGATTCTCGTCAGCTGGAAGCCACTCATCATAGACAGGCTTTCAAAGGCAAAAAAGAACACACAAAGCATCAGAAGCTTCAGAGGCTGAATCTTCCTGATCATTGCTCCATCGGACTGGGCAACCAGATATACGTTCACGGACAGTCCGGCTATCACAAGGAGAATCTCGGTTAAGTTCACTCTTAAGCACCCCACTCTGTATGCAAATCACTTCTACCCGGCATCTGCCCATACGCGCACTACGCCGCAACACTTGAAAGTTTAAGGGAAAGACGGTTTTTTTTCAAAATACAACCCCTCAGGCGTGACAGAAAAAGGGCTACATTCCTTGTCCTTTGTAGCCTTTTTCCGCTTAGAGCCGGCGAAGGACTTCCCTCAAAGCCGATGCATCGATCTGTCCGGGTGCGGAAGAGCGTCCGAGTGAAGCAAAAGTAATGCAGCTTCCGGAGAAAGCTCCGCAGATTCTGGTTACTCTGCCGATTTCTCCCATCGACATCGTGATATAGGGCCGGTCTGCCCAGTCCTCCTGCATCTGCACAGAGGCAAAAAGCAGCTCCAGAACATCCTCTCTGTCCCTCGGCATGACAGCCACCTTGCTGATGTCAAACCCTGCCATCTGCATGCCGGCCATCTTCTTCACAAGTTCCTCAGCGGACGGAGTTCCCAGAAAGTCATGGAAAGAGCCGATCACCCTGGTGCCTGCCGCCTGAAGCGAAGCCAGAAGTCCGAGTGCCTCTTCTCCCCTTCCTTCTTCTGCCTGAAGGAATTCATACTGAAGATCTGCCAGATCCGCACCTGCTTCGGCAGCCCTCTTGTTCAGATCCGCATACTCGCGAAATGAGACCGCCTTCTGGCCGCCTTCCTCCCTGGTACGGAAGGTAAAGAGAAATGGTTTTCCCGGGAGTTCTTCTCTTACCTTTGAGATGATATTTTGAACTTCTTCCGGTTCCCTGAAGTCATAATAGTCTGCACGGAACTCGACAAGATCGAATAGCTCCTGCTGCTTTTTCATCTGCTCCAGAATACCCTTCAGGCTTTCCGGATCTTCCGCTACGATCGGGACGCAGATCTTCGGGATCCCATCACCAAGTACAAGTTCTCTGACCTTCAGCGGTTTCATGTGCTCCGCAAAATCCATTTTCGTCTCCTTTAACCTGCAAAATATCTGTTCTTCACTTCTTCGACCGGCATGTTCTGCCCGGTCCAGAGGCGGAAAGCCTCCGCCCCCTGGTAGAGGAGCATATACATGCCATTGAATGTCCGGCAGCCTGCCTCCTCCGCTTCACGGAGAAGCCTTGTCCTTCTGGGGTTGTAGATCACGTCGGAGACGACCAGGTCCGGGCGGAAGGCGGACGGATCCGGAAGCGGAGTAAAATCCTCTCCTCCCGAAGCGCCCTCGCCCTTCTTCATGCCGACGGAAGTTGCGTTCGTCAGCAGATAGGAAGCCCCGATCTTTTCCTTCATAGCGGCGGTATCCTCAAGATCCGTGAGGTCTGCCTGGCAGGAAGTATTCTTGTTGATCACATCTGTCAGCTCCTGCGCATGTGCCCAGGACCTGGACTTCCGGTTGGCGATATGAAGCTTCGTCACTCCATCCAGCGCTGCCTGGACCGCGATCGCACTCGCTGCTCCTCCGGCCCCGAGGAGGGTCATCTCCTTCCCCTTCGCGTCAAATCCGGCCTGCCTCATTGACTCCATATAGCCGAAGCCGTCTGTATTGTGGCCGACCAGCTTTCCGTCTTTATTCACGACGGTGTTCACGGCACCGGTCATTCTCGCGGCAGGCGAGAGTTCGTCAAGATAGGGGATAACATACTGCTTGTCCGGCATGGTCAGATTAAATCCGTACGTTCCCAGGTCCCGGAATGTGCGGACCGTATCTTCCAGCTTGTCCGGCTGCACTTCGAAGCAGAGATAGACACAGTCGATTCCCAGTCGCCTGAAACTATAGTTGTGCATCTGCGGCGAGATGCTGTGGGCAACCGGGCTCCCGAGCAGCCCTCCGAACCTCGTATGTCCTGTGATCTCATATTTTTCTGACAGATCCATGACTTCCTCCTTTTTCCGGACGCGCTTCTGTCCGGGCCCGGTATATACAAGGCGGCTCCCACCTGCAGGGATGCAGCCTGGAGACGTACCGGATATCCATATTGATGCTCCAGAGGATTGTCCGGAGAGATCCATTTAATATGAA
>Ga0326514_10000445_pt1 | contig 28357 bp, 9 predicted proteins | sample 3_2548_0518_D_FD_203653 | JGI IMG/M metagenome (GOLD analysis project Ga0326514, IMG submission 203653) | Bovine rumen microbial communities from UC Davis, California, United States - 3_2548_0518 | ecosystem: Host-associated > Mammals > Digestive system > Stomach > Rumen | place: USA: California... | reverse complement strand
CCAATGGCGATCCAGCCACTTCCAAGTGGGCCAAGATGCGTGCAGAAGCCGGACATCCCAAGCCATTCAATCTGAAATACGTAGGTATTGGCAACGAGGAGCGCATCTCGCCAGAGTTTGCCGAGCGTTTCAAGTATATATATAACAAGGTACATGCCGCCTACCCCGACATCAAGATTGTAGGTACAGCCGGCGTTGACTCTCACCCATACAGCAAACTGGATTGGGAGAAAGGCTGGAAGGTGGCCGACGAGACTGGCATCCCCTTGCTCGACGAGCACTACTATGAACCACGCGACTACTTCCTGAAGAGCCGCCAGTACGACAGCTATCCTCGCGACCGCAAGACCAAGGTTTATCTGGGCGAGTATGCCTCTAAGGACAAGAAGCTCATCGACGCCCTGGCCGAGGGACTGTATCTGTTGCACGTAGAGCGCAATGGCGATGTGGTGGCTATGACATCCTATGCTCCACTGCTGGCCCGCAAGAACGGCACCCAGTGGAATCCCGACCTCATCTACTTCGACAACGAGCGCCCATTCCTCACCTGCAGCTACTATGTACAGCAGCTGTTCGGACAGTCGAGCGGCAACTACTACTATGGCGACTGCGTGAAGTTTGAGGGCGATGCTGCCGATGCCATCCAGCCTATGGAGGGTGTGCACTACGGTCAGAGCGTGGTTCTCAACACCAAGACCCGCCAGTTGTTCGTGAAACTGGTTAACGCCAGTGCCGATGCCAAGAAGGCCAACATCAACCTGAGCCGCTTCGGCATCAAGAAGCTGGCCACCAAGACCACCCTCGCAGGTCAGCCTAACGACGAGAACAACTTCGATGCCCAGCCCATCGCTCCTAAGAAAGAGCAGATCAAGGCCCAGAAAAAGTTCACCCTCGACCTGGCCCCCTACTCAATGGTTATGCTGCAGTACCAGCTGTAACATCAGCTAAACATACAAAAAATAGGTGCAACTCAACATGAGCTGCACCTTTTTGTTTTTATCTGTTCAGGCGTTTTTGTCCAAAAGTGGGGTAAAAAGTATAGATTTGGACAAAAACGCTTGTTTCATCCAAATCTTTTTTTTATTTTTGCATCCGATTTAAATATAAACCAAACAGATTAACTAATATGAATAATAAGAGTAAAAATTGTCCTTATTGCGGTTCTGTACACGTGCGTCAGAACCCAAAGAAAATGATTAGCGATAAAAAAAAGTTTATCCTCTTTAATGGGATATATTTCCCTTTATTGATTTTCTTATGCTGTAAAGCTGGAAGAACAGAAGAACTTTCCTCTGTCATTCCTGCAGGAATAATAGGAGAATCGGTGGGTATATTGATACTTTACTTACTAAAAAAGAAAACATTTTTTTGTGATGATTGTAAGTCGGAATTCAAATAGATGTACAAACAAAGGCTTGCTCAAGGAATTTTGAGCAAGCCTTCTTTTATGCTACTCTGTGTAGAACTTCAATATACGCTGACGTATCATCAACTCGTATTTGGCTTGCACGGCATCCTGGCGGGCCTCCAGATGTTTCTGACGGGCCTGCAACAAATCAAACACACTACTGCGCCCTGCATCGTAGCGCTCCTGCTCATAACTTAAACTTACAGCTGCTGCATCAACAGCCTTCTGTGCCGAAGCTTGTTTTTGACGTGCCACATGGGCATTAGTCTGAGCTGTCTGTATCTCTTTACTCAGATTCAGGCGTGCCTCTTCTAGCGCCAAACTCTGATTCATCACATCCATCTTAGCGGAACGGATATTGTTGCGCGTTTGGAAACGATTAAAGATGGGCACTTTCAGGTGTAAACCTATCACTTCGTTCATATTCTTATCCAAGAACTGCTTATTCCAACTGCCCCAACGCATGTCGCGATGAAAGAAATTCACGTAGAAGGTACGCAAACCGCCTTGCAGATAGAGTGTTGGATAATAATCCGAACGAGCCACGTTCACCTGGGCCTTGCTCGCTTCTATCTGTGCCTTAGCAGCCATGATAGATGGCCAACTCTCAGCCACCTTTTCATAGTTTACAACTGGTGTTTCACCTTCCTCATTGATATCAGCAATATCAAAGCCTTCAGCTGTGGGCAGGTTGAGTAGCTGTGCCAAGGTGGTCAATTCCAGGGTGTACTGACCATTGGCATTGGTTAGACTATACTCATCGTTGGCAGCCTGGGCCTCCATATCTTTCAGTTCGCTCATAGGGCGTTTGCCCTCATCAACGAGCACCCGCGCACGGTTTACCATCTCGCAACTTAGCTCCACTTGCGCACGAGCCTCATCAGCCATACTCCGATAATACAAACATTGCAAATACTGAACAGCTATCTGGATACCTATATCCTTGCGGGCTTTCTCTAAGTTGGCCACGGCAGCATCAAGACTAAACCGATTGGCCGTTACTTTATTCTTAACCTTCATGCCATCAAAGATATTCATCGTAGCCGTTACACTGCCTGTTGTGTATGACAGATCATTGTTAGAACCCGCAACACTACCATCCATCGAACCGGTTGTAGAGTTATAGTTTCCCAAACTGAACTGTTCGCCCAACTGTGCATCAACCTCTGGCAGCCACTCGTTACGACTTGTATTGAGCGCTAATTCGCGTTGCTGTATCTGCAGAGCTCGCCTACGGATATCAATATTATGCGATGTGGCATACTCAATGCACTGGTCGAGCGTCCACTGCTGGGCACTCACCGAGGCTGCACATGCCAGCATAGCCGTCAGCAACATCGCTTTCATATAGTTTGCTTTCATTGCCATTACTGTTTGGTTATTATTCATCTGCAAGGTGTAACTATTTCTGGATGCCACGCAAGCGGTCATCCTTGCTCACACCCGACTTCACAACCACATATATGCCATCTGAGATGCCCAGCTCTACAGGAATACGCTCCCACTGCTGGTTCTCAACATCGGTTTCGGATGAAGTCAAACGATACACAAATGGTTTGTTGTCTTCAAACTCCACGCAGGTCTCGTCGATAGACAAAGCCTGTTTGTCTTCACTCAGTATAATACTAGCATTGACACTATAACCCGAGCGTATCTCAACTCCCTGCGGGATAGTGGCTGTAGCTTTAAGCTCAAATACCTTGGCACCATTCTGTAATGTTCCCTCTGGAGCTATATAGTCGAGCACGGCAGGAATCTTCACTTCCTGCATAGAGCCTGGCGTAAGTGTCACCTCCATACCGGTATGCAGCTTAGCCACCTCGGTTTCATCTATATTTCCACGGAAAATAACATCTTTCATATCAGCCACCGTAGCAATGGTAGTGCCCTGCGAGAATGCCGACGAGCCACTGACAGAGGTGCCAACCTTTACAGGCACATTGAGCACGATACCATTCATGGTGGAACGCACCTCTGTGGTATTCACACTGCCTGCACGGACACTTGAGCCCTTTGTGATGACCTCGACCTGGGCGCGAGCAGCCGAAAGCTTATCCTTGGCAGCAGCCAACTTATTTTGGAATTGCTCGTTCTCCTCCTTACTCACCACCCCTTTCTCGAACAATCGCTGTGTGCGATCGGCCTCACGCTGTATCTCATCAAGCGAGATGCGTGCAGCCTCAACATCACTCTGAGCCATCGTGAGCTGACTCATATCGGGGATTACGCGGATGACAGCCACCAGGTCGCCAGCCTTTATCTGCTGACCAGGCTGAACATGCAACGACGATACAACACCCGTAATCTGCGGTTTCAGTTCCACTTGCGTACGAGCCTCCAAGGCACCCGTAGCAATGGTTCGCTGCTGGATGTCGCGCTGTTCGGGCGTTACAAGTTCATAAACTACCGGAGCCGGTTGTGACTGTTTCCAGAGGAAATAGAAGGTGTAGATTACAAACAGTCCTACGAGGACCCATCCACCAGTTTTTAGAATTCTTTTCATCATATCCGTATTGTTTTTATTTATTCTTTTCTACTCTTCGCGTAATGCCTCAATAGCCTTAATGGCCATGGCACGCTTGGCTGGTACGAAACCTGCAAACAGGCCTCCGATAATCAGGATTATCAGAGCTGCTATAGCTGGTATAAAAGGTACATGAGGATTGGTAAAGAATCCACCATCGCTCATAGACGCAGCCGTCATGCGGTTGACGGCATACAGTCCCCACACGCCTGCTATAATACCAACAATGCCAGCAGCCAGCGTCAGTACCAGGCTCTCACACATAATCTGCTTGATGATAGTCCATGGCTCAGCCCCTAAGGCACGACGTACGCCTATCTCCTGCGTGCGCTCCTTCACGGTAATCATCATAATGTTTGAGATGCCGATAAGACCTGCCAACAGCGTTCCCAAGCCCACCAGCCATACCAAGGCATTAAGACCGCCAATCATGATGTCAAATTGATTGAGTTGACTTTTCAGGTCGTTTGACATCAATGCGACATCATCATCAGGATGAATCTGATGGCGCTGACGAATAATATCATCAATAGGTTTGTAGTAGCTGCCAGAATCATATTTGTCATCAAGCACAAGAAACAGTCTGTCCGCTTTTCCTACAACGTTGAACACATGCTGTGCTGTGGAAATGGGGAGAAATACAGACTTGGACTCATGCGGACCAAGGTTCACCATATCGTTAGTTTTCTTAGTAACACCAATTACATCGTAAGAGGTGCCTGCTATATTGATGCTTTGCCCTATAGGGGAGTCGTCATTTGGGAAAAGTGTCTTGGCAACTTCAATTCCGATGACGCACACTTTTCGCCGCTCGTCGCAATCAAATTCGTTGATATATCTACCGGTAACGATTCGCTGTGGCGACATAACAGACAAGAATGGTGACACTCCTGCAACTGTCAGTTCATCTGTTGCACTTCTCGAAGAAACAATCAGTGTACTATTTGCTGCTGGTAAATATTTTACATAGATAGCCTGCTTGATGGATCCAGGGTATTTAGCCTGTATGGCTTCTACATCCTTAAAATCAATACTCCACGAGCGGCCACGTTCAAAGCCGTTATAGGCCATTGTGGTCACATCAGTGGAGTAAGCGGCAGAGTTTGCAGGCATCTGCTTCAGCTGTCCAACGATGCCCTCTTGGAAGCCCATACCTGCCCCAATGAGAAACATCAGCATCAACAGTCCCCAGAATATACCAAAAGCAGTCATCAGCGAACGCCACTTCTGTTGCCGTATCGTTTGCAGTACCTCCTGCCAGAAATCTTTATCTATCATAATATATCTATCTTTTGAATATTCTCATTTACGACATCAGCGCCTCTACCAGTTTGATACGAACCGCACGTCTGGCCGGCACATAGCCTGCCACTAATCCCGCCAGCACCATGATGAGGTTACAACCTATTATGGGCCAGAAGTCAACTGTTGGATTCTGGAACATGGGAATGGCTGTCCCCAAAGCCGTATCCAGCAACTGAGTGAGTCCGACACCAAGCATCAACCCAATGTAACCAAAGATCAGAGTGATGATAACCGACTCTAATAGCACCATCGTAATAATATGCTCATTACTGGCTCCCATTGCCTTACGAACACCCAACTCGCGTGTGCGTTCCTTAATGGTAATGAGCATAATATTGCTAACGCCTACGATACCTGCAATAAGAGTGGCGATGCCAATAATCCAAACGAAAATGCCAATTCCTGCTATCATTTTTTTTGTGCTGAGAATCTGTTCGTAAGAGTTGCTCACCACTACGCCCTTATGGTCCTTGGGGCTACATCCCAAACGCGCAGCCAGCAAATCGTGCAGTTCACGTTCCAGATGCTCGTTATGCTCAACAGACTCCAGATTCTCTACCACCAGATTGATACCATCGATGGTGCCATCAGGTCGATAAGCAGTCAACATGGTTGATAATGGGATATATGCAGCCAAAGACATGTCGGAATTAAGACTACTATTACATACCCCCACAACCACAAAAGCGAAATCGCCAATGGTGATAAGCTGTCCAACAGGACTCTTATCCTGAAACAACTGGCGCGCCAAGCGATCATTAATAATACACGACTTGGAAAGTTCATCCATATCGCGTTGGTTAAAATCCCTACCAGCCTTCAGTTTACGATAATCTACACTCAGGTAGTGCGCATTACAGCCTGTGACGGGCAGCTTAACATGATTCTTACCGACACTCACTTCCAGAGATTGGGTTGCCATTGGATACACCTGCAGAATATGCTGTATATGGCTCTGCTCGATGGCTTCAGCATCAGCCATGTTCAGTTTCAGCTGTCGCCCTTTCTCCATACCCTGCCATGCCATGATCGTCTTTCCTGCATTAATCCTGACTATTTGGTTGATATCCAGATGGAAGGTTTTATAGAGGCCGCGCTGAAAACCACCAGATGAGCCCAACAGTACCACCAGGATAAACATACCCCAGGCGATAGAGAAACCCGTCAACGCGATACGCAGTCGGTTGCTCCTCATGGCAGTCAGCACTTCATCAAATAATTCTCCCATATCTTATGTTCTGCTATATTCATCTTTAAAAATCACACCATCTCTGAAGAAGATACGACGATCCGTCTGGTCGGCAATCTCCTGTTCATGGGTCACGATAATAACCGTCTGACCCTGTTCGCGATTCACCGCCCTCAGCATGTCCATCACCTCTTGCGTGGTTTTACTGTCCAGTGCACCCGTAGGTTCATCTGCTAGGATAATCTTGGGGTGCGATATCAGGGCACGGGCAATTGCCACACGCTGACGCTGACCACCCGACAGCTGCATAGGCAGATGATGCCAGTGTTCAGCCAGTCCCACCTTATCCAGATATTCCATGGCCAACCGATTACGCTCCTCGCGCCCAACACCTCTATAATAAAGAGGAAGGGCCACATTCTCCATGGCGTTCTTGAAGTTAATGAGGTTAAACGACTGGAAGATAAAACCAATCAGTTGGTTTCGCAGTCGGGCCTGGTCACGCTCACTTTGCCCACCTATTACATGACCTGCCAAGGAATACTCGCCCTCATCATAGTCATCAAGGATACCCATAATGTTAAGCATCGTGCTCTTTCCTGAGCCCGATGGGCCCATGATACTGACCAGTTCTCCCTCAGAGATATGGAGATCCACCCCCTTCAACACGTGAAGGGGTTGGACTCCCGGATACGTCTTATGTATGCCTTTTAAGTCTATCATAATTCATCTATTTACATTACTGATGATTCTTGAGATAGTTGTCAATCCACTCTACGTACTTCTGTACATAGGGTTTCTCGAGCATCGACATGTGATGGGCATCTATGTTGTATATTTCCATGCCGGGATAATACTGACGCCAAAATGCCGCATTGTCCATACTTCGTTCAGAAATAACTTCATTCCATGCTTCCTTGAACTGAGGTACTGTCTCATAAATCTCAGTCAAGATGGGCGAATCGGGCTCAACTTGAGAAGCTCTGAACAATACCACATCGCCATCATACAATGGTGGAACACCTTGACGTCCCAACTTGTCATACATGTGCATTGCCTTGGCATAAGATCTTATAGCATTGCCATATTTGTCGATGAGCTCCTGTGGCAGCATTTTCATCAGCGCCTCCTCGTCAAAGTGTAACGGGTCAACACGCCAGAATACATCAAGCATCAGCATTGGAACTTGCTCACCAGTATCCTCAGCCCATCTGATTGCCAAACGGTAGGCTATCTCGCCGCCAAAGCAGTGACCTGTAAAAGCACATACCCTCACACCGTCAGGAAGTGTAAAGCCCAACAAGGCATAATACATCTCGACAACCTCATTAATGTCATCGTCCTGGAAAATGTAATCGTAATGTTCAGCAATTGGCTCGTATACCAAGACAGAATAGTGCTGCGACAGCAACTCTACATACGATTCCATGTCCTTGTATGGTGTAGCACCACAAACCAGCACAACCACAGGCTTATCTTCCTGGTAAGGCTTTGCCCATGACAGCATGGCAATATTATGCTGCAGCGTAGCCCTGATGCTCTTTCGTTTCATCAGGTCATCAAGTTTGATGTTGATATTCCTCTTGGTAGCCATCATCACCAGTTTTATAGCCAAAAGAGATGTCAATCCAAGCTTTGTCAAGTCATCTGTGACACCAAATTGATCTGTCTTCAACAAATCCTTAGCTATATCAAACATGATCTGCTCCTTTTCCGTTTCAGGAGCAACATTTTCTGTTTGCAGCGTAACGGACGGAATGGGTAGTGCCCTGCGATTCACCTTTCCATTTGGAGTCAGTGGCAACTTCTCCATCTGAGTGTAGGCGGTTGGTACCATATAGTCAGTCAGTTTATTTGCCAAGAACTCCTTCAGACTATCCGTGTCAATCTGTACGTCTGATGTAAAGTAGCAGCAGATGTGTTGTGCACCGCATACCTCCTTGACGTCAACAGATGTTGTCTTAATCTGAGGATATTTCAAAACACATGCCTCTATCTCGCCCATTTCGATGCGCAGACCACGCAGCTTCACCTGTCCGTCAATACGGCCAATGAAGTCGATATTGCCGTCAGGACTCCATCTCACCAAATCGCCTGTTCGATAAGCCTTCTGACCCATGAACGTGATGAACTTCTCGGCAGTCTGGTCAGGTCGGTTCAAATATCCACGACCCACACCGGCACCAGCAACAATCAATTCACCAACAGCACCTTGGGGAACAAGGTTTAAGTTGGGGTCAACCACATACAATTGGTAGCCTGCCAACGGACGCCCAATGTAGGATGAATTGTAGTCCTGCTCTATATTATAGAATGTCGAGTAGAGCGTACACTCTGTTGGGCCGTAGCCATTATAGAAACGGAAAGGCGGTTTCTTCAGCGGCTGCAATTTCTCACCACCTACTGACAGCAGGCGCAGCGAGTGGTTCTCGATAGTGGTGGCAAACATATATCCCACCTGGGTAGTCATAAACGCCAGATTCAAGTGTTCACACTCCATATACTCGTTCATGCCCATCAAGTCCATACGCATGTCGCTAGGGATGATATAGACACTTCCGCCTACCGACGTTACAGGATAGATATCCATCATGTGCGCATCAAATCCGAAGTTAGCATAAGCCACAGCGCGGTCTTCGGCCGTCACATCGAATGCTTTCACATACCAGTGACAGAAATTGACTATGTTACGGTGCTCCAATACCACACCCTTCGGGGTTCCCGTAGAGCCTGATGTGTAGAGGATGACGAACATATTCTCGGGCTGTGCCTTCAATTTAGCGTTCAGCTTTCCGTTGATCTCGTCAAGATGCTCAAAGATGTCGCTGGTAATCACCTGTCCATTGTAGTCAGGCATTGCCTCGGCCACTCTATTGCCTTCTGACAGAATCAGCTTCACGCCAGCATCTTTGCACATGAACGAGAGACGTTCTGCAGGGAAGTGGAAGTCGAGCGGCATATAGGCAGCTCCAGCCTTCATGATAGCCATAGGATAGAGAAGCATCAACTCGCTGCGATCTATCATCACACCTACTGCCATTTCGGGCTGTACTTGGTATTGCTTCTGCAGCAGTACGGCCAGACGGTCGGTGATGCTGTCAACCTCGCGATAAGAGAGACGCTTGTTCTGGAATACGATACACGTATTGTCGGGCGTCTTAATGGCCTGCTGTGTAAACAGATCTACTAAGGTCTGTGTGGTGTCGTAGGTCAGTGTCTCGCCCAGTCCGAGCTTAGCCAGAGCGACACGGTCCTGATCGGTCAATGGTGGCAGAGTGCTAACATCTGTATCAGGCTTTTCTGCCATATTCAGCAGCATCTGTCGCATCACGTTCATTACCTGCTCTATTTCACCCTTACGGTACTTTACAGGGTCGAACTCCAAGTTAACAGTCAGCTCCTTATCTCCATCGGCATAGGCCGTCAACGTCAAGTCGTTGATAGACTCCTCCTTAGAGTAGACCATCTTAGTATGGAATGGCGTAGAAGCATTGTTCAAATCAACCTCTGAATCGTAGTTCTCGAAGGCTACAATAGACTGGAACAGGTCTGCCCCCAAGTCTGACTGCTGCTGAATGACTGACAGCGGACAGAAATCCCACTCATTACTCTCGGCAGCCTGCTGCTGTAGTGCCTGCAATGCCTGGATTACGGTGGTTCCCTTAGGTGTTCTGACACGTACCGGAACAGAGTTGATGAAGAGTCCTACAACGTCCTCTACTCCCTCTGAAGCATTGTTACGTCCGGAAACTACCTTTACGAACACCACGTCGTCCTGGCGGTTGTAAATCTGAAGAACCAATCCCCATGCCAGTTCCACGAGTGTATTCATGGTAGCCTGTGCATTGGTGGTCAAGGCCTTCAGGGCCGTCATCTCGGCGCCGCTGATAGTTATGCGGCAGACATTGTCTGTGGTGTGTTCCTGTTCGGGAACGATGCCGGTAGAAGGTATTACAGCCTTCGTTGTATAACCGTCCAAGAGGTTTCTCCAATAGCTGAGTCCCTTGTCGGTGTCTTTTCTTAACAGTTCTCTGATGAACTTCTCGTAGCGTCCTGTCGGGTACTGCCCAATAGGTTTCATATTGCCCTGAACAGCATCTGTCAGGTTGGCAATCAGGTCGCTCATGTAGAGTCCGATACACCATCCATCAACAATAATATGGTGTACTGCAAGCAGAATCTCACACGTGGTCTCTGAAGTCTTAACACAGATAATACGGAATAGAGGTTGGTCTTCCATAGAGAAGCCTCTCTGCTGCTCTGCCTTGTACAAGGCAACCATAGCGCTCTCCTTGTTAGGTTCATCAGAGATGTCTCTCATCTCCAGACCCAGCGGTCTGTCTACAATAGCCTGTCTATACAGTTCTACATCGCGGTAGATGAGACTGGTTCTCAGTACTTCGTGCTTAGCTCCCAGCTGATCGAGGGTATAGCGCATCTGTTCCTCCGTAGGCAGGATGTCGAGTGCGAATCTTGATACCAGACGATAAGCCAGCGAGTTGGGTTCCAGCATGAACTTCAATGCCATACCCTCCTGCATTGGGCTGAGCGGATAGATACGCTGCAGTGGAGTACCCATGTCGATGAAGTGGCGGTATACGCCCTGGAACTCCTCATCAGTCCATTCATATTCGCCAAGGTCGGTAGCAGTAACCTCAACATCAGTCATTTCTGAAGTATGGGCAGTAATTTCACGCAGCGACTCCATCATGCCGTTAAGCAGCTGAGCGGCCTGTTTCTGAGTGAACAGTGCTGTGCTGTATGTCAGAGTGGCCTCCAACTTTCCGTCGATTACCGAGCAGTTGATAGAGATATCGGGACCGAAGACATTCTGCGGTGCGAAGTCGTCGCCTGCCGATATTTCCGTCATGGCCGTAAAGAGGGCTCCGTCACTACTATCCTGTGCACTCATCTCGCCTAGGTAGTTGAATCCAATCAAAGCACACTGTCCGGTTGAGTATGTAGTCTCGTCAGACAGATAACGTAAGATATTGTAGCCAACACCCTTATTCGGAATACGGTGCATGGTCTCCTTGGTCTGACGCAGGCAACTTCTCAGGTCTCCGTCAAGATGCTCAAGCACAACGGGGTAAACAGATGTGAACCAACCCACAGTACGATCGGTGAGCAACTGGGCATTGCCAATATACTCTCGACCATGGCCCTCGAACTGTACCGATACGGCATCATTGCCTGTGAGCTTGTAGTAGCTTCTGCCCAAAGCAGTCATCAGCAAGTCGTTGATATCGGCATGATAAGGATTGCCTGCTGTGGTAGTGATACTATGTGTGGTCTGAGTATCGAGCGAGCCATTGACTTGCTGCATGCTGCGGCTACTGTCCTTTGCCTGACTGGAAGGAAGACTCTGCTGTTTTTCCTGAACGCTATCCCAGTATGGTTTCTCCAGACTGAGCTCATGACTATCGGCATATGCATGCAGTGTCTCGGCATACTCTCTGAACGAGTGTGTCTTAGTAGGAAGTACAATAGCTGCTCCTTCGGATGCCTGTGCATAGGCTGTATTCAAATCCTCCAACAATACACGCCATGACACACCATCAACAACAAGGTGGTGGCAAACCATCAGTATGGCGTCATAGTCGGGCGTATTGAACAAAACGACCTTGAACAACGGTCCGCTCGTCAGACTGATAGAAGCCTGACGGTTTCGGCATTCTCGTTCGATGTTCTTCACATAGTCGGTATCCTGTGTGTAGTCAAGCTGCTCCCAGCCATAGAGGTTGGGCTCATCGGTGTTTCTGACATACAACTGCCCATTACGGACAATCGCACGCAGCATATCATGATGCTCTACAAGTGCTTCAACCGTCTTCTGTAATGCCTCTGCCTGCACACGCTGTGTGGCCTTGATGAACATGGTCTGATTGAAATGCTGTGGCTTAGGCAGCCCCAGGTCGAAGAAGAAACTTGTAATAGCTGTCTGTGGAACTTCGCCCGACCATGCCTCCTGATTGACCTCAACCATTCCCTGTGAACCAGCAGCAGCAATCTCTCTGACAGTCTTCAGTTTCATGATATCGGCCACCTGAAGGGTGATACCCTCTGCACGCAGACGGCTCACCAGGCGAATACTCTTGATAGAGTCGCCACCCCAGGCAAAGAAGCTGTCGAGGGCTCCCACATTCTGCTTCAGGCCAAGCACTTCCTGCATAGCCTGGGCAACAATACGTTCTGCCCCCGTCTGTGGCTCCACATATTCAGCGGCGCTACGGATGACAGGCTGTGGCAGTGCACGACGATTCACCTTACCATTAGGTGTCATAGGCATCTCGTCGAGTTGCATGTAGGTGTCGGGCACCATGTATTCTGTAAGCGACTCTGACAGGCGCTCACGGATGGCGTCGACATCCATAGTCTGTTCTGCAGTAAAGTAGAGAACCAAGTGTTTAGAGCCATTGGCCTCACGAACCTCGGCAGCTACAGCCTTGATGCCTTCGATAAGCGATGCCTGATTCTCGATCTCACCCAGCTCGATACGGAAGCCGCGCAGCTTAACCTGATTGTCAATACGACCCAGGAACTCCAGCTCACCCTGTTCGTTCCAACGAGCAAGGTCGCCAGTGTGGTACACCTTCATTCCGAAAGGAGCAACGGAGAACTTCTCCTTGGTCAGGTCTTCACGCTGCCAATAGCCATTTGCCATCTGGGCACCGCACAGGCACAACTCACCGGCACAACCTAATGGCAAGAGATTGCCGAAGGTGTCGCAGATGAACGACCAGCTGTTTGGTACCGGGCGACCAATAGGAATATTCTCATCCTTGTCTTGATCGACTACGTGGAATGACGAACATACAGAGAACTCTGTAGGACCATATCCGTTGATGACCTTGATAGGTGTCTTGGGGAATGGAAGCATCTTCTCACCACCCATCATGATGAATTTGACAGGCAGATCAGAGAACTGTCCAAGCAATGTCATACCCAAAGCAGTACTCAGTGTCAGACCGGTAATACGCTGCTCTTTGAGGTAGTTGTAGATACCGTCCATATCTTTGCGGAGTTCCTCAGCAAGAATGTGGACACATCCACCGGCTGCCAATGGACACAGCAGGTCGTCGAGCGATGCGTCGAACGAGAAGCTAGGATGCTCTGCATGACGGCTCTCGGGTGTAATGCCTATCTTGGCAATACGCCATGCGAGGTATGCACGGAGAGCACGGTGTGGCAACATGACACCCTTGGGCTTACCAGTAGAACCAGAGGTGTAAATCATATATGCCAGTCTGTCGGGATGAGTGAGGTTGATAGTCTTTTCTGACGGTTCAATACGCTCATCCATGAAGATGACCTGATTTGCCTTGAAATCACCTTCCTGCTGCTTGGCCTCATACAGTTCGCGAGTAGTTATCAATACTTTAGCACGACTGTCTTCCAGCATATAAAGCAGGCGGTCTATAGGATACTCATTATCCATCGGGATATAGGCAGCACCGGCCTTCATGATACTCAGAAGCGCTACGACGAACTCTTTCTGTCGAGGAAGCATGATGCCAACAAAAGTATCGGGATGAACACCATTTTCAATCAGTTTTGCTGCCAAGGTGTTCGACTGTTTGTCGAGTTCGTCATAGGTGATCTTGCTGAATTTGTCGACCACGGCAATAGCCTCTGGATGGCTTGCAGCGAACGAACAAACCATATCGACAAATGTCTGGCTCTGATCATAGTCGAGCGGTTCGCCCTGCGACATACTGATGATACCTGCCTGATCCTTTTTGTCGGTCAGCGAGATGGCCTTGATCTGGTTGTCTCCGCTCAGAGCCTCTTGTATAAAGGTCTGGAGAGCTTTCACCAGAATCTGCATATCGGCTTGTGAATAGAGATGCGTGTCATACTCCAGTTCAATATGATATGTTCCTTCGCCACTCTCAGTAACCATGAAGGCGATAGGCATCTTAGCCGTGTCAAGATCCAGCGGCATGCTCTCTTCATGCTGCTTCACTACAGGTGTATTTAAGCCACCCTGGAACACAAACATTATTTCTGAACGGAACTTATAGCGTTCGGCAATCCTGGTGAACGGATAGATGTCGTTACCAATAGACGTCATGACTTGCTTGTTCATGCTTGCCAGTGCATCGGCAAATGTCTGGTTGCCATCGAGTCGTGAAACTACAGGTAATGTCTTAACAAACATACCCATAATAGTATGCATACGAGTGTCACTACGACCGTTGCTGATAGTAGTGATGGCGATACGCTCCTCACGAGTGAATCGGTGGAGCACCTGCATCAACGAAGTAAGGAAGAAGCTGTTGGCCGTAGCCGAATTCTTTCTGCAATAGTCGTCGATGACTCGCTTGTCAACATCAGCCTCTACATAGGCATTGTTGACACCCTCTGCACCGTCGAGCTCGCTGGAGTGTGGATATGAAATCATCTCCACATCCTCTAGCAAGCCGTCGAAGTACTTCTCTATCTCATTGAAGGTTGCCGACTCCATCAGTTCCTTCTCATCGAGTGCACGCTCAAAAGCGGAGTACTCCTCACGTTGCAAGGTCTCTCCATGTAAGGCCTTCTCCAGCTCGGCATGCAGCACAAAGTCGGATGCACCGTCGAATACAAGGTGATGGATATCCTGGAAATACCAGACGCTGGTAGGTGTCTTGTACACCTCCATGCGGTAGAGCCTATCATTGAAGAGGTTGAATGGACGAACACGACTGCGGAAAAATTTCGCTGTCGGTTCTTCGTTAAGCTCTGTCAATTCAACTACAACAGGCTCATCGTCTAACCTCAGCTGCACAATGTCGTCGCCCTTCATGGCAAGTCGTGTCTTAAGATAAGGATGAGCCTCAACTATCTTGATGAGTGCTTCGTGCAACTGCTCAGCATCGACACCGTCCATCTTAGTAACAGAAGGAAGGTTGTACTGTGTGGTATCGCGGTTGAGCTCCCAGTCAATATATACACCACGCTGGTTCTCAGTGATAGGATAGTAGTCCTGCTTGTCGTAGGTTTTGATTTCTTCCTTCAGACCAGCACCAGTCAGTGCAGCCATCTCGCGGATAGTTGGATGCAACAGTATTACCTTGACAGGAATGTAGAACTGTGTCTTCTGCTTGATGACTGCCGACATGCGCATAGCCGTCAGTGATGTCATACCGGCAGTGATGAGATTGGTGGTAACACCGATGTGTTCGCCTCCCAACAGTTCCTCGGCAATGGCGAGCATCTCGGCTTCAGCGTCAGTCTCTGCCTCAACAATCTCTCCGGCCTCGATGGCAGGAGCCGGCAACTTTTTGCGGTCGATTTTTCCGTTTGGTGTCATCGGCATCGCATCAAGTCGCATGTAGACAGAAGGAATCATATATTCAGCAAGTGTCTTACCGAGGAATGCACTTAAATCCTGCTCGTCGATCTCGTGTGTTGACGTGTAGTAGAGACATAATGTCTTTCCTCCATAGACTACTGCTATAGTCTGAAGGATGCCCTCGTAGTTGCTGGCACGGTTCTCAATGCCTCCCAACTCGATACGGAATCCGTTCAGTTTCACCTGATTGTCGTTACGTCCGACATACTCCAGATTGCCTTCCTCGTTATAGCGGGCCAGATCGCCGGTGTGATACATCTTGCCTTCGGCGAACGGACAATCCACGAACTTCTCTGCTGTCATTTCTTCCAGTTTCCAGTAGCCATAGGTCATCTGGCGTCCTGCAAGACACAATTCGCCAGTAAATCCTTGTGGCAACAGTCGTCCGTATGGGTCAACGATGAGTGACATCGTATTAGGTACAGGTTTGCCAATTGGAATGTCCTCGATACTCTTGGTCTGATCTACGACGTAATATGACGAGATGTCGGTAAACTCTGTAGGTCCATATACGTTGATGACATCATAACCGGTCTTCGGGAACGGTTTCAGCTTTTCGCCACCAACGAAGAGATATTCGATAGGCAGCTGGTATTGCTGCATCATTGCCATGGCTAACTGCGTGGTGAACTCCAGTCCCTTGATATGGTGTTTGCACAGATAGTTGTACATGCTCTCCATATCCTTTCTCATCTCGGAAGAGAAGATATGCAACTCGCCACCTGCTGTCAGGATTGGATATAAGTCGTTGACAGAGGCATCGAAACTGAAGCTTACGAAGATGGCAGTCTTGTCTCCGGGTTTCAGATTAACAAGGTCTTTCACCCAGATAATAAGGTTCATCAGTCCGCGATGTGCCACCTTTACGCCCTTAGGACGTCCGGTAGAGCCAGAAGTGTAAATCATATAGGCTCTGCTGTCAGGAGTGGCTAGACTCTTGAATGGACCTGCAGGTTTCACGTCTTTCACCACCTCTTCAGTCAGCAACACTTTGGCTTCGCTGTTCTCAATCATGTAGCTGATGCGGTCTTCGGGATAATCCACATCGATAGGCACGTAGGCAGCTCCAGCCTTCTGGGCGGCCAGTACGGCAACCAGGAACTCTTTAACGCGATCCATCTTGATAGCTACAAAATCGTCGGGCTTCACTCCCTGACTTACTAACCAGTGAGCCAGACTATCTGACTTCTCATCGAGTTCACGATAAGTAAGCTGGCTTGTAGAATCGACAACAGCCACCTGGTCGGGACGGGCTTTTGCCTGCTGCTGGAACAAGTCAACCCAAGTTGCCGTAGTGTCATAATCAAGTGTCTTTCCTGTAGATATGCTGAGTACCTTTTCCTTGTCCTGACTGTTTAACAGCGGGATATCCTTCAGCGAAGGTGCAGATGGTGCCAGTTCGGCCATGTTTGTCATTACGGCTGCCAACTGCTCCATATCCTTCTTGGAATACAAAGCAGTATCATACTGTAGTTCAAGCACATAACCGCCCTTCTCTGGCATTACCTGAATATCGAGTGGCAGTTTGGTCTGGTTAAGCAGCAGGCGCATCTTCTCCTCCTGCTCATCATCCTCGCTGACATCTCTGGGTTGGTAAACATACATGATTTCCGGGCGCAGTCCGTAAAGCTCTACCATCTTGGTGAATGGATAGAAGTCTCTTGACTGTGTCTCAAGCAATTGATCTTGTATCTGTTTAACCACACCGACAACGTTCTTCTGGCTGTCGGCACTCGAACTTACGACAGGAATGGTCTTGACGAACATACCCATGATGTTCATCATTCTTACGTCGGAACGTCCGTTGTTAATGGTCGTGATGATGATGTCGTCCTCACGTGTCACTGTATGCAAAACATGCATTGTTATGGCCAGGAAGTAACTGTTAAGAGTCAATCCGTTCTGCTGACAGAAGGATTCGATGTCGTCACCTGTGAAATGTACAGACAGTACGCCTGGGTCATCACCATCCTTTTTAATGGAATGAGGATAAACAACAGTGCTGGCATCGCCCATCAAGTCTCGGAAGTAATGTTCGGCCTCGGCATACTTCTCCGACTTCATCTGTTTGAACTCATCCAGGGCGAAATCAAAGGCTGTATATGTCTCGATTTCAATGTTTTCACCCTCATAAGCTTTCTGGATGTCGTTAAGGAATATCAATGAAGAAGCACCATCATAGATACTATGGTGGATATCCATGAACAGATACACCTTATTATTATATGTATAGATCTCCAGTCTGTAAAGCTGGTCATTATAAAGATCGAACGGACGAACACGGTTCTGGAAGAAGTCTCTGTCGGGCTCCTCTGTCAATGACTCCATAAGTATATTGACAGGCTCCTCGTCACGACGAATCTGCATCACGTCGCCGTCATGCTGTACGAAGTGAGTCTTAAGATAGGAGTGCGCATTGACAACCTTCTCCAGGGCATCACGCAACTTCGCGGCATCTGCATCCTTCATTACCACCACGTCAGGAACATTATACTGTGTGGTGTCGCGGTTCATTTCCCAATCGAAGAATACGCCGCGCTGGTTCTCGGTGATGGGATAATAGTAGTGTTTGCCTTCCGACCAGAACTGGCTGTCATCTGAAGAAGTAGTCAGTCCCTCTTCTTCACGCTTGGCATCGATAAGGGCTGCCATCTGGTGAATGGTAGGATTCTGCATCACTTCCTTCACTGTAACCTGTACGCCGAATGTGTTGAAAGCACCCACGGTGAATCGCATGGCAGTAAGTGAGGTAAGTCCCATCGAAATCAGGTTGCTGGTAATGCCGAACTTATCATGCTTGAGCATCTCGGCAGCAAGGTTGAAGAGTTCTTTCTCGGTCTTTGTGACAGGAGCCACAAAATCTTCTGCCTCTACTTGCGGATTAGGCAATGCTTTGGTGTTCACCTTTCCATTAGGAGTCAATGGCATCTCGTCGAGCTGCATATAGGCTGTAGGCACCATATAGTCGGTCAGCTCCTGAGCCAGGAAGTTGCGCAAATCGTCCTGATCAATTATGCGGTCGGCAGTGTAGTATGCACACAGATGCTGTACACCACCAATCTCGCGAACCTGAACAGACTCCATCTGTATGCCTTCGTACTTACCAATGAGTGTCTCAATCTCACCCAGCTCGATACGGAAACCACGCAGTTTTACCTGATTGTCAATACGTCCAAGATATTCTATATCACCATCGGCATTGTAGCGCACCAAATCGCCCGTATGATACATCTTACCTTCGACAAACGGGCAATCAGTAAATTTCTCAGCTGTCAAGTCGTCACGCTTCCAGTATCCTGCAGCAATCTGAGGACCGGCCATACACAACTCGCCAGCAACACCCTGTGGTGCCAACTGACCAACAGCATCGACGACGAAAGCCGATAGGTTATAGAGCGGTCTACCAATAGGAATATTCTTGTACTCCCTACCCTTCGCCACATCAAAGAAGGTGGCATCAACCGTAAACTCTGTAGGACCATAAGTATTGATAAGCCGGCAGTTGCAATCGGGATTTGCCGTCATCTTCTCGCCACCCACTACCAGATAATCTACAGGCAGATCAGGATAGAGTTGCAACAGCATCTGTCCTAACTGTGTGGTATAACATCCACCAGTGATACCATTATCCACGATAAAGTCGTGCAGCATCACAAGATCCTTACGGGCTTCCTTGGGAACAGTATAGAGTGTACCACCTACTGTGAGCACAGGATAGAGATCTTCAATAGATGCATCGAACGAGAAACTGGAATGGCAGCAGATGCGGCTCTTCTCAGTGTGACCCCATTCCTTGGCTATGAATTGCACAAAGTTGGCCTTAGCCTTATGAGGTATCATCACACCCTTGGGCCTACCAGTAGAACCACTGGTGTAAATCATATATGCAAGGCCATCAGGAGTGGCAAAGTTTACATCCTCTGTCTTCGCAGGAGCTGAGGCCAAGAAATCATCGATGAAGAATGTGTTCTTGCTATTGAATTCGTCTTCAGCATTCTTCTCATTGAAGATGGCATGACTGGTAATGAGTACCTGACTCTCACTATCCTCCAGCATATAGAGCAGGCGGTCGTTGGGATAGTCGTAATCCAATGGCACGTATGCCCCACCCGCCTTTTCAATACCAATAGCAGCCACGAGGAATGCCTTCTCGTAGCCTAACATGATGCTGACAAAAGGAGATTTGGCTCCTGCAGCACCCACTCCCAACTCGCGTAGTTTGAGTGCTAACGCACTAGAAAGATTGTCGAGCTGACCATAAGTGAATGTTCCCTGTTCATCAACCACCGCAGGTGCATCTGGTATCTCTTTGGCACACTGCATAAACAGACTTACAAATGTGCCATCAGGATCACATGGCATGGTTTTACCTTTCGACATCTGCAACAGAGTATCGTAGGTTTCTGGGCGCACGATACGACAGTTTGCCAATTCGTTTCCTGCTGCCGTGCAACTGTCCTCAGCCATTGCTTTGAAAGCATTGCCCAGCGTCAGCATATCATTGCGGTTATAGAGTGTGGCATCATATTCTATACGACCTATATAGCCAATACCATCATCGGCACGCAGCATCGTGATGGACAATGGCGTCTTGGCCATGTCCCAGTCAAGACCATAGATTTCTTCACTCCGATGCTCACCCAAACTCACTTCAGTTTGCAAATCAACAAAATAGTTATACAATATCTCTGCTTTCAGGCCATGGCGCTCCACCAATTTTGTAAATGGATAGAAATCATTGCGAATAGTATCTTGCATCTGTTGGGTCAGTTCACGGACCACCTCGACCATCTGTCCCTTAAACTTATTGCATACTGTAGGTAATGTCTTTACAAGTACACCAAAGAAGTTATCGAGTAATAATTCGCTACGACCATTGCTGATAAAGTAGATAAGGGTATTCTCCTCTCGTGTGATACGGTGCAACACCTGATGGAATACCGCCAGGAAATAGCTGCTCGTAGGTAATGCTTGGCGCTGACAGAATGCTTCTATGTCGGCTGCAGCAATATACACGTCAACCACACCCTGCCTACGTTCACCATCACTCTGTGTTGAGTGAGGATAAACCGTGGCATCAATACCGCCCACCAAACGGTCAAAATAATCCTCTGCCTCCTGTTTGCGCTCCGACAGCATCAGTGCTTCCTCGTCCAATGCACGATCATAGGCAGTATAAGTCTCAACCGCAAGCTTTTCGCCTCGGTAGGCCTTCTCCAACTCATGTGCAATGACGTAGTTACTGCTACCATCACTTATAATATGGTGCAAATCGAGCAGCATGAATACATGATCGGCATAAGTATATATATTGAAACGGAACAAAGGTTCGTTCATAAGATCGAACGGACGTACACGACTTTGGAACCACTCGCGGTTAGGCATGTGATTAAGTTGTTCAATTCCAACATTTACAGGTGCTTCATCGTTACGTACCTGAACAACATCGTCACCCAGTAATGCCAAACGTGTCTTAATATAAGGATGAGCATTGGCCACATCAACCAGGGCTGTCTTTAAGCGCTCCACGTCAACTCCTCTGAAGTGCAACAGAATAGGTATATTGTACTGCAGAGCATCCGGGTTCATCATCCAGTCCACATACATGCCTCGCTGACTCTCGCTCATAGGGTAGAACTCACGTTTCTCATACGCTTTTAGCTGAATGGTATTCTGAGAGTTCTCAGCAAGAGTAGCCAACTCGCGCACCGTCGGATGCTGCATAATATCCTTCATCAGCAACTGGATGTCTAGTTTTTTCTTGATAGTAGCAGCCAGGCGCATGGCAGCCAGCGACGATAATCCTAAGGCAATCAGGTCGTTGGTAACGCCAAATCCTTCCAATTGCAGCAATTCTGCAACCAAGCTAAAGATGATCTTCTCCATCTCTGTTTCTGGCGCAATCACCTCATCCAGTTTTAGTGATGGTGTAGGCAGTGCCTTACGATTTGTTTTACCATTTGGCGTCAGCGGTATTGCATCAATCTGAATATACACCGAAGGTACCATATATTCTGTCAGACTTGACGCGATGAATGCCTTGAGCGCATCTTCGTCAATAGGGTTATCGCTCACATAATACAGACATAAATGCTGAGCTGTTCCTATCTCTTTCACGTCGGCCACAGCCTGGCGGATACCTTCAAACTTAACAGCAAGACCTTCTACCTCACCCAACTCGATGCGGAAGCCACGCAACTTCACCTGACCATCATTACGGCCCAGTATCTCCACATCTCCGTCTGGTTCCCAACGTGCAAGGTCGCCCGAACGATAAACTCTGAGACCTTGGTATTCTACAAAGCGTTCGGCTGTCATCTCGGGCAGGTTGTTATAGCCACGAGCTACACCAGGTCCACCAATCAGCAGTTCGCCAGTAAAGCCCACAGGCAATTGGTTTCCATAACTATCTATAATAAATTCCTCATAGTTCAGCAATGGGTGTCCAACAGTTACCTTACGTGCATGCGTCAGGTCGGCTATATTCGACGAAACGGTAATCTCCGTAGGTCCATAGGTATTAAATATATGAACACCCATAGACTGTAGAGATGTCAGCAGTTGCATGGGGAACTTCTCACCACCTGCCCATACAGCCTTACAATGCGATAGTGCCTCACAGAAAGCAGGCAGCTCCATATAACTCAATATTCGCGAACAGGTGCCATTGATAGCTTCGGCAGAAGTGCGTCTCATCAAGTCGGCTAACAATTGTGCATCCATTACCTCCTGCTCATCGGCCAGCACCGAGGTGATACCATTGAACAACGAACCAGCAAACTCCTTGAGCGACATATCGAACGATAGTGTTGTGATAGACACAAAGGTCTTCACGCCTAATTCCATCAGTCCGTGGATATGTACATTGGCTGGGTGATCGTATAGATAGTTCGTGATACCCACATGGCGCAGCATTACACCCTTTGGACGACCAGTAGAACCTGATGTATAAATAAGATAAGCCAAATCATCAGGATTAACCTCCACTTGTGGGTTCTGTTCATCACCTGGTTGTGGCTGACTCTCTGAACCATAAATATCATCAATGAGGATAACTTTCTCAGAAGGATAATCGGCTGCATGCTCCTTGGTTGTTATGATATAGGGAGCTTCAGAGTCGCTAACAATCAGATTGATACGATCGGCAGGATAGGCAGGGTCGCATGGAATATAGGCGGCACCTGTCTTGCTGACGCCAAACATACTCACGATAACAGCACTAGTGCGAGGTAGCAATAACACCACGCGATCTGCACGCTTCACACCCTTGCGTATCAGGGCATGAGCCACCTTGTTAGCCTCGGTGTTCAGCTCTGCAAAGGTAAGGGTACGATCTTTTGCAATGAGTGCCTGACGATCTGGATACAATACAGCATTCTTCTCAATAGGCTCATAAAACAGATGATATGGTACTTCAGCCTTGGCTGTAAAGCGGAAGTTCTCTACACGAAGGCGCTCCTCATCGTCGAGCATACTCAGGTTCTTCAGTATGGCCTCGGGCCGAGCCATCATGTTTTCGACGGTGGACTTGATAGCTTTTGCCATGCGCTGCAGGTCTTCACTACTATTAAGGGCATCACTTGAACTCAGTCGGATGTCGTACTTCCCGTTGCGCAAATAAATGATACACGTCAGGTCGGATGTTGATTTGCCTCGGTCTATCTGATGGGCAAAAGCTTTCTCTCCATCCAATTCGATATATTCTTGGATTTTGAACCCTTGGAATCCAAACTCTACGCCACCACTCATTTTCAAATCGCGACAGAAATGACTGAAAGGATAGCTTCCGTATCGAATGGTAGCCATTAAGTCACGACGAAAACTCTTGATAAAGTCGATGACCTTTTGTTGACGATCAATGACGGTAAGCACAGGCGATGACTTGACAAACATACCATAGGCATCAATCAAACGCTTATCCATGCGACCATGATTGATGGTACGATATGTCACTTCGTCATCCCTGCTGGCCTCTGCCAAAACATAACTAAAAGCTGCCATGTACAGTAAATTCGCAGCCGTACCATTCTCCTGGCACCATACATCTACCTTTTCGCTGTCCATATAGGCATCAAAGTGGATAGAGTTGCCCAATGGATTAGCAGCACTACGCGAAATCGAAGTAAATTCACGACCAGCAAACAAATCCTGATAATAAGCCTTAGCTCGCTCGTAGGCATCAGAATTCATCGTAGCCTGTTCATCTTCGGCATATTCATATAATCCGTAGGCAATCTCCTTCAGTTGCTCTCCACCATAGGCGGCAGGCATATCCTTTAATGTCAGATTGGGTGCCAGCGTCATACCATCAGCTATAACATGATGAACTTCAAACAACACTACGTGATGTTCCGGTGTCTCTATAAACTCAATACGGAATAGTGGTTCGCCGCTTAACAGGTCATAAGGGCGTACGAAACCATCAGACATATAAGTTTGCAATTCGTCTTCGCTCATCGCATTTCTTGCAATGCTTACAAGCATGTCATCGGCAGCATACTGTCTGGGAAGCCCATCCTCATCAAGTATAAAACGAGTCCGTAACACACGGCGACTGGCCACAAGACGATTAAATGCTTTCTCTAACTTGTCAAAAGATATTTTTTTTGAAAATGCCACATAAAGAGGCAAATTGTAACGGGTGATAGAAGGATCAGCCATCCATTCCATAAAAACACCCAGCTGCGATTGTAATAGGGGATAGGTTTTCATACTACTATTATTTTTTCATTCTATTTTCCAAGACATAAATGTCATATTCTGACCATACATATACTGATAATCTAAATCTGGGCAGAGGCCATTCAGGATTTTCAGGCCATTTTTCCGTTTGTTCTCATCAAAATGAACGGGATCGAAAGCCCTACCGTCATCTTTGACAGAAACTATCATTTTCCCGTCGTGCGAATGGATGTGCACATCGATGTAGTGAGACAGGCTGTTTCGGCCAGCATGGTAAATGATATTGAGCAATATCTCTTCTGTACAGAGAGTAATATCATTAGCCATTTTCTTTTCTATTTTACACTGGTCCAAATAGTTATGAATCACCTGCAGCGATTCTGCTACACGCTCTTTCGTGGCGCCGATGGATATGTTAAGCGCCTCTTTCTCTTCGGCAGTGGCTATAGGAACCAATGAGAGATGCGTGACGTTCTTCTTTTTCATTCGCACTACCTCAGTAATCAGAAGGGCCATAATAATGGCCATAATACCGGTAAAGGGGAAAGAATACCAGATGGCGTCATTGCCCGCAATCTCCGGCCATATCAACAAACTTGGTATAAGGATTAAAGGAAAAGAGGATACTACAACTACCGTAAGTATCAAGTAGCCCTGCATCTGATAAATATTAGCCAGCGTGAGTGCCAACAGAATAAAGGGGAGCATGGGGGCGAAGATGCGCAATACACGGTTGGTGTAAAGGGTCAGTTCCGGCGTATTGGAGCCAAACAACGTTCCGATAAGTTCGGGGAAAAGCTCGATAATGCAAACTATCACTATCAAACTACAGAAAACCATAACAAGAGCTCTCTTGACAAGTATTCTAAGACCAATATAGTCTTGCTGTCCTCTGAGAAAACCGCCTATGGCTAGTGTTGTTGAGCCGATACCGCTGGAGAACATCATTCCGATGGTTAACAAGTTGATACATATTGATAAGGTAAACATACCATCGGCCCCTTGTTTGTCCTGAATAATGTTGTTCATCAGCAGGAACATCACCGTCAATACCAGGTTGCCGATGATGAGTGGTGTACCCTCAAGGGTGTTCTCACCCAGACTCTTAAAGTCCGACTTTGAGAAGGGATTGATACGGAAGGAGCACTGCTTGCCATAGAGATAGCGAGAAAGGAAACAAATATTAAAGAGTGCTGATAGGATTGTGGCATAAGCTGATCCTGCAATACCAAGATGGAATACGCCTACTAACAGCAAATCAAATGTAACATTCACAAAAGCCGCCATCACAATAGAGCGCGTCACCAGCTCAGGATGCCCATCAATAGAAACCGACTGATCGACAAGGGTTGATGTCATCGTGACAACAGCACAAGTCATCATCACCATCATGTAACTATCAAAATAAGGACGGAGACGCTCTTCATGACAGATCATGTCTGATATCTGTCCTTGGAATAGCCAGCCCAGAACAGCTATTAGCCCGCCAACAAACATAATGGAAAGCAAGGCAGTTGAAAGAAGATGCTCTACCCGACTTTTATCACGTTCACCCAATGCCCGTGCAGCAACAATCGTTGCACTAACGCCAAACAGGGTGCTGAACGAAGTTATCAGCAACGAAACGGGCATAAAAAGATTGACAGCCGACAGGGCATCTGGGGCTACCAGATGACTCACAATGATGCCATCCACAGTCGTATTAACCTGAGTTACGGCCATAGTGAGGATACTAGCCAAAAGGAAATTCTTCATTGCCTTGGCTATTAGATATGGATTGCGGTTAAATAGAGTTACATTCGTTCCTTCTGTAGTCATAATTATTGGTATATGTTGCAAATATAGATATAATTTATCTATCAAATAACAGAGACTTTGAATGTTTTCATTTTTTTAACACATAGTATTAGAATATTTAAAAAAATAAATTGTCTCTTGGACTTTTCAACTAATATCTTTATATTTGCAGCATAAATAAAACTATAAGTACTACATCGAAATGCAATTTAAAACACTTAGTATCATCAAACAGCTGGAATCCGTCATGCGTGAGCATTGGGATCACGAGGCATTAACAGACTGGGGAAATAACGCGACATACAAATATGGCGACATCGCTGTACGAGTATGCTATATGCACATGCTCTTCAAATCGCTGGGCATCAAACCTGGCGACAAAGTGGCTATCTGCGACAAGAACAGCAGCAACTGGGCCATTGCCATGCTGGCCGTTCTCACATATCGCGCCGTGGCCGTGCCTCTGCTGCCCGACTACAGCAAGATGCAGCTGAAGATGCTCTGCGAGCACTGTGATGCCAAGTTTATGATAGCTCACCACCGACTGGCCAACCTGTGGCCAGATGGCGACTGCCCTATGTATATGCTCGATGTGGAAGACTTGCTGGCTATGACACCATCGGCCCTTACCGACCAAGTGGAGGAAAAGGCATTCGCCATGTTTGCAGAGCACTACCCCAAAGGCTATAAAAAAGAACATCTGCACTACGAAGCCGAACAGCCCGACGACCTGATGATACTGAGCTACACCAGTGGCTCTACAGGCAACCCTAAAGGCGTGATGCTGCCATGGCGCTCGTTACAATCTAACATGGAGTTCGCATTCGGTGCACTTCCAAACGATGGAAGTATGAACATGTTCCTGATTCTGCCTATGGCACACATGTTCGGATTTGCCTTCGACTTTTTATATGGCATCCTGACAGGCTCACATCTACATATCCTCACCAAGGTTCCTGCCCCGAAGATCCTGCTCAAAGCCTTCGAAGAAGTAAAACCCGACATCTTCCTTTGTGTGCCTTTGGTCATGGAGAAAATCATCAACAACCGTGTGCTGCCTTTACTGAGGACACGAAAGATGGAGATACTGATGAAGGTGCCCGGTGTGCGACAGCTGATATGCAGAAAGATTCGCAAACAATTATATCAGGCATTAGGCGGGAGAACCTACGAGGTTATCATGGGCGGAGCAGCTCTGAGCAAGGAGGTAGAGAAAGTGCTGCACATGATTAAGTTCCCCTACACCATTGGCTATGGCATGACAGAATGCGGGCCTATCATCACCTTCTCCGACTGGAAAGAGCATCGTCCGGGCTCATGCGGAAAGGCTGCTGTAAACATGGAGGTAAAGATTCTGAGCGACGACCCGCAGAATGAGCCTGGCGAGATAGTGGCCAAAGGTGCCAACAAGATGTTGGGATATTATAAGAACCCAGAAGCCACTGAAGAAACTATCGACACAGAAGGCTGGCTACACACGGGCGACCTAGGTGTGATGGATAAAGACGGCTTTATCTATATCCGCGGGCGCAAGAAGAATATGCTGCTAGGCTCCAATGGCCAGAATGTATATCCTGAGGAAGCTGAGGATCAGGTGGTATCCTACTCTGTCTTCGACGAGTGCGTGGTGGTGAAGCGCGAAGACAAACTGGTGGGCCTGGTATATGCCTCAGACAACACACTCCAAACTTTGGGTTTACGACGCGAGGACCTTGACCTTGACAGCATCTGCAAGGAGGTAAACCAACACCTGCCCAACTACTGCCAGTTAGCCAAGCTTGAGCAGAGAGACCAAGAGTTTGAAAAAACGCCTAAGAAATCTATCCGGCGCTTCTTATATAAGTAAGGTGAAACGATCTTATTAGAGGTATATTATATTCCCAATGGTGGGAACGCGTTGTTCCCTGCTTGGGAACATTGCGTTCCCTTGGTAGGGAGTAAATATGCCCTGACTGTTTTTTTGCAGCAGTTTCAAAAAAATTGACTTTTCCTGATTTCACTAGACACTTTTTCTCTTTATTAACAGAAACAATAGACGATAATTCTGTTGTCGTACTGAAACTATAGACACAAGCGAAAAAGCCGTGCTGCTTTACTTGACACTTTTCGGCCAGA
>Ga0326514_10000444_pt1 | contig 28378 bp, 31 predicted proteins | sample 3_2548_0518_D_FD_203653 | JGI IMG/M metagenome (GOLD analysis project Ga0326514, IMG submission 203653) | Bovine rumen microbial communities from UC Davis, California, United States - 3_2548_0518 | ecosystem: Host-associated > Mammals > Digestive system > Stomach > Rumen | place: USA... | reverse complement strand
AAAGCCGACCTTAACAGAGTTTAAGAATTGGTTAACCACAGAGTTACTTGAAGTTAAAGAGTTTAATCACGAGTTCATTGTTAACAATAATAAAGCCGTTTATGATGATGTAGATGACTCAAAGATATTGTTTAACGAGACCTCAACTATTCAGGGTAGTTTTATCCTTAAAAATTCAAAGAGAATTTTCAAGGGAATGATATTTAACACAAACGGAGTAGTTGAAGTCATTGAATTCAAATTTGAGGATGACGGAGCAGGTAGTGGTCTGATAACTGACTTTGATATAACTCCTATCGAAGGAGGCTCAAGTAATGTTATCAAGATAGATAACCAAACGCTTGTATTTACAGATAAGGTTGCGAGTGTTTTAGATAACCGCATAACCTCTAATTCGGGGGTATGCATTTTCTTCAAAGATAGTTCTCTGAACGAAGCGAGTAAGTGTAAGATCTCAGCAGTTTCAAAAGCTAATGAGGTGGAATTTACAGCCAAAGTTCAGCCAACTATAGATATTGTTTGTGATATTGTAATCTTCAATTAAGTAAAGGAGGTAAAAAGATGAAAGGTATTACAAATATAGTTCCTGAGTCTCTCGAGCAGATACAGGAATTGCACATTCAGCTGGACGGAACACCCGTTACAGACAGTGGTGTAGTTAAGGCAGTCTTTGATCTGTTTGAGGCAGATGACAAGCTTGAAGTAGTAAACCTACTTGTAGATGCAGACGCAGTTACTACGGGTAGTGTACTCGCAGGAGCAGATCTGCTTGTTCAGAGACCTGTAGGTTTTGCAAGTCCTTACACAACAGGAAAGAGTTATGGTGCTGGTATCGTAACTGACGCAACAACATTACAGTCCTCAGAGCAGAATGTGGTTCTGCAAAAGATCGATTCAGCAGGCACACCGATGTATATTGCACAGCCAATAACTTACAGCCCGTTCTTCAGTAAGACCATTAGTTCTTCATCCACGGCTACGACAGTTAAGGGCGCACTTGCCGAGGTACTGACAGGTATCCAGAATCCTCAGTTGGTTAAGATCACGTCTTATAATAAGGCAGGTCTTACATTTGATAATTCGGATGTAGTAACTAGCTCAGGTAAGGACATTTTTATCGGGGTAGTAACAAAGTCCCCTTACACACAGCCCACAATGTCTGATGCACCTATCTTTATAGGAAAGTATATCCGTCAGGAAGATGCAGCAGGCGGAGATACAGGCAATGTCAAGATATATGAGTTCGAGTCGATGTACAACAACCCTACAGGCTCCGCAATCCCGAGTTATGCAAATATCACCGAGATCGGCGCATCTAGGACGATAGTAGACACGATAGTAGTCGATGAGGCTATGACTCATGATGCATTCGGTCAAACACTTCTTTTCCCTCTCAGAGCTAACGAAGATCTCGAAGAGTTATTCGTTCGTAACGAACATACAGGTGCAATCGTTCTTAATAGCAGCAGCGCATCGGGGGCAGAAACAGGGGTATTCACAATACCTTCTAAGGCAACCGCAAGAATCACCAAAGGCATTGCTCCTGACACTAATCACTTCTACCTTGATGTAGAGGTATTTGGTGATCCAACAGATGCTGATCAGACAAGAAAGTTCGCTAAGTTTGTTATAACTGGTGGAGCTACTGTCACTGATTTCTCAGTATCTGATATCGCCGAGATCCATATCGGAGAGCTTCCGAGAGTTTTCACTCTTAAGGATCAGACGATCGCCTTTACAGATAAGGCAGCAACAATCTCTGATGCCAGAGTAACCGCTGATTCCCTCGTAGAAGTATTCTACAATAGCACATCGATAGACGTTGCGACAGCAGCGGGTATCAGCGTAGAGAGCGCAGCAGGAGCCATTAACTTTACCTCAGTTAATGATCCGACCGCCAGCGTAACGGCAACCATCAAGGTTACAAACCCGAGGTAATGATTATTAAGAGAAGTCCAGCCTTTGGTTAGCCCAGAGGCTGGATATTTCTCTGATATAATATTTTTTATTATAAGTCATATAGTATTGTTAAATAAAACCTTTGAATTTGAATATAATGACTCAGATGAGTCTTGAGATAGAGTATAAAGAAATGGAGGTTCCAAAATGAGGGGTATCCAAAATATAGAAAAGTTAATAGAATCAGGAGAATTAGAGGTATTGTGGGAGAACCCAAACCCTACTTCGGCATTTGCACCGCAAGCAATAGTAGTGCCAAATGCTGATAAGTATGATTTATTATTTTGGGTATTCAGAACAGATATCACAAATCAGGGTATATGGTTAGATACAGAGGTTGCAGAGCCAAACTCGTTTGTATATCCTAATGCGGTATTTCCATCTGGAAATAACACATATTCATATGCAAGACCCATTCGTTTAATAGCAAATAATCAATATAGAGTTGACTCTGGATATAAAGATGCTACTACAAATAATGATATTATGGTACCTTTAAAGGTATGTGGTATACGTATCGGAGGATTAAGTGCACAAGGTTGGCACCTTGAGGGTATAGTTTTCGGACCAGGTGAATATAACACTTTAGCAAAGCAGTTATATGATAAGGTGAGTTGGTCTCTCGACAAAGATTACAAGCTTGTAGATTGCGATTTCAACGCTACCACAGTGATAGGAACTGTGGGTAGAGTTATGCTTGGAAATTATCAGCAAACTGACTTTATATGTCAAGGTGCTGCACTGGATGACAGGATGCAACAGTATTATTTTTCACTAAGCACTGATGTCGACAAATGTCGTTTAAGATTATATACTTTTGTACCTGATACTACTAAACCTGTAGGTCAGACTAATTATGATACATATAATTATGCATCAGGCAGAGCTTTAATGATATACTCAAGAGATTTTGCGGGTAGTGCCGATCCAGCCGTTACGATTACAGATGATATCGAAGCAGGTAATATGTACCCTGTGACGAGTAATGCAGTTGCAGAGTTTAAGAGTTTATTTACTCCAAAATATACTGGCAGCACAGAAAAATGGGGTTCAACTGTGCATCTCGATATAAACTATACTGTTACAGATTCTACATTTAAGTTAATAACGGGTTTCTCTATAGCAGGAGGAAATGGTGTAGTTGCTATAGCATCTGCAAGATTTATAGATGACACTACTATAAACCTAAGGTTAGTAAGGACAGCAACTATATCGCAAGATGTTTTTGTTGCAGTATATTACATTTAAAGTCATCACTTACGTCAATTTAGGATATAAGTTATTTAGACACTATAGATATACAGTGAATATATCAAGTTGATACAAGTATTATTGAATTTGTTCAAACCCAAATTTGTTGGGGTAGTTGGAGGCAAAAAATGAAAGGTGTTTCAAACGCTAATGAAATACGTCTATATAAACCTTATTTTACGACTCTTGGGTTACCTTTAGAGTTACAAAGAGCAGATAAGGTATTAACAGTAAATTTATCTGGAACATTATCAAATAGTGTAACTGCTGATCAGTCTATCTTTGAAATGAATGTTGGTGATGTAGTAGATAATACTTATATTGACAACGATTTTATTGGAGGAAGATATTCAGGGTCAGATACAGGAATAATTGTAATTCATGTAGGAATATCTGATGGGGTATTAACTCTGACTACAAAGACCGCTATACCAAGTGGATCTACTATAGCCTTTCAAGCAGTTGTAATAATATAACACCGTAATAAGCCTATAAGGTGGTAGGCATACTCTAAGGAGGTATTATTATGTACAGTCAGACTTTAACGAAGAAAAAAGAGTTGTTTTGTGAATATGTAGCAAGACAAGGTTATGACCCAGATGAAGCAGCATTTGCAGCAGGATATCGTGGTGGGCGAGATAAAGAGAAGAGAAATTGCTACCATAATATGATGGCTAATAGACTCCTCGCAATGCCTGATATTATAATGCGTATTAACGAGATAAAAGATGAGATACTCGCCGAGGATAAGCATTATCAGGCTGATATGGTTAACCGCCTCAAAAGGGTAGTCGCTTTTAATCCGTTAAAGTATTACGAATCTCACAACAGAGTTACAAAGGACGAGTCGATAAAGACAGAGATATACTTAAAGACTCAGGTTCAGGATTGGGCACCAGAGGATGGTGCTTTAGTCGCAGGCTTTGATAAGAACGGGATGCCGAGGTTTATTGATAAACAGTGGGCAATCGATAAGTTATTAAAGATATATTCACTTGACGGAAGTCGTGATGTAGATGTTGAAGACCTTATGAATCTTTTCTATAAGGTCGGATTACCTTTCAATCAGCCGGGTAGTAATAATTACAGTATAAAGTATGCTGAATTAGACGAGGATGATGATATTGAGGCACTTGAAAAAGAAATTGATGACTCTCTTGAAGAAGATGAAAAAGAACTTGAAGTAGAGGATAGCCAATTGATAATCTTACAAGAAGCACTTAAGAAATGTGGTGGAGATGTAAGAAATCTTAACCTTGATATTATACCTGATATTGATAATATAATAAAGGAAGCAAAAAAGCGTAGGGATAAAGAAGGAGCAGCTTAATGAGTAAGTCCAATGAGATGGTCGTTAAGCCCTTCAGTAGTAAGTATATTGAATATTATAAGCGTTGTTTTTCACACCAGATAAATTGTCTTGAAGGTGCTTATCGTGCAGGAAAGTCAGTTATCAATATATTTAGTTTTACAAATTATCTTGAGACTTGTGCAGATAAAGTCCATTTGGTTACGGGAGCCTCGATAGCGACAGCAAGATTGAATGTGGCGGACTGTAATGGGTTGGGTCTTAAATACTTATTCAGGGGTAGATATCGCACAGGCGAGTATGAAGGCAATGAGTGTATGAAGATCCAAACGAAGACTGGCGAGAAAATTGTAATCTTCGTTGGTGGAAGTCAATCTGACTCTTATAAGAAAATACAAGGTTTAAGTTTTGGAAGTTGGTTAAGTGTAGAGTTAGCCAATCTGTATATATCAGATGATGAAAAGTGCTTTATAGATATGGCTCTCTCCCGACTCACACAATCTCAAGACCTTAAAGTTTGGTGGGACTTAAACCCAGTTTATCCTACACATAAAGTATATACAAAATACCTTGATAAATACGAAGAGCAGCAAGAGGCAGGTTTATTCTTCGGTGGATATAACTTTATGAAGTGCAGTTTGTTTGATAACAAGGCACTAACTGAAGCACAAATAAAGAGTTTTACATCTAAATATCCAGATGAAACCTCGATGGAATATCAGAGGTATATATTAGGAAACAGAGCGTGTGCCGAGGGCTTGATATTTAGTTTATTCGCAAAAGATAAATCAATTTGGGTAGTAAATGATTTTGACGAGTATGTAAAGTTGAACTCCACCCAATTTATATCCATTGGGGTAGACTTCGGAGGCAACGGCTCAAATACAGTTTTTGTTGCAACACTTTTCTCCAATAATTATAAAGATGTTTTAGTTTATAAAGATTATAAACTTATAATGGACGGAGGAGAGAAAGACGTAGAGGATTTCCATAAAGCTTGTAAAGAGTTTGTCGAATTGATATTGAATTCAACCTCGATACCTTTGAGGTATATATGGGGAGATAGTGCAGATCCCGTTATGATAAACGAGATAAGAAGTGTTATGAAAGAGTTATCAAAAGTGGGTATCATCAGAGTCCTCAACTGTAAAAAGTGGACTATTAAAGAGCGTATAGATACAAAGAAGATGATGATAGCCAGAGGACATTGGAAAGTCTATAAAGATTGCACCAATGTTATAGATTCAACGGCTACTCAGGTATGGAACAGTAAAGAAGGACACGAAGATGAACGACTTGATGATGGAACTTGCGATATAGATACAGCAGATGCTGAAGAATATAGTTGGAGTGGTTTTATGGAGAAGTTAATAAAATATTGTGAGTAGGAGGTCAACAAATGGACTACGGCACTTTATTAAAGATGATAAGAAACGAGTTTCCGAGTGTATATGCAAATGCAGCTTACTACAACGAGATATCAATATGGTTGGACTGGTATAAGGGGTATGTACCATCAATCCATGTGCAGAAGATAAGTAACGGATTAAATATACAGGAAAGAAAGATTTATCGTCTTAAGATGGCAAAGAGAATTGCCGAAGATTGGGCATCAAGTTTACTTAATGAAGGTGTTAAGTTTGTAGTTAGCTCTGATGATAAGTCGGGTATTTTCTTATACGGGTCTAAAGGAAACCGAGGAGTTTTGGGTAGTAATAACTTCGAGACGATTTTATCTAATATAATAGAACAGACTTTTGCACTAGGTACAGGAGCACTCGTACTTAATATATCAAACATAAGTGTGAGTGCTGATGGTACAGTTGTAGATGGAAGTAATGGTAAGATAGAAATACAATCTTACAATAGCACTCGCATCGTTCCGATAAGAAGTAGAAATGGTATAGTTACTGAATGTGCTTTTGTATCTGAATACAAGGTAGATAATAGAACTTTTTACTTAGTTTCCTCACACATTTTGAGTTTGAGCGGAGAATACCTAATAAAAAATCAGGCATACGATTCAACTTATAAAATTACGAGTTTACCTGAAGGAATTTTACCTTTAATCAATACACGGAGTAAACTTCCACTTTTTTGTATATTCAAAACTAATATCGCAAATAATATAGATTTAGACAGTCCTTTAGGTATGAGTGTATACTCTGAGGCACTTGATAATCTTGCCTGCTGCGATATAGTTTATGATAGTTGTGTGCGAGAGGTTATTACAGGACAGAGAATCGTTATGATGAACAAGATGCTCTTAACTGTAGATAATGAGGGTAAGCCTATAGCACCGCAGGATGTTAAGCAAACATACATGCAGTTTTTCGGAGATGACGCTACCTCAGATATAAATGAATATATCAAGGAGTTTCACCCATCACTAAATACAGATGCTCTTGACAAGGAGTTACAGAACCAACTTAATATGTTGTCTGATAAGGTTGGACTCGGCACGGGGTATTACAAATTCGATGGTTCAACAGTTAAGACCGCAACAGAATATATTGGAGAGCATAATGATTTCCAGCGTAATATAAAGAAGATGACTCTTCAGCTAACAGAATCCTTACAGAAGTTAGCAACTGGTATATTATTTATCGGAAAGAATTTACTCGGACAAAATGTAAATGATAACGCTAAAGTAGAAGTTTCAACAACAGACGGCTTTGTAGACAGTGATAATACACAGCGTGAACAGGATAGAAAAGACGTAGAAATGGGTATTATGTCTAAGGCAGAATACAGAGCTAAGTGGTATGGTGAGACACTTGAAACAGCAGAAGCAGTTGTGTCTAATATTGCAAAGGTAAATCAAGATACCCAGATATTAGATAATAATTTATAATACGTACTTGACATTTTTTACTAAATGTGCTACTATATAAATAAGCCGAGAGGCGTTAAATCGTGGAGGTATTAAGATGAATGAAGTTGGAAATGTAGTAACTAATGTTAATGGTCAGCAAAACGGAGGAGAGCAGCAGGTAGTAACCCAAGTGGCTCAACAGCCCGTTGTTCAGACCCAAGTTCAGCAACCTCAGAGTAGCCAAGCGTTATTCACACAGGATCAGTTGAACAGTATCATTTCGGGTAGAATCAATCCGTTGAATCAGAAGATATCTGAACTGAGTAATCAGTTAGCCGATCAGCAGAAGTTATCCGCAACCTACCTTACCGAGTTGAATGGTTACAAGAACCGAGAGGCAGCAGTTGCAGCAGGAGTTCCTCAGCAGTTTGTTGATTATGCGGTCTTTGAAGCCCAGAAACTTGCGGTTAACGGTAAAAGTATGGAAGATGCAATAAAGGAGTTTGCATCTGCTAATGCTACTTTATTCGGAAATCCTCAGCAAGGTGTTCAAGGTAATGCATCCACAACTCCTAATGGACAGCAACCTACAGGGGTATCTGCTACTCCTACACAGACCACCCAGCAACAGCAGAGTATTCCGAATCAGGCACAGGCACAGGTAACACAACCTCAGGCAGGACAGCCTCAGGAAAGTGTACAAGCACAGCCAGCACAGTTTGGTTCGACAACAATTCAGGGAGGCGGAAACCCAGCTAATACAGCAGGGGTAGATGCCGAAGTAGATGCTTTCTTAAAGTCGAGAGGCTTAAAGAAGTAGTTTTAGAAAGGAGTTAGTTATGGCACTTATAATTGGTGGCAACGCAACAGTTGCAACAGGAATGAGCCCTATCGTTGAGGCAGGTCTGTACGCAGATCCCATCTTTATTGATGGTGTGTCTTTCTCTTCCAGATACAATATCGGCTCTGCAGGTCAGATTCAGGTAGTTAAGTATCAGGGCGGACGTGGAGTAGCTCCAGGAACCCCAGGTGCTAATTTCACCGACAGAGAGTATGAGAATACTGTTCTTGATATCAACATCAACAACAGTTTCAAGGATTCCGCAAAGGTTCCGAATTACTTTGAGGCTACAATGCCCGTTAATCTTAAGATGGACAAGACCCTCGAAGTTACTACAAAGGTTGGAACAGGTCGTCAGGAATCCGCTCTTGCAGCTCTCGTAGATGGTGCAACAGCATTCGCTGATACCACGGGTATTACTGCTTCAAACGTAAAGCAGGCAGTAATCGAGATGAGAGGTGCACTTCGTAAGAAGCATGCAAAGCCCAATGTTGTTATCGCATCTGTTGATGTGTATGCAGCAGCACTTGAGGCAGCAGGCAAGGATTTCACTCCTATGTATAACGATGATGTTGCTCGTCAGGGCAAGATCGGTCTGTGGCTTGGAATGCTCTGGATCGAAGCTGATCTGCTTGATGGTGTAACCAATGATTACAAGTATCTGCTTGCAGATGGAACAGCTAAGACTGTTGATACTTCTGATGTTGACCTCATCGTGTATGATGGTGCAGCATACAGCATCATCGACAGGCTTGATCTTCTGAGAATCAAAGAGTCCGAGATGTTCGCAGGCTCAAAGGTTCAGGAAGAGGTTTGCACAGGATTTAAGGTTACTAACGCAGATTGCGTACTGGTTAAGAGAAACGCTTAAGGCTTTCTTCTTCCTTATATAGGGGTAGTCCTCAGAGGCTACCCCACCTATTTTAAGGAGAGTGTGTATGATTACAGTAGATTACAATTATTATAAGAATACATACGGGGGTAGCCTTGACGAGAATACCTTTAACAAGTTTATCCAGCAGTCATATATGACAATCGACAGTTTTTGTTTCGGAAGATACGAAAACTCAAAAGAGTCGGATTATTCAGAGTTTCAGTTGAGTAAAATCAAATATTGCGTATGTGCAATAACCGATAAGTTGAACGGTCTGACAGGAGCAGATGGTCAGTTGGCAGTTGGTGTAACCGAATCCGAGACGGTCGGACCTTGGAGTAAGACATATTCCACGAAGTCCTTACCAAGTTCAGTTACAGCGAGTTTGCGTGAGACAATTATGTTATATCTGAGTTCCACTCAGCTAGTGGTAGCGTGGTGTTAAAATCGGAAGATAAAATTTTGGAGGAAAAGTTATTATGTTGTTTCCACACAAAGTAACAATTTTCAACAGTTTATCCGAAGAGGACGAGGAATATAACCGAGCAGTTTTGCAACCTGCCTTATTTATTCTGGATGAGAACACTGGACGCAATAAGTTAGGTCTTACGAATGCCGATACAGTTACAGTATATATTCCGAGTTCAGCAGTTGATTTGTTAGGTAAGCAGTATGTCGAGCCTGCAGTATATAATCAGATGCCTGATAAATCAGGGGTATATACATTTCGTAAAGGCGATCTTGTCGCTTTAGGTGATATAGATCTCGGTTCTAAGACTATTAATGAGTTCAAAAATACTGAAGAGAATCTTTATGAAATAACTGGAAGAACTGATTACAGATTTGGTGGTCTACCAAATATTGTTTTATCAGCGAAGTGAGGAAGTTATGGCATATAGTATTAGTATATTTCTTGATAATTTAACAAGCGATATAACTCGTAAAGTAAAGGCGAACGAGACGAAGGCGAAACAGAAAGTCCTCGAACAGATAGTAAAGGATACAGATGAATTTGTACCTTATAAGACAGGAACTCTCGCAAAGAATGTAACAGTAAGCCCAGAGAAGAGTAGTATTACTTATGAAGAGGAATATGCAAGTTTTGCATTTGACCCTATTGCACCGAGTGGAGTTCCAAAGCAATATACAAAAGACACCCATCCAAACGCACAAGGTTATCCGTTTGAAGCGGCAGCAGACCAACACGGAATGGAGTGGGCAAGGTTATTTAGAGAGGAGTTAATGAATGGCATTGAATCTTAATGCAGGTCAGACGAGAGTATTACAGGGTATTAAGGATTTGCTGAATAATAATGCAACTTCCTTAAAAATACCGACAGTAATGTTTGACGAGTTATCAACTCAAAAAGATAGCATTTGTATAACGACAGCACCAGAGAGCCAGCTCTCTGAGAGAGTTGCTGACGTAACAGGAACAGCCTTTAGAGGTGAGATACACGTAAGTTTAACTTACAGAGTAATGTTTGATAAGTCGGGTAACAACGACTTAAAGTATATCGACTTACTCGATGGGGTATACCAATTCCTCTACAATTCTTATGATACTATTGGAGATGAAACATTCTTCATAGGAGATATACGGCAAGAGCGAGGAGCCTTGCTCGATACGGTATATCAAGGCGGAGTCAAGGACTTCAATTTGTTATTTGTTGTGTATTATGAAAGGAGTGTATAGTTATGGGATTAGTAGAAATACGTAAGTCCAGTGTTGGTTCTGAGCAGTCGAGATATTTTCTTAACTGTGCACAGGACGCAGTAGTTGACATGGGAGCAGGCACAATCACCAGCGGAACTTTCAACATGATGTTCTTGATGGCAGAGAACAACAACGTTGAGGCAGGTGCTTCTCTCGAGACAGTTGCCGATGTAACACAGAAGGTACAGCCCTCTGAGCCTCAGTATGAGGGTGTTACAATTCCTTACAGCGGTCTTTTCCTTAAGGAAGATCCTGTTTGTCAGGCACTTGAGACCCTTTATCGTACAAAGCCTGTAGGTGAGGCATCTCACTTCTACATGATTGAGGAAGATAAGTGGGCAGGTACCAGCGGTAAGTTCTGGATTACTGACGTAGCTATCGTAGTTACAGGCATCACCAATGAGGCAGGTAACAAGAGACGTATCGAGGCTACAATCGGTCTGGCAGCTGATTGGAAAGACGTTGCAACTACTCTCTCAGTAGACGAGAACGAGGGCACAATCACAATCTCTTAATCAAAGAGATCTCAAGGGGTAGTCATAAAGGCTACCCCTTATATTAAAGGAGGAAGTGTAATGTTTCAATATATAGCAACTATAGATGGTAAGTTTATGATATTAGATACCAATGATGGGGTATCAGAGACAGTTGATCTCGATTTTGTAAAGGATGTTTTAAGAAAAGGTTGGTATATTGACAGATTACACTTAAGAGAAGATGGAGAAGTAGAAGATTGCAACGGTTATATCTTAGGTCGTAAATACGGAGATGATGACTCTTTTAACGAAAGATCGGGAAACCGTAATTTAGCTAGAGCTAAAAGAGTAAAGAATGATGAGTTTTATACTCAGTTGTGTGATATCGAAAAAGAGCTATCACATTACCCTAAAGAGTGTTTCAAGGATAAAGTAGTTTATTTACCTTGTGACAGAGCGATCGCAAATAGTAAAATTCCTGTAAGTAATTTTGTAGTTTATTTTAAAGAGCACTTTGAGGAGTTAGGTATTAAGAAGTTGATAGTGAGTTGGCTTGAAGATGATCCATCAAAGAACAATTGTGTAATATTTGAGAGAGACTAATCTTTAAGGGGTAGTTATTATGAAGATAACCGAGACCAGAATAAATGGAGATTTCAGAAGTGAGGAATGTACCAACTTACTTAAAGAGTCCGACATAGTAGTAACCAATCCACCCTTTTCTCTCTTCAGATGCTTCTTTAAGTGGTTGATAGATAACAAAAAGGATTTCATAATTGTTGGAAATCAAAATGCGATAACATATAAAGATGTATTTCCTTACCTTAAAGAGGATAAAGTAAGTTTGGGTAGTCAAACAGGATGTAAGAAAGTGGAGTTTATAGATGCTATTAATGAAGATATACTTAAACCTTTTGGAAATATATGTTGGTATACAACAGTAGACCTTCAAAAGCACCACGAACCCTTACTTTTAACCGAGAGATACTCTCCTGAGAAGTATCCAAAATATGATAACTATGATGCCATTGAAGTATCCAAAGTAAATGAGATACCTTGTGATTACTATGGAGTTATGGGAGTGCCAATCACATATATGTATAAGCATAACCCAGAGCAGTTTGAAATAGTAGATATAATATATCCAGTATTAAATGACAGAAACTTATATATAAGAATACTTATTCGCAGGAGAAAGTAAATGAAAGTAACAGAGACAAGAATAGATGGAGATTTCAGAAGTGAGGATTGTAAAAAACTATTATCTGAGTCAGATATAGTAGTAACAAATCCACCATGGAGTTTATTCAGAGTTTTCTTCAACTTGTTATTATCAAGTGAAAAAGATTTCCTTATTATGGGAAATCGTGCAGCTGTAAGTAATAAAGATATATTTACTGCTATTAAAGATGGAAAAGTCCGTTCAGGATATAAAAGGTGGGATCGATCTGGAGGGTGTTGGTTTAGAGTTCCAGAAACCTATCAGAGCACATGTGTAAAATATGAAGATGGAATAAAATTTGCACAAGTGGGCTATCTATGGTATACGACTTTACCTGTTAATAAATATCAAAATGAACTTAAGTTGACTGAACTTTACTCTCCAGATCGATATCCAGAGTTTGATAATTACGATATTATATCAGTTGATTATGTAAAAGAGATACCTATCAATTATAAAGGAGTAATGGGTGTGCCTATTTCAATTTTATCTTATAATATACAAGATAGATTTGAAATAATCGATACACTTGATCCCATTTTAAATGGTGTGCACAAATATGCAAGAATAGCAATAAAAGCAAGGTAAGTTAAGGAGGTATTAAAATGGCAAACAATACTATCAAAGACCTTTCGATGGTCACTAAGATTCAGATCGAAGGCACTGATAAATTTATCAATGTCGATTTCACAGACAAGAGATTCATCAACAGACTTCTCAAGTTAGTCAAGAAATATCAGAATATTGAGAACGAGATACAAGAGAGAATAAAAGATCTTGATAGTATCGAAGATGAACTAGATAAGCTTATTGCTTATTCTGATATGGAAACAGAGATACTTGAGGGTTTCAAAGATGATATAAACAAGACCTTTAATGCAGATATCACCACAATGTTATTTGGTGACTGCATACCAGATATAGAAAGATATTTCCCTTTATTCGAAAGTATTATGCCTTATGTAGCAGCAGCCAAACAGCAGGAGATGAAGTTGGTAGACGAGGTATCAAAGAAGTATGGTATTGGACGCCTTGCAAATAATAATGTGATACCTCTCCAGCCTAATAATGAAGAGACAAAGGCTACAGATACAAGTGATTTCGAGTAAGGTGATTTAAAATGTTAAATGTGTTAGTAGATGGATTTCCTAAGGAATATAAGGGGTATCCTATAAATACAGATTTTCGATTTGGAATTCTGATAACACTTTTACAAGAGGATGATTCTATTGACGAAGATTTAAAGCTAATACAAGCTTTGAATCTACTGTATAAGGATAAAGTTCCACAAGACCTTGAACTTGCTATTCAAGGTCTAATGTGGTTTTTATCATGTGGAAAGTCGGAATTATACTTTGAAGAAGATGAAGATGAAGAAGCATCAACAGATAGAGCAATAGACTTCAATATAGACCACCTAGATATATGGGCAGCGTTCTTTAAATTGGGTATAGATTTAGAGACAGCAAGTTTACATTGGTTTAAGTTCCTATCAATTTTGGGTAGTCTTTCTGATTGTGCTTTATCACAGAAGATGGAATTTCGTACAACTGACTTAACAAAGCTAAAAGGAGATACACGATCCTATTACGCTAAGTTAAAGAATAAATACAAAGTTCGTAAGATTATCACAAAAGAAGAGCATGACCAGATGATAAAGACTATGGAAGAACAATACGGCTCTTACTATATGAAGTTACGAGCATTGAACAAAAAGGATTAGTTATTCAAAATAAATATATTTTGAATTTTGAAAGTTAGTTTATTGTAGTTAAAGTTCTTTACTAGTTTCGTTAGTTACACTTTAGTTTTATTATGGAGGATTTCTCATGGCTAAAGTAACACAAGAGATTGATTTAAAGTTTAACGAGCAGAGCCTTAAAGAAAGTTTAGGGTCTGTTTCAGAGAGTGCAAAAGAAGCTGATAATTCAATAAATAATTTACAGAAAGATTTAGATAAATTATCAAAGTCCTCTGTAAAAGGAAACTCTGAAGAAGTCAAGAGTAGAATGAAACTTATTGACGAGGAGATATCTAAAACATTTAAGTTGACTCAGCAATGGGATGAAGTAAAGAAACATTATCAGGAAGCCATGAAAAATGGTGATACAGAGCAGTTAAGACAGGTTGCACAGGAATTTGCAAACGTAAAGCAATCAGGGGTAGAAGCCTATCAAGCTATTGCAAATGCAAAGGCAGCAGGTATAGATGTGAGCGGTAGTGTTGCATCATTACAGACTGTGTCTAAAGAGTTTAAGGCTATGTCAAGTAGTCTTACAGGAAAAATCAAGAGTAATATAGTTGGAAATATAACTCCAGCTATTCAGCAGATAAGTAGTTTAGTTAGAAAGAGTATAACAAATACTCTTTCATTTGCACGTAGTTCTGTATCAAAGTATTTTGGATTATTAAGAGGCGGATTTAGTAGTCTATTCTCTTTTATTAAGAAGCAGTTTAGCGGAATAAGTAATTTGGGTAGTGGTGCTTTCGGATCTATGGGAGGTCTTTTCAGACAACTCAGAGGTCTTATTGGTGTAGCAGGACTCGGTTACTTAACTAAAGAGATGATGACTTTAGCATCCACCGCAGTGAATATGGAAGGGACTCTCGATAATGTTTTCGAAGAGTCTAAAGATGATATTCGTGATTGGTCGGACGAGTTTGCTCACAGATTCAGTTTAACTGTTGAGCAAGCTCGTTCTTTTGCTACTGAGTTTGGAACTTCCTTAGCTAATTTAGGTATAAGTGGTTCAGCTCAATCTGAAATGTCAAAGAACCTGACAGCTTTATCAGGAGATATAGCAAGTTTCTACGGAAAGAGCTTAGATGAATCAAGTAAGATATTACAGCAGGCTATAGTCGGAAATACACGAGGATTAAAGCAGTTGGGTATCGTAATGAACGAGACGACACTCAACGAGTATGCAATGGCGAGAGGTTATTCAGAGACATATTCTCAAATGAATAATACTAATAAAGCTATTGTAAGATATAATTATTTATTAAGTCAGACAACAAAGATGCAGGGAAGTGCATCAGTAAGTATAAATAGTTGGACTACTCAAATAAGGATGTTAAAGGCAAACTTACAATCTCTGGGTAGTCTAATGGGTGGAGCACTTATAAAGTTACTATATCCCGTAGTAACAGTTTTGAATACAATAACAGCGAGTGCAGTAAACGCCTTTAATGCACTTGCAAAGTTACTAGGATTCCAGCCAATACAGCTAGCGGAGAATTTGGGTAGTGCAGCAGATATAGGAGATGTATCGGATGCACTTGAAGATGAAGCAGATGCATACGATGATGTAAGTAAGTCGGCAAAGAAAGCACAAGATAATATTCAAGGTTTTGATAAGCTGAATAATATGCAGTCTGAGACAGCTCCCAGCGCAGTAACACAGAATGCGGGTAGTGCAGGAGCAGGACTCCTTGATTTTGACTCTTACTACGACAGTGTTGCAGAAGTCGGAGATGCAAATCAAAAGTTAAAAGAATATCTTGATGAGTTATGGAAACTTTTATCTGAGCATGATTATTACGGGGCAGGAAAGCATATCGCAGACGGAATAAATTATCTCGTTGATGAGGCATATAAAGCCTTATCAGATCCAAAAGCATATCAAGCAATAGATACTTTTTCAGACGGAATAACTGATTTTTATAACGGATTATTAAATATAGATATGGTTAAAGCAGGTCAAATGTTAGGGGCAGGCTTTAATCTGATTACTTATGCAATAAATACTTTATACGAAGATGCAGTAAGTAAAGATTTACTTAAGCAGACAGGTGCTAAAATAGCTGATTTCTTTATCGGTCTTGATAAAGAAGTTGATTTCACTGCGGCAGGACAAGCCTTTGCAACAGGATTTAGAGTAATGATGGACGTTGCCAGAGGCTTCTTCGACCAAGCTGAAGCTAATGATTTAGCAAATAAGATTGGGCAGGATGTAAAGCAATTCTTCCTCGGTGCAATAGAAAGAGCCTTTGGACAAGAAGGAGCAGAAGAAATTGGAGAGAATATAGCCTCACTACTCAATTTTGCTTTTGACTTTACTGTAGGTTTGCTCGGAGATGGAGAATTAGCAACAAAACTAGGAGATAGTATTGTAACAATAATAAATACTGCTATTGAGGATATAGATGAAGATAAATTAACTGAAGCAGCATCATCTTTATTAAATACTATCGGAATATTATTTGGTAAGTTAGATGAAATAGATGCTGAAGGTTTAAGTGATACTATATCAGGAGCAATAAACGGGGTAGCGAAGAATGGCTCTTTATCTAAGGCAGTTAGTGGTATTACAAAGGCATTCTTAAAAATAGTAGAAGTTATAGGTTCAACAATAAAGAAAATAGATTGGTTTGAAGTTGGTGATTCAATACTTGAAGGTATATCAGATGCATTAAAGGAAAATGAAGATGGTGGTAAATATTTTGCAGAAGCATTAGGTATTGTATTTGGATTAACAGTTACAGCAGAGGCATTTAAGATTGGTTGTAATGTATTAGGTACAAAGATAATAGAGGGTATTGTAGGTAATATTGCAGTTCCAGCAGCAGGAACAACACTTGCGTCTGGGTTAAGTGGTGCACTTACAGGAGCAGCAGGAACAGCGGGATTAATAACAGCAGGAGTAGTCCTTGGAGGAGCATTTATCTCGGGATTAAACTCTACTATTCGTAATAAGAAAAACGAAATAAACTTTAAGAGTTTGATTCAAGAAGATGATTTTACATTGCTATTTAATACATCTAGTCTTGATGAGTATCAATCAAAGCTTGCAGATTTACAAACTAGTTATCGTAATATGACAGGTGATATTGACTCTGCGAGAAAGTATCTTGAAGACTTACGAGATGCTGGTATGGAAAACACACAGGTTTTCAAAGATTTAGAGTCAGCTATAGGATATTTTGATGAGCATCCTATTCTAGCTAACCTAAGTCAGACAGCATTCGATGATGTTTATGAAGCAGCAGCAAATGTTCAAGTAGAAGTTTCTCAGTGTCAAAATGCTTTAGCAGAGATGGATCAACAAAGTTTTGATAACCTGAGTGCAAACTTTGGACAGTTAGAAGTTGGCGCAACATACACGAAAGATCAGTTAGCTCTTATAGCTGGCGAGGCAGGTCAAATAGGTACAGATACAGGTATAAATTACACAAGTGGGGTAGAAACAGGATTACAGAGTAAAGATTTAGGTGCAGAGGCAAGTAATCAAATAACTAATGCAGGCGCAGCAGCATCAGTTCAAGCACCTATCGCAGGAGCATCAGCAGCAGTCGCATACGCATCTGGAGCAGCTAATACCCTGACTTCTGATACAACAGTAGCCTCATCTGCACAGCAAAATATAGCGTCTGCAGGAGCTCAGGCAACGCCAGAGGCAACCAATCAAGGAAATAATGTAGGAAATACATTAATAACAGCATTAGTTGGATTGTTAATAGGGGATTACGGCTTGACTGCTGAAGCACTGACTGGTCTTGTTGTAAATGCAGGGTCAGAAGGAAATACAGAGGCAGCCACACAAGGAGAGCAGATAGGAACAACAACAGTAGAAGGTATTTCAAATGTAGTTGAATCTGATACGACAACGAGTGCCGCATTAAAGTCTAATGTAGAAAAAGCTACTTCTGAGGCAGGAAAAGACGCTGATACGAAAGGTAAGGGAATTGGTGAACTAATTATATCAGGTATATCAGGAGGACTTAATGCATCTGATGCAATAAATTCACTAATCAACAACGTAAAGGGTATATGTGGTAAAGTTATTTCTACAGCAAAAGAGGTATTAAAGATTCACTCACCATCAAGAGTATTTGAGGAGATGTTTGGGTATATTCCTGAAGGTGGTGCACTCGGTATTAAGGAAAACGCTGAGTCAGTTTATAAAGCAACAGAAGATATGTCAAAGGAACTTATTAGAAAGTTTGATATAGATTCAATAGATATATCTAAAGTATTAGATATATCTAGTGTAAGCGATGTAATGACAGAAGCGAGGGCAAAGATAACAGACTCTTTATCAGGCATAAACTCAAAGATTGGGGTATCCTCTGATATGTTAATTCAACCGAGATTTAAGCAGACTGAGTTACAAGCTATAACATCTCAAGGCGCAACAAACAGCACTTTAGAGCAGAAGTTGGCTAACCTTTCATCTAAGGTTGGATTGAATAAGGGTAGTGGACAAATGCAGGTTGCTGTATATCTTGATGCGACTAATAAGTTGGCAGACTTCGTAATTGATACAGTAAACGGACAAGTAGTTAAAGGAGGAATGTTCTAATGTTAACTCATCCATTTTTAACTTTTCCAGATACAGGGGTAAGAACGGGAATAAAGTCTGATGCACACTATATCCCGAATCCATCAACTTATTCAGTGCTGATGGCAGATATAGACCTTGATGATAAAAGATCCACAGGAGCAGTATTAAACAGAAACCGAATAAGGCAGAATGTTTATACTGTAAATTGTAGTTGGGAACGTCTAAGAGAGTCACAACTATACGATTTATTACAGGCTTGCCAAGCAGCAGAATTTCAGTTAACCTTTAGAGATCCTCTCAATATCACGAGTAGATATACTACAAAGGAGAGGATGTACGCTGACGCAAATAAAGAGGCAACCTTAGTTACTTGTGAAGATGATACAGAAGATTATTGGTCGATATCTCTATCATTCGTAGAATATTAAAGGGGTAGTTATATTATGTATAATATTTCCGAATTTTACAGAGAGAAAATAAATACCACGGAGAGGAATTGGCTAATCAAATGTGAAGTAAAAAGAAATCGCATCTCTCCATCAGTAGTGACTCTTGAAGGAGACGATTTAATATCTAATACCTTTAAGATAAGTGGTCAGTCATCTAATAGTTCGTCTTTTACTCTCGGAGGGGTATGCTCCACAAAGATAAATCTGACTTTAACTTATGAGGGAGTTGCGAAGATGAAGCAGTTCGATATGCTCCATCAGAGTTACTGTTTAGAGGTCAATGTGTGGTTAAAGACGGACGACCCAAATCAATCTGATACAGATTGGAGTAAGAATAAAGATGACTCTGAAAATACAACAGGAAAAGTGCCTTTTGGGTATTTCTATATTTATACTATAAAGAACGCCGACTATATTTGCGAGTTAGAATTGTATGATGCTATGTTAGCCTTTGATACAGATATAACAGCAGCTGATGCAATTTACTTATATCAAGGTGCAAAAAATATATCAGACTGGTTTGAATTTTTCTGCGAGAGTTGTACCACTTTGAATTATAAGTTGGTTGTAGCTGAAGGATTACACGACCGCATTATAAATAATGAAACTTTGTTTTATATAGGTGAAGATTCGACTCTTAAGACGTACAGAGAAGCTATCGGTTACCTATCGATATTGGCTGGTGGTTTTGCAGTAATCACGAGAAACGGCGAGTTAGATATTGTTGAATATAAAATATCAGCACAATTAAATATTCCCTCGAAATTTGTAGTCGATTATAAGGCAGACGATACACTATATAAGGTGGCGAGGATATCCACCTCGATAGCAGGTTTTGATTATACAGCGTATTCAAGTCACGCAGTTTTAGAGGATGAGGCAGCCGAGATATTCCTTGATGAAAACCCATTCTTAAGGGGTATCCAACCGATGGACGCAGAGTTCCTTGACGACAAGATAAAAGATATAATCAATAATATAATGTTGAATGTAGAAGATGTGTCTTTCTACGGTGGAAGTTTTAGTATAGTCGGAAGACCAGAATTAGATTGTGGAGATTGCTTAACTATAAATGTAGATACACTTGATAAGTCTACAGATACAGTTGTAACAAAGACTTATAATAATGTGTTGATATGCAGTAATATTTGGAGTTATCAAACATGGTCTGATCTGAAATGTAACAGTTACCTTAATGTAACTTCAAGGGGTAAATCTTCTTCGCAGTCAAAGAAGTCTAGCGGAGATGCTAAATCTAAAGCAGTAAACTCTATAAGTCACTTTATAGGTACAGAGTTAGTAGAATTACATTCAGGAGAGACTCTTAAAATATTCGATATAGTATTTACGAGTTTTGCATATATAAACTCAGCAGCCACAGTTACAATAACCTTAAGAGCTACTCAAGCAGGAGATATATCTTTCAGATTTGTATATGATGCAGACGATTATTGGACTAAACCTAAATATACTTTACACGAGGGGTATAATACATTATCCTTTACAATAGGCTTGAAGGCAAGCGATATAGATAGGCAGCACTCTCTCGGAGTTTATATCACTTCGATGGAATCTATTGTAAGTAATATAAGAAGTGAGATAAGCAGGAATTATGATAATATTATAGTCCTTGACAGAAGAGTAACAAACCTTGAAGATAAAACACCTAATCATGAAGATATAAATACTCAGGTTCTTTCACATACAGGGGTAGAACTTACTATTCAGCCTTTAGATTACCAGATACTGATAAATGCATCCGGTATTAACAACGGAGAGGAAGGTTGGACAGGAAGATATGACCTTGAAGATAGATTACCTAGAATCTCAGTTGGAACAAATAACCCTGTAGTTTATGAAGAAGTTGAAGATGAAGTATCAGTAGATTTAAATGTCTAGGAGGTATATAGATGAAACTTGAAGGAATAGCAACTATATCAATTAAAGACGCCAAGACAGGAAAAGTAAAATACGAGGTGACTGAGAAGAACATGATAACTAATGCAGTTGATAATGTTCTTAATGGGGCACTACAGTATTTGATGTCTACTTGGAATAATGGTTATGGAGGCACTTATAATTGGTCGCAAATATTTAATTTTCCTAATGGTTTTCTAAAAGACTTATTCGGAGGGGTATTAGTTTTCAGCGAAGCGATAGAGCAGGATGCAGACCATATAATACCTACAGAGGCAGAGATAAAGTCTTTTATTGGATGTGCCTGCCAAGACGCAAGTTTAGGTGGTGATATATTCAGAGGTGCATTAAATGAAGGCGAGACAATAATGGGCGAGGATTTTTGCACTTTTGTATGGGATTTTACGACAGCACAATCTAATGGTGAAGTAAAAGCCATATGTTTGACTTCTAACCTCGGAGGAGCCGTTGGGTTTCACCAGAATATAGCCCCGTCAAGTAATGGAGAGCACAACACTATAAGATCACCGAGGTTACTTAATAATATGTTTGTGAAAGGTCAGCACAGTAATTATACATGGGCACTCTCAAAGTTGAAATCTACGCAGACCAATAAAAGGGGTAGAATATTTCACAATAATAGATTGGGAGAAGTAAGAGCATCAACAGTAACCCACAGAGATATGACCGAGGCAATGAAAGATTTCTTTACCTTACTTAATACTAATGACAGAGGTAAAATAGATACATCAATAAACGATGAGACAATATCAATAACAGGGAGTTACTTAAATACATGGATTCCTGTTTTAGGAGATTGCGAGTATGCTTATGCATATGATGCATCAGTTGGGAATTATCTGCCTTATGTACAGGATTTTGTTATTCACAGAGTTGATCTTAACGGGGTAGAAACAGATTACACTCTTAACCTTGAGCCTCTTATAGAAAATGTAAGAGATTTCTTTGGAGTTACAACAGGTCTACCTACAATCGATATGATATCCTTTATAAAGAACGAGCAGATATATTTTACGACTCAGTGGTTAAATAATGATACAGGAGCCAACCGTGTAAGAGTATATAGAATGAATCTGAGTGATTCTTCAGGTGCCTACGAAATAGGCGAGACAGTTGTTACATCTCAATTTATATCTCTTATGAATGTAGGCACAACTCATTTTAACGCAATGGATGTGAGTCCGTGGGAGTTTTGTAGTCTTGATGACTCAAGTTATATAAGTTTTAAATACAATAATGTAACCAATAAGAAGTTTTATCTGATAGATGATAACGACCTTACAATCGACCCGAGTTATCCTACGATATCATGGGGAGACAGTTTTGTTAGAGAAGGATTCTCCAACTTAAAGAAGATGGATTATTGTAAGGCACCGTGGTTAGGGTGCGATGTTTCAGGAGCTTTAGCAAAGAGCACGGGTAGTCAAACATATCTCGGAAATATTGTTTTATTTACACCATATCTTGCATCAATAAACAATATAAGTCGAGTAGTTGAAAAGACGGCAGCTGATACAATGAAAATTGTATACACTATAAGAAAGGCAAATTAAGGAGGTATAATTATGACAGTGCGAGATGTGGAACTATTGACAGCGAAAGGCGTTGTGGCTACTGTAGGTGGCTATATCGTAACGGCATTAGGTGGTGCAGATGACCTATTGCAGTTACTGATATGTTTAGTTATAGCAGACTTAGTTACGGGATTCTTAAAAGGTGTAGTAAACAAGAATCTATCATCTGCAGTAATGTTTAAAGGTTTACTGAAAAAGTCACTGATATTTGTAGTCATTACAGTCGCCGTAAGATTTGATGAGGCATTGGCTACATTTATTAAAGAGCCACTACAACTATTCGGTGTAGATATTTATGTAAGATTATTATTTATCTCATACTTTATACTTGAAGAGTTATTAAGTTTATTAGAAAATCTCGGAGAGCTTGGTGTGCCACTACCTAAGTGGTTGATTGGTATATTAGCGCAGGTGGAGGGTACATTAAGTGGAACAACAACCCCAACATTTATAGCTGATTTTTTCCGAGATAAATTTGGAATAGATGTAGATAAGCTGCAAGATAATAAAGCAGATGACAAGCAAAAACCAAATACAGGGGTATCAGATTCTGAAGATTCAAAAGATAAAGACAGCATAGAAGATTTTCTATAATAGTTTTGCTATATAGTTTGCCATTCTATATAGACCTCCGAAAGACGGGGATACTTTACGAGAGTAAGGTATTCCCGTTTTTCTAATATTTTATATCTTTTTATAAGGCGTTTTCTGTCGATGTAATCCCGAAATAATTTTTATAACTTGCAGGGGTATATGCCAAAAAATAAATTTTATAAGATGAATAAAGTTTTTATAAGGTGTTACTCCACGAGCTGATCTGAAAATAATTCTTATAACTTTCGGGGAAATATTACTTAAAAAACTAATTAGTGAGATGAAAAAAGTTTTTATAAGGTGTTTCTCCAAAGCATGAGCCCGAAATAATTATTACAGCCGAGGAAAATAGAAACTTTTTTAGGAGGTATAAATATGAAAACTTTAATGAGAGAAGCAATAGGAAATACATTAAATATAACCGAGAGAGAAGACGGCAGTATATACACTTTAGAGTTTGTAAGAGATGTGTATAAGAATAAAGCCTTAAGAAAGATGGAATTATATGATAAGTTAGAGATAGTTCAAGAGATACAAATAAATAATAAGTGGTTTGTTTTAGGACTGAGATTACATTTAGTAGAAGGCAGACCGTTTATGATAGAGAAGCACTTATTTAACAGCAATGTAGAAGAAGTTAAAGAGTCAAATATAACAAGGGCACTATTTAAGGCAATAGATATTTATGTAAATGTTTTAGCAAAAGATATAAAATTAACCTACCCAACCACATATCACGAGCAACCAGACGACCAAATAAGATTATTATATGACTCAGCAAATTTAGTTAAAGGATTAACGAGTTTAGGTAACATAGATACTAATTCATATTTCTTTCAGAAATATGCAGCATAATTAAAAGGAGGATAAAGTTATGTTTAAGAGTTTACAAATTAAGTTATTAGAAGCAGAGACAAAGTTATTTGAGATAGGTATAGCAGTCCTTGACCAGATACCAGATATTGAATTAGAGGAAAGCGAGCCTATTAAGACAGTTGAAGTAAATGCTTATGTACCTACGAGAGCAATGTCACAAAAGCGGTTCTTCAATCTGAGGGGTAGTGATACCGAGAGAAGACTCGCAGGCTTAACACAGCGTCACGGAAACAATTTTAATATTTATTAAGGAGGTCTATTATGTTAATGAGTTTTACAGAAGAAAGTAAAAAGATTGCTATAAGAAAGCAAATGAATTTAGTAAGTGTTGATGAGTTATTATCCGAATGTGATAATGGAGCACTTGAAGCAGTAGAAGAGAAAAGAGAAGATGCTTTTCAGCAGTTGATGACAGCAGTATTAAATAAGGGAGGAAAATAAAATGAAGGCAGAGACAAAGGATATAAAGAGAATCTTAAAGGAAGCTTTTGAGACAGAGGTAAATAAAGAAGAGGTATTAGTTGATGACCTCGTAACCTCTAGCAGAGAGATAGAGAAGTTTTATTCAAACATACTGGGTAGTTATAAATACGGAGATATAGTTTCACTCGATGAAATTGAAGACTATGTAAAGAATCATCATGAAGAGGCAGCGATGTTAATAGTAAAACTTATAGGGTATAAGTTGATATCGGACGGAACTATATTATCTACAATGAATCTTATCAGAGATCTCACTAAGGAAGGTGAAGAAGAAGGAATTGATAAGCAGTTACAATTTAACGAGTCACTATTAAATAATTAAGGGAGGATAAAGCAATGAAGAAAGAAAGAATAATCGTTAAGAGAAGAGTAAATACCACAAATACAATACTTGAAGTTATTAACTCAAGGGCAAAGAGAGCAGGAAGATTTGATGAGAAGACCAACTGCTATAATCAGGCGACTTTTGACTTCGGAAGTAAGAAGTATTTAGTCCTCGCAGACGGCAGGATTTTTGAGGCAGAAATAGGAGAGCAATATAAGTTAGCAAAAATAAACTGGGTTAAGTCAGGGGTTTATCCGGAGATAGATATCAACGGATGCAGAATCAAAACTTACCATTTAGTTTTGACAGCACTTAATCCAGACTTTTATGACCAATATATGTCTGATGGAGGGTTAGTAGTAAATCATTTAGTAGTCGAATATAAGCCGAGACAGCACGATTTCTATAAGTCGGTTGCCTCACCTGTAAGAGAATATGCTTCTGCACCAGAGTGTTTAGAGCTGATAACCAGCGGAGAGAATATAAAGCACGGTAAATTCGTTGATAAATATAACTTGTATGGAATTCTGATACACGCAAATGAGATAGACAAGTTGCAGAACTTCATTAACAATCTGATGAAGAAGTTCGGAGTTATACCTGCAGATCAAATGAGTAGTTTTATTCTCAGGGAAATCAAATCTTGGGGTATCACTGAAAAGCGTGATTACAGAGAAGCGATAGCATAGCGATATACAAATAACATCATTGTTCTATATTTATGGCGGGGAAGAGAGGATAGTTTTACTATCCTCTTTTCCTTTTGTAATATAGAAATAACACTATTAAGATTTTAGTTAAGACGATTTATGTCAATCCATAGAATTAAGAAAACGCATATATGTAGTAATTAGAGATAACTTAAATAATTTTTGATATTTCTCGTAAGAAAGACTTGACAAACTAAATATAGAATGCTATAATTCAATCAATCGGGGATGAAATAAATGGAGAGGTGTAATATTCCATCTTCATCCCGAGTATCGTAGTATTAAATATAATCTCCCATCGGATTTTGCAATATAAATATTTAGGACAAAAGTTATACTCACTTAAAAAGATAACCTTTGAAATTTTCGTATATAGACGGTTATCTCCCGCTCCGAGGAGCGTGTTACCCCTTTAATATTAAGGGGAGTTTCCCAATCTGAAGGTTTTGTCCTACAGTAGACGGAAATACCGATGAATATTAAGGAGTTTTCCTAATGCCAGATATAGAAAGAATAATTGACTTTTTACGCCGAGAGAAATCCTGTTTACAAGCTCGAGAGAATCATTGCTCGATGGATTGTAAAAAGTGTTTTTTATATACGGACGCCCCTGCGAGGATCTCTCTATACGAGGATATAATAAAGGTATTAGTAAATATTCCCGACTAATATAGGATTTGTTAAGGTCATATAAAGGAGTTTGTTTATGAAATATTCAGAGAGTAATAAACCTATAAGTTGTATAATGACTAACTCGACCTGCTATAAGGCTCATCAAAGCTTTGCTCCAAGGGGTATCCTTATCCACTCCACAGGAGCTAATAACCCATACATAAAGAGATATGTACAGCCCTCAGATGACGACCCAGATAAGGATCGTCTTTTATCAGTTTTAGGAGTAAATTCAAATCATAATGATTGGAATCATATATACCGAGAGGCAGGAGTCCACGCCTTTATAGGTAAATTAGCCAACGAGGAGATTGCAACTGTAGAGGCGATACCTTATAATATAAAGCCGTGGGGTTGTGGATCAGGAAAAAGGGGTAGTTGTAACGAAGGCTGGTTACAATTTGAGATATGTGAAGACAGCCTTAACGATAATGTATATTTTAACAAGATATACAATGAGATGATAGAATACATCTCCTACCTCTGTGTTAAGTTTAATCTTAACCCTGAAGGTTTTGTAAATATGAGTGGAGTTAATGTACCTGTGATAACTTGTCATGCTGAAGCGAGTCAGTTGGGGTATGCATCTAATCATGCTGATATACTGCACTGGTTCCCTAAGTTCGGCAAATCCATGGCGAATATTAGAGAAGATGTAAAAGCTTTAATCTCTCAAGGGGTAGTAATAACTCCAGATAACAAGGGAGAGGCTAAAGAGGAGCCCGCCGAGAGTGTTGAAATGAACGAGTCTAATCAATCTAGTAAGCAAGAGGAAACATCCTCACAATCTCAGGCTACCGCCAGTTCGCCAATTCCTATGCCTAATACTGAAAGATATATTTGGGATATCTTGATGAAGGTATTTGATAATGAATATGCAGTAGCAGGAATAGAAGGCAACTTAAAGGCAGAGTCAAATCTCCGCTCCAATAATTTACAAAATAGTTATGAGAGCAAATTAGGTATGACAGATGAAGAGTATACCGCTGGCGTAGACAGCGGTCTTTATAATAACTTTGTAAGGGACTCTGCAGGTTATGGATTAGCGCAATGGACATATTGGAGTAGAAAGCAAGGTCTTTTGGAAAGGGCGAAAGCTCAAGGGGTATCCATCTCAGATATAAGTATGCAGTTATCTTATCTTATTGATGAGATAAAAGCAAATAAGAGTTTATTTAATGAACTCCGAGATGTGTCAACAGTGGGGCGAGCTTCCTATCTTATCTTAACTCAGTATGAGAAGCCAGCAGATCAAGGAAAAAACCAGCAGTTAAAAAGAGAGAAGTTAAGTCTTTATTTCTATAACGAGTTTAGTTCCAAAAAACCCAGCGAAGTAGTTAAAGAAACCCAACCTACGGGCGAAGTTAGATTTAGGGCAGGTGACAAGGTTAAATTAACTAATGAACCTGCCTACGCCAGCAGCCAAGATAAAACCAGATATTCTTCCAAATCTGGGGTATTTTATCTCTGGGACGACAAAGTTATAAACCGACGAATTAAGATAACAACAAAGAAGGAGTTCGTTGGTATAAGAGGAAAAGTTACTTGTTGGGTAGCAATAAATAACTTATAGGAGGAAATATAATGATTAAGTGTGAAGGAAAGACGATAGAACAGCATAAGAATGAATCTCAACCTTATGACGTTTGTGAAGTATCACTGAAGGCAGACACTCAGGCAGAGGTAATATCGATGGGAGCTATCGCATCAGGGGTAGAATTCCTTGAAGATGGAACTCATCTTTCGATGGGTTCGACATGTCTGTGTGCAAACTGCGACTTCGGGGTATTAAAAAGTGATGGCAGTTGGGAATTCTAATATAGCGAGGGAGGTATAGAGATGCCAAGATTAACCGCTGAAGAAGCATTAGGAGCTGCCAGAAAATATACAAAGCAAACGGCAGCAGGTATGGGCGCACTTAAAGGTGCACCTTGCCAGATAAAGAGTATTGTATATGACGCAGAGTTAGGCACGAATACCGTCACATTTTTATGGGAAGATAAAAATGG
>Ga0326514_10000443_pt1 | contig 28387 bp, 33 predicted proteins | sample 3_2548_0518_D_FD_203653 | JGI IMG/M metagenome (GOLD analysis project Ga0326514, IMG submission 203653) | Bovine rumen microbial communities from UC Davis, California, United States - 3_2548_0518 | ecosystem: Host-associated > Mammals > Digestive system > Stomach > Rumen | place: USA... | reverse complement strand
ATATACATACAGTAATGATGTTAAAAAATTTATGGATGAAATTGTAGATATTGACCGAGCCAATGTTTTTACCGAGGCTGATATGGTGGATATTCTTGACAAGATAAGAGCCGAAATAGAGCAAACTACTTCGAGATATTGTCTTAGTAAAGAGCTTTTTACAATAGGACAGATGAAATGGTCAGATAGGCTCATTAAGGAAAGCGAAGTTTTAGAGATTATCGACAAGTACAAGGCAGAAAGTGAGGAATAGTATGATAACTATCATTGCTATGATTATTAGCTATATAGGTGGAGCTATAAGCGGGATAGTAATAGATAAATATAGTCAATCAATAGAGGCAGACAAGACAGAAAGTGAGAAGAATGTACAAATTGATAAGCAGACATTATGGGATAGAGCAGGAACTTCAAATCATATTACTAGAGCAGATGTCAATGTTAGGCCGCCAAAGGATAATTCTGGAACACAAGCATTGAATGAGGGATATACACCAATTGCGAATAAGTACTCATGATGATTGTATTACATGTCCTTATAGATTATATTGCAATACAGATTATTGTGTTTATGAAAATGAAGTAGGTGAATAAATAAATGACACTTAAAGAAAAATTAAAAATTATGGAAACAGAATATGCCTGTATTCTCCGTAATGATGGCGGGAATTGCTCCAGAGAATGTAAAAATTGTGATCTAGTATTGCCAATAGAAGATATTAAATATACATATGAAGATATAATAGCATCGCTTAAATATCTAATTGAGCGAGAAGAAGAAAGAGTTAAGAAAGGACTTGAATAAAAATGGTAAAAACTTGTGGGAAATTAACCGTTAATAAAACTGATGATTATTATGGAGAAATAGTTAAAACACTAGAAAAGGCGGGTTTCATTATAATTAAAGATATAGATTGCACATTTGAAACATATTATCTTATTGCAAAGAAGGTGGACGACGAATGACAATAGAAGAAACTTTAAATAACATTAAACAATTTTATCATTCACTCAATCCCGCCATAACAGATCCTACTTTAATGGAAGCATTTAAAAAGAATATTGAAGTATTAACAATAGAAGTATCAAAACAAAAGATGAAAGAGAACAAGAAAATGGAGGTAGCAAAATGTTAGAAAATTTTAATGAAGCATCAGAAACTATATTTGAGGTAGCAAAGCAGGTATATAATATTCCTAATACCCCCATGTTGCGGGAAGGCATGGATGCAGTAGCCCAGTCTCTTGATGTCATTAACCAGACAATGAATGAAGTTATAGATTATTTTTTAAAAGAATTGGAATATATAAAATCACTTGAAATAGAGAAAATACATAGTGAAGATCCAGTTGCTTCATCTCTTGCCATAATACAGGAAATTAATAAAATTTTGGATGTGGAAGAATGAAATATATTATAATTGGATTTTTAATTCTTTTATATATAATGATAACAGCGTAAGGCGGGACACAACCCGCCTATTTGATTTTTAAAAAAAAATATGTTATAATATTTATAGAAAGTTAAAGAAAGAGGTGTTTAAAAATGAAGCGATATATGGTTTGTTTTACAAATGGACAATTTATTAAACTATCAGCAGATAGTTTAAAAGAAGGCGAAGATAATGATATAGTATTTTTTATTGATGATTTTGATGAAGAAGTTATTGCTGTTTTTAATCGGAACAATATTGCTGGTTGGGTGATGTTAGGGGAAGAATAATATGACAAAAGAAAAATGGGTTTATAAGTTTAAGTTAAAGTATTATGGTCCTGAAGAGGGCAGCATCCACAATCATAGCGGGCTTGTAATTGCTTACAATTTAAGAGATGCTTTCAATAAGTTATACGACACTTATCATGAAATATATGTTGACTCTCTTGATGAAGGAGAAAAAGATTGTTTTGATCTTGAAACTATAAACATTACAGAATATGGCGATATAATGGATGATATTATAGCAGACGAGGAGGATGAATATTATGGCGTTTAAAGAGGGCGAGTGGTTTAAACAGCATGGTTTCAATGAAAACAGAATGACATATATCTATTTTCCAACAGATAGTTATGAAGTAAAGGATCAGTTAAAAGAGGCGGGATTCCGCTTTGAGAAGATTTTACTCTGGCACGCTCCGGAGATCCCCGCCGGTTATGAAGATAAGGTTGTAGAAGTATGGTTTGATGCTATTGGCGTAATGTCTGCATGGCACGAGGGTTTTCTTGGTGAAGCAGCAGAGAAGATAGTTAAAGAACGTATAAGGAAAGCACGCCCGCAGGTTGAAAGTAGAAGTCAGTGGGTAGGCAAAGTTGGCGATAAAATAAATGGAGAATTTAAAATCACCTTTATGAAAGGTGTGAACACTAAATATGGCTTAACTAATCTTGTAAAGTTTGAAGATAAGAAAGGTAATAACTATACTTGGTGGTCTACTGCAAAGTGGGTGGATGATATAGAGGTTGGTGATCTTGTACCGATAACTGGAACCATTAAGGATCATTCTGAATATGAAGGTGTAAAAAGTACAGTAGTAACAAGATGTAGAAGAGGTTAAGTTATAACGGCGGGAAGCTAGGTAGCTCCCGCCAATTTGATTTTTATAAAAAAATATGTTATAATATTCTTATAAGATAAGAAAAGAGGTAATTAATATGTTTGATTTTTTACATCCACAAGGTCCAGAATTTATGGTCATGCAAAGTTCTGAATCAGCAGATACAATAATAGCTTTATTTGCTTCTGCCAGAATACAGGGCTATGAAGATCCATATGAAATAGCAGATAAAGTATTCAGACAGGCGGGAGTCAATCCTAAAGATTTGTTAGAAAATGATAGATTAAAAGTAAATGAAGCAGTAAGTAATTTATGGTCTTAAAGGAGAGTATAAATGGCGTTAAATCTTTATGATTATCTTACAGAACTTGATAATAAAAGAATTGAAAATTATATAAAAACTTGGGGTGTATCAGATTATATCGGTAACGATATTTATCTCTCTCATTGGCGAGACTCGAATAAAAAACTTTTTAGATTGTTAGGCGGGAATCTCATTTATTCTATTCCGGTGTCGATAGAGAAAAATAAAGAGAACATTAAAGATGATATTGCAAATTTTATAGATAATAGTGCTTTTTATAGTAAGATAGTAGATATGTTCTATGAAGATTATGCAAAGAATAATTATAAAGATACTGAAAAATGGATTAGTTTATTTTATGCCAGTTATTTATTAGATAATAAAATTGATAAAGATTTTATAATTAGATCAGGTTCAGAGCATTTAAAAATTCAAAAAGGAACAAAGACTATTAAAGCAATAAAGAAAATTATTGACTTTAAATATCCAGAAGATAAAGAAATACATGATTTATTTGAGGAATTTAGATTAGAGCATTCCCGCATTTTGAATGATAAATTTCTTAAAGGTGATTTATGTTTTTCAATTCATCCTCTTGATTTTTTAACTATGAGTGACAATAATTCTAATTGGTCATCTTGTATGAGCTGGCAGGACGGGGGATGCTATCACACTGGAACAGTAGAAATGATGAACTCTAATGTCGTTATTTGTGTTTATCTTAAATCTAATAAAGATTTTTATTTTGATAAATCAAAAACAGAAGAGTGCGCATGGAATAATAAAAAATGGCGGCAGCTATTTTACTGTAATAAAGATATTATAGTTGGCGGGAAAGCATACCCTTATTACAATAAAGAACTTACTTTTAAAGCATTAGAAACTCTTAGAGATCTTGCTCGTGTTAATTGGAATCAAGAATATAAATATGGCATTGAACGTTATAAGGATATGATACATATTAATGATTTATTTAAAATGACAAAAAATCATTATTGGGTTACGTCTGGCGATACTAAAAAACATAATATTATTTTTGAAACTAATGCCATGTATAATGATATGCTTAATGATAAAATTACTGCTTATTGGTGTGTTAGAAATAAAGTTAAGAAAAACGTAATAATAAATCTTTCTGGTAAAGTAAGGTGTGCAAAATGTGGAAGTGATAAAGTTGTAGAAAGAATAGATTATAATTACCCGGGAGATTATTACGAAGAAGAATTAACAGAAGATGATGAATTCGATTATAATAGTCGTTTTTCTGGCGTTAAAAGGATAATATGTGTAGACTGTTATAGGAATCGACTTTGTGAAAACTGCTTTAGCGATAATAGAATTTATCCTACGGTCAAGATTAATGTTAGTAGATATAATTTATATAACATTAAAAAATCGTTCTCTTTGTGTAAAAATTGTTTTACACAATATTTAAAAATATGTCCAGAATGTAACAAACCTTTTCTACAAGGATCATCTGAGAAAAAAATATATAAATTTTCAAAAGATATAGATATGAAAAAAATTGACGCTCATATATTCTCTAAACCCGCCGAAGGTATTACTGAATTACATGTATGCCCTCAATGTTATAATAATGATGGAGTACTAAAAACTGAAGATCATTATGTAAATGAATACTTTAAAATTAAAATTTTAAAAAATTCTGAGGGCATAAGTGACTATAATAAATATTTAAAAGAAAATCTTATAGGCTTTACAGATGAAGATTTTGAATCTTTGTACAAAGGGCTAATAACCGAAGAAGAATTAATTAAACAAAAAATAAATTGACTTTTTAAAAAAAATATGTTATAATATTTATAGAAATTGAGAAAGAAATAAAAAAATAGAATTAAAAAAATCTTGACTTCTTTAAAAAAATATGTTATAATATTTATAGAAAGTAAGGAAAGAAAAAGAAAACAGTAAACAGAGAGTAGAAAAAGGAGAAAAATTATATGAAGAACATGATTACAAAAGCTATGGTACTTAAGGCACTTGCAGGTTATTTTTCGGCAGAGCAGTATGATGCAGACGAGGTTTTGGCAACAAATGGTGAAGTTAATGTTACTGCGGGAGATGTAGTTGCTTACTGCGCAAAGACTCTTGAGCAGATGGAGGCTAAAGCGGTAAAGGCTAAGACCTATAACACCAAGCGTAAGGCGGAAGGCGATGCATTTAGAGAGCGGGTTCTCGGTTTTGTCACCGCTGAGTTCCAGACTCGTGATCAGATTTTTGCTAATTTCGCAGACGAGGAAGATATAACCATTGCAAAGGTTGGCGCCCGCCTTAGTCAGCTTGTTAAGGAAGGCAAGGTAGTTAAGGAAGAGGCTAAGGACGTGCTTGGTAAGACTAAGGTTCATTATAAACTGGCTTGATAAATAAATTTAATAATATATGATTAATGAAGGGTCTCAAAATGAGATCCTTCATTGACTTTCCCAAAAAAATATGTTATAATTATTATATAAAATAGAAAAGGAGTGTTGTTATTTGAAATATGCTTTAAAATATTTCAGTACGTCTAAGAAAATGGCGGAAGCTGATGAAATTATAATCGCATATAATAAAAAATCTGAAAATTTAGGCTGGTTCATAGAAACTTATTGCCAGCAGAATCAAAGATTGGTTATTGATTACAATTTAAATAAAGTTATTAGATCCATATTAAAAGAAACTGAAGATGGAAATTTTAATTTTACTGAAAATGAAGTATTGGAACTTATTAACTGTGAAGTTAATAAAATTGCAGAAGTTAATGAAAAATATGAAAATGATATAGCAGTAAAATTAGTTAATCCCGCCTACAACTACTATGATTCATTTGCTTCATTACTTAAAGAAAAAGAAATTCCTTTTTTCTTTGATATTAGTCCTAATAGTTTTTCAGAAGTAAATACGTTAATAAAAATGGGTGTAAGTGATATTTATATTTGTAATGAACTCGCTTTTCAAATAACTGAAGTATCAAAGTTGATACATGCCGCAAATATAAATATAAGAGTACATCCAAATGTTGCTCAGCTTTCAGGTTTAAATTCTTTAATTGAACAAGAGTCATTAAAACAATTTTTCATTAGACCAGAAGATCTTGAACTATATGGAAAATATGCTGATATAGTTGAATTTTTTGGGACAATAGATAAACAAGATGTATTAATGGATATATATAAAGATGGATATTGGATGGGTGATCTTAATAATTTAATTATTGGTTTTGATGAATCCATAAACTGTATGAATTTAATGCCAGATTTTGGTTTTTATAGATTGGGATGCGGGCACCGCTGTGATTTAGGAAAATGTAATTATTGTGATATATCTAAATCACTTGCTAAAGAATTAAAAAATAAAGATATTTATATTAAAAAGGAAAAGAAAAAATATGAATATAAAACTGATGAAAACGATACTTACAATGGATACCCAGAAGCTATTTGATTATCTTCATTTATTTTTAAGATCTAAATATCCAGAAGAAGATATTATAATTAGCGATACTAAGCAATGGATGTTCGTGAGAGGTAATGGAGAGCCTGTCTTACTTTGCGCACATTTAGATACAGTTTTTGCAAACCCGCCTATCAATATTTTTGTAGATAAAGAACAAGAGGTTATGTGGGCTCCCGCCGGTTTAGGTTCAGATGATCGTGCGGGAGTGTATGCAATATTGGATATCTTAATGAGCGGGTGTTGTCCTTCTGTTTTATTTACAACAGGAGAAGAAGATGGGTGCTTGGGTACTTTTGATTTATTAAAATATTTTCCAAACAATCCGTTTGATAATATTAAAATGATAATCCAATTAGATAGAAAAGAGCAAAGAGAAGCTGTATATTATAGTTGTGAAAATAAAAATTTTGAAAATTGGATTTCATCTTTTGGTTTTTGTACTGATCAGGGTACTTTTACAGATATAGCTTTCATCTGTCCTAATTGGGGTATCGCGGGTGTAAATTTAAGTGTAGGATATTTTAATGAGCATACTAAGCAAGAATATTTAAGATATAATTATTTATTAGATACAATAGAAAGAGTTAAAAGAATATTATATTCTTCAACATCTAAACGGATTCCTAAATTTAAGTATATACCAAATGAAAACGCTAAATTTTATCAAAGAAGTTTTTTAGTTTCGACTTGTGATAATTGCGGACGTCAATTAGAAGGACCAGATATGTATTGCATAAAAGGTGCAGCATATGATTACTTTTTTTGTAAAGAATGTTATAATAAAATTGGAATAAAAGAGCCTACTTGATTTTTATAAAAAAATATGTTATAATATTTATAGAAAGTTAAGAAAGGAGAAAACAAATGGGTCTTGACAATGGAATAGAACTAAAAGCAAAAACTTCAAGAGGTATTAAGTATTTAGCTGAAAATCATGATTTTTATTTTTATAATGATGATGACGATATTGGCTATTGGAGAAAATGCTGGAATATAAGAAGAAAGATTCTTAACGCTTTTAATGATAAAGATTATGATGGTAGCGGTGGTTATATTAATTTAACTTCTGTTAAGGATCTTGTCAATATGGCGGAAACTCTTAAATATTTTCTTCATGAAGAAAACTGGGATAAGGATGGATCATCTATTTGGGATTGGTATATAGTTCTCCCTTCTATTGCAGAAGCTATTAAAAAGTTAAGGTATCTTATAGAAGATATAGAAAATGAAGATATTTCAATAGATGACCTTAACATTTATTTCTATGATTCATATTGATTTTATTTGACAATTTTAAAAAAATATGTTATAATATTTTTAAAAAGTTGAAAAGGGGAAAAGAAATGAAAGTTTTTATATATGCAACAGAAGGAATATATCAGGGACTTCATGGAATATCTAATCAGTGCGTTGTTGAAATAAAAGATATAAAAGAAGCAGATGAGATCGGTCAAGAAATGGCTGAAAGTCTTATCTGGGAATATGGTTTAGAAGGTGAATACGAGGACGATGATGCATACATGTTTGATTCGGAATTTAATTGGAATATTTATAAAATCCGTGATAACGTGACTGAGTCTGTTAAGGAATTAGATAACATTGCTTGTAGAGAAGGACATGAAATTTTTATTGAGGAATATTGTGAAGAGGAGGAGCTTAATTAATGGCACGTGGAGCTGACGAGAAAGAAGAAGTAACTCAGAAGATACTTGAAACATTTTCAAATAGTTTTATCTATGGAAAAGAAATAAGGATTCCTATAAATGATGTACAGATTAAGGTTACTTTAACCTGTGCAAAGGAAAATGTCGAGGCGGGAGCCGGTGCAGGAGTCCCCGCCGCAGGATCTCAGAATGTATTCGATAGTTACAATACAGAACCTATACAGGCAACTGAGGAAGAAAAGCAGTTAGTTAATAGTCTTATAGCAACACTGGGTCTATAAAATGCAAAAATTAGTTAAGTTTTCAGAATGGCAAGACATGTCAGGCAACTGGCATGTAGCCTACACTGATTCATTCAAAGAGAATATAGATAATTTTGTGATTCCCGCAAGAATTATGGGAATGAGTTTGGACAAATATTATAAATGGGTTATAGATAATTTTGATCCTATAATACACATTTATAATGACAAAGGATTAATTATATTTTCTTGGACGAATTATAGTAAAGCACATAGTTTACTTTTAAGACTTAATCGTGAAGCACGAAGTAAAAATTTTTTAATTTGACTTTTTTAAAAAAATATGATATAATATTTATATAAGATAAAGAAATGCAAAAGCATAAGATTTATAATTCACGGTAAAGCGAAAAGCAGTTGAGCTAAACATACTGTGCCGAGGTTTGGAAGCATCCGCCGAAAATAAAAACTTCAAAAAATTTGACAAATTTAAAAAAATATGTTATAATATTTATAGAAAGTTAAGAAAAAAGAATTTTTTAGGAGAGTAACCTAGCGGCGAGGGTAGGGGTCTGTAAAACCCTGACAGAGAAACATCGTTGGTTCGAGTCCAACCTCTCCTATCTGCTCTCGTAGGAAAGTGGTTTAATCCGTCTGACTGTCTATCAGAAGATCGCGGGTTCGAATCCCGCCGGGAGCGTTCAAAAGAAAAAATTTGACAAATTTAAAAAAATATGTTATAATATTTTTAGAAAGTTAAAAAAGAAATAACAATGTAAACTCAAATAGATTTCCGGAAAAATTATTTGAGAGATTCCCGCCATGGAGAATGGTAGTCGAAATGCAGGTACTATAGTCAGAGTCGTGGGCGCGCCAAAGGCTAAAATATTGTAGTGCGATTTAGTGAAAAGGGATGAAGTTATTTCTATGGGGCTTGGGACTGCAAGGGGTGGTCACCTCTCCTGCAAAGAGGAAAAACAGCCGAGTTCGATTCTCGGAAGCTCCATTAGACTCTGATGAGTCATTCTAGCAATTTAGAAGGAGTAGATTGCGAGATGCTTCTTCGCCCCCTATCTCTCTCGCAAGAGTAGGGTTTGACTATGTACATAGTTAGCATTATGGTGTAATGGTAGCACGACGCCGGGGGAAAGGCAGAGGTCTAGGTTCGAATCCTAAGTAATGCAAGCTCCGGGCATTAACCGGCAACGTCAAAACAGGGTTTTGGTACTGTTATGGTACATTTTTCTGGTGGCAGCCGACGTTGTAAAAATAAACAGGCAGAGAAAAATGATTATTTATTTATTTATTTGTAATGGCGGATAGACAAGTATTAAAAGTCGTGAAGAGAATAAAGCCCGTACGGTGGGAAGCAGTGGGGAGACACCACAGTGAGCGGCGGTGGACGGACAGAGCCTATATAGTAGACACAAATCCGCGTAAGCTACTCCAGTTACTATTCGTTGAACCCATCAGGGATGCGGGAGATTGAAACTGCTCCCTCCGCCAAAAAGTTGAAAGAATATTGGACTGTTGGCTTAGAAGCAGCCATCAGCTAAAGAGTAGGACGAACCTCTACTAAATGCGAAAAGCAGATAGATATCCAACACGTGGGTCAAAGAGTGTTGACAGTGAGGTATCAAGCTGTGATGTATTAGTAGATAAAAGGGGATAGTAAAACGTCACCCCGTAACTGGTAAGGACGAATTTCCTTTTGGCGTAACAGCACACCAATATTCCTTGTGGGTGTAGCTTAGTTGGTAAAGCACGCGACTTTTAATCGCGGTACCCCGGGTTCAAGTCCCGGCACCCACATTGAAGATCCACATTTGACAACTTAAAAAAAATATGTTATAATATTTTTAGAAAGTTAAAAAAGCACATTGAAAATTAAACATTGAATTATTTCATTATTGACCTCGATGAAGAACGCATGAACAACGTGTCGAGATGCCATGGATAATAAGTATTGCTTCTCAGGGATACCTTTGAAGATGTGCTTTGAAATTAGGGTGACTTAATTTCAGAAGAAGTTAAATGACTTCAACATTAAGTGGTAGTGCTCAAGAGTATCGGTTCAAAATGCAGAGAACTTGTGGTGAGAGTAATAGATGCTACTCAAAAGGTAGAAGAACCCTGATGCCTACGGTCTGATAAACCGTAAGGAGAGAAGTAAGGGAAAATCAAATAATCTCATTTGTCGTGAAGCCCTGAAAAAGGTGTATAACACAAGTCGCTCATCCGAGTAGCTTAAGACAGTTTGTGAAAATTCTATTCAAATATGAGGAGAACATATTTTAATGTTGATAACAAGCTGAATGTTCGGTGAAAGGTGCGGGTGATCAGTCCCGTATGAGATTAGTGGCGGTTTACCGCTGGGTTGAAAAGTCTTAGGTCGACGGACCTATGGCTCAGCTTCAACTCCTCATTGGCAGAATATTGGACAAGATATGGAGAGTAAGGTGAAGACCTCAAATAATGAAATAATTCAGTGTTTAATTACACTATTGAGATTACACATAAACATATTCCCTGAGGAGAAAACCTCATTAAAAGAACCGTGTTTCCATTCGGGATTGATTACACGTGTACAAATAAAGCAATCCCGCATATGGCGAATTCGTCTAGCGGTCAAGGATATATGGTTCTCAGCCATATGACAGAGGTTCGAATCCTCTCTTCGTCATTAATAGAATTATTTTTTTATAAAGGAGAATAGAATATGGCTTATATTTATAAAATAACTAATTCTATTAATAATAAAGTTTATATTGGTAAAACTTCAAAAACTATTGAAGAAAGATTTAAAGAACACATTTTAGATAGTAAAAGAGAAAGATGTGAAAAAAGACCTTTATATAATGCTTTTATTAAATATGGAATAGAAAATTTTTTTGTTGAGGAAATAGAAAAAGTTCCTACTGATGAAAAAGCTAGTGAAAGAGAAATATATTGGATAGAATATTATCGTTCTTATGTTGGATTTGAAGACTGTAAAGGTTATAATGCCACTTTAGGCGGAGATAGCAAAAGATATTATGATTATAATAAAATAGCTAAAAAATATTTAGAATTACAAAATGAAAAAGAAACTGCAAAATTTTTTAATTGTGATATACAAACTGTAAAAAATGCTTGTATGGAAAATAATATTGAAATGCTTCCTCGAATTGAAGTTATTAAACAAAAAACTTCAAAAAGAGTAGCTAAGTTAGATAAAGATACGTTAGAAATATTAAAAATCTATGATAGTATTTCAAATGCTTTTAGAGATTTAGGACATCCAAAAACAGGCGGAATAAGTAACGTTTGTAAAGGTAAATCTCATACATACCTAGGCTACAAATGGAAGTATATAGAAGATTAAATATTATAAAATTGATATTTACTAATGTTTTGTTTACCTCTTTTCTTAAACTGCGGTGGAAACGCCGCTAACGCCTGATCGTCTAACTGGTCTAGGATAGGAGCCTTTCACGCTCCAGATGCGAGTTCGAGCCTCGCTCAGGTGACTCAATTAAACAATGCTAAAGACTTAGGTACGAGGTTGCAAACTCTCCTAAGACAGTCCCAGCAGATATAGACTGCTTTGGGTATATTCCAAATAAAAAAGTGGGGCTAGTGTGCACAAAAAACAGCAGGATAGAATAAAGTAGCACCTGCGAAAAGGAAGACGGCATTGTTTAATTTAAAGTCGGTCCAGATACCAAAAGAACTGATCTAACGACTTAAAATAAGAAAGCAAAGATGCGGGGATAGTTACCTAAAACTTTAATATTGCGGGGTAGAGGAGTGGCTCCTTGCTACGCTCATAACGTAGAGACGTGGGTTCGAATCCCACCCGCCGCTATGTCAAAACCTAGAATTGGATATATATTGAACGAAAGATGTTTAGAGTCTTTCAGCAGGAGCGGTACCTGTATCAATCCTGTGCTTATTATTTACCTCATGCGGAAATCATTTCTTTTGCCCCCTTTCAAAATGATTTCCGCATTTTAACCCTTAAATACTTATCATGGAGGATAAGAGGAAGGAGTAAAGTATGGCAATAAGAATATCAGGTCTAGCGTCAGGGATGGACACAGAGGCTATGGTATCAGATTTGGTTAAAGCCTATAAAACAAAAGGTGATAACTATACTAAAAACCATACAAAAGAAGAGTGGAAGCAAGAAGCTTGGAATGACTTAAATAAAAAGATTAAAACTTTTAATTCTAAGTATATTGCTAATATGCAGTATTCTAGTTATTATAACAAAAGAAGTACAACTGTTAGTGACTCTTCTAAAGCATCTGTAATTGCATCTGATGGCGCTGTCACAGGAAGTCAAACTTTAGAAGTTAAAGAATTAGCAAAAACTGCATACTTAACGGGGAGTAAGATTTCAGCAGCAAGCACTGATACAACTTTAGAATCTTTAGGTTATGAAAGTTCTGGAAAAATATTTATCAATAGAGAGAATAAAGAGCCACTTGAATTTGATATAACAAAAGATACTAAAATTAGTGATGTAGTTAATTATTTACAGAGTGCGGGATTCAATGCTTCATTTGATACAAAAAATCAAAGATTTTTTGTAAGTTCTAAAGAATCTGGAACAGAATATGATTTTAACTTTGACGGCGATCGCGCTGCGCTTAAGGCTCTAGGATTATTAATGGATGACGGAGCTGTAAAGATTGACGGACGGGATGCAAAAATTAATCTTAATGGAGCAGAATTTACTTCTAATTCTAATACATTTAAAATTAATGGATTAACGATTACCGCAAAGGGATTAACATCTGATCCTGTAAATATTAATACTGATGCTGATTATAGCGGAGTATATAACAGTATTAAATCTTTTATTAAAGATTATAATGATTTAATAAAAGAAATGGATAAGTTATATAACGCTCCCGCAAATAAGGGGTATAGCCCATTAACTGATGCTGAAAAAGAAGTTCTTTCAGATAAAGAAGTTGAAAAATGGGAAGCAAAAGTAAAAGAAGCATTAATGCGGAAAGACAATAACTTAGCTTCTATTGCTAATGCTTATAAAAATGGAATGTTACAGACTTATAGTGTAAATGGTAAATCTTATAGTTTAGCTTCATTAGGTATTTCCACAGGAAACTATTTTACCACATCTTCTGAAGATAGAAATGTATTACACATTGATGGAGATGAAGATGATCCAGAGTCTGCGGGAAGCACGGATCGACTGAAAGCAGCTATTGCAGCAGATCCTGAAGGGGTTACGGGTTTCTTTACACAGCTTTCAAAGAATTTATATGAGAAATTAAATTCAATGAGTAAGAGTTCTTCTACTAGGTCATTTGGTAGTTTTTTTGATGATAAAGCATTGAAGCAGTCTATTGCAAAATCAAAAGAAAAAATAGATAGTTGGGATAAACATGTAAAAGAAGTTGAAGATAGATATTATAAGCAATTTAGTAAAATGGAATCTATGCTTACAAAGCTAAATTCACAGCAAAGTTATATTAGTAATATGTTCGCAATTTGACTTTTTTAAAATAATATGTTATAATATTTATAGAAAGTTGAAAGGGAGCATTTTTCAAAAGGAAAACACAAACTTGACAAATTAAAAAAAATATGATATAATATATATAGAAAAGTTGAAAAGAAAGTTAATGGGAGCCGGGCAGAGGTTCACCGGTTCCCGCCGAGCAGGGTTGATGTAATGGTAGCTTGCCTCTCTGATACGGAGGTCGCGGTAGTCCGATTCTACCACCCTGTATTTGTCCGACAAGGACTCGACCATGTGGTAGGTCGTAAAACTAACCTCCTCGAGACCGGAGCTGATAGGGGTCTGACCTGTACTGTGTGGAAAACCACACTCTGCAGTGAGGGAAAGCAAACCGGGGTCCTCCCTGAAGGACAAATAGTCAGGCGCTAGCATGCAGTAGTTATTGCCATGCCCCAGACATTTTTAAGAAGATTTAAATGCTGGGTTATCAATAAGAAATCTTCTTCAGAATTAAGGCTACTGAGACAGTCCTATTGATCGCGATTGCGGGGTTTGGGTGGTTTGCCTCGAAATGACAAAAATCACAAGTAAGTAAATGCTAGGTGAGGTCGTGCGGCTAACAGGTTGGAGGTCGACATCCACAGCTGGTCTTGCGGGGAGCAAGGTCGAGCGCTCACCGAAGTCTCCCCTAATTTATAGTTCGTTAGTCACTTACAAGGCTATCAGGGTCTGGTATATGCCCTAGAATATCACGAATTGATATATACTTTTTATAGCGGTTAGGTTCTGAAGATCAGATAAATCCTTGTAGAAAGAGGTAGAATAATATTCTAGGTACATTCTGCAACTCTTCCCGCTATCTTGGGGTGTAGCCTAGCGGTTAGGCACTAGTTTTGGGAACTAGGTCAGGCAGGTCCGACTCCTGTCACTCCAATTTAGTCCCCGTAGTTCAATGGACAGAACACTGGACTTCTAATCCAGATATAGGGGTCCGACTCCCTTCGGGGACATTAAGAAAGAGGTGAATATTTTTGAAAGTAGAACTTGAAATTGAAGATTTAAAAACTACAATAGATGGATTAAATAACGCTTATGTAGCATTGAATGATATAAGAACAGGATTTCTTCTTGGTCTTGAAACACCTGAAAAATTTAATTTTTTAAAAAGTACTACTTTAGATGGTTTAACTGAAAAAATAGATCCAAGATTATCAGCAGTAAGAGATTTATATAATCAATTAGTTAAATATGAATAATGCCTTCTTCGTCCAGCGGCAGGACTCGGGCCTTGTAAACCCGGTACCTAGGTTCAAATCCTAGAGAAGGCATCATGTGGGTATAGTATAAAGGCTATTATTGGCGGCTTCCACCCGCCGGATGTGGTTTCGAGATCCACTACCCACTCTTAGGTTATGATAAAGCCTGTAACCAAAATTTTATCCGCCAAGGAAGCGACAGTACTTTGACGTTTCTCTTTTAAAAGAGTAAAAAGAGCGTTAGCTAGACACGAGAGCACTAGCCCACTAAAGGTGTCACCCTTGAGATAAAAAAAGACCGGTGTAAGGTTAGAACATCGTTAAGAGAGTGGTTCTCTCTAAACTCCAACCTTATGGGGGTATCGCTAAGTGGTTTAGCACGCGGCTGTTAACCGCGCTACCTAGGTTCAATTCCTAGTACCCCCGCTATAAGCTAAGAGGAGATAAATATGAAAATATATAAAGAGCTAAAAAGTTGTAATGATTTAGATTGTAATAATTATACATATTTTTATGATAGTCCAGATAGCTTTGATATGGATGTAACTTATTATTGCGATCATCCTGACATGAGATATGCTGAAAGAGAACAAAAGAGATTAGGTAGTAAACCTAATTTTTGTAAAGAATGTCCAATGCTATCAAAAATGTTTGAAAAGAAGATAGACAATGATGAATTTAGTATATTGATTGAATAATAATTTTATTTAGATAAATATTAAAGATAATAAAAATGCTATGAATCAATCTAATATAAAAGGAGATTCGGTAGAATTACAATGTATTCTTGATTTTCAAAAAAGAGGATATTATTGTAGTTTACCGTTTAGTGGGAGTTGTCATTATGACGTTGTAGTTGATATAAATAATTATTTATATCGTATTCAGTGTAAAGCATCTACTTATCATGTAGATGAAGGTGTGCTAAGAGTTCACACTTCACGACAAAGTAGTTCCGATGGGAAGGCTTATGCTTATACAGAAGATGAAATAGATTATTTTTATACTTGCTGGGAAAATTATGGCTTTTTAATTCCTATAAAAGATGCTTTAACTGCTACTAAATGTTTAAGAATTAAACAACCTAAAAAAGGTGTTCAAAAGACAATGGGAATTGCTTCTGATTATCTTTTGGATAAAGTTTTAATAAGTATTCTTTCTAATAAACAAATTGATAAATATATTGATAATCGTTTTATGATTACTTTAAATGGAGAAAAGAAAATTATAAATACAAAAGATTATGAAGATTATCAATTAAAACGAATAAAGGAGAGTATATCTAAAGGCGGGTTAGCATATGGACAAAAATGGGAATGTCTAAAATTTCCTGCTTTATAAAATATTTATCTAAATAAAAATAAGTTCAGGACTTTTATTAATTTTAATAAAAGTCTTTTTTTATTTATATTTTATTTATAAAAAATTTTTTGGTCTTTTTTGTAAAAAGAATAAAAAATAGAATTAATATATATTTGTAAGAGGTAATAAAGTCAAAATATAGAGAAAGGATAAAGGACTCAATATGAATGGAACAAGTGCTTATCTTCTTTCTAAAAAATATATAGTTGAAACAGCTAAACAATTTGGCGGTTTAAAGGGTGCTAGTTGTGAAATAGAGTCTACAGAAGTAATAGATAATAATTATATTATCAATTTTGTTTGGGAAAATAAATCTGGAGAAACAGAAAGAACTCAACTAGTTATTCCAATGCCATTAGCATCCTCTAATTGTTCCATTTGGAAAAAAGATACTGATTATATAAAAGATGATATAGTTTTCTATAATTCTGGTGTGTACTTATGTAAAATACCGAATAATAGAACTTCTTTTAATAAAAATGATTGGTCTCTTATAGGAACTTTGAGTGGCGGTGATGAACCTATATATTTTGATTTTGAAGATGTAGATATTGATTTTTCTACAGAATGGTAGTAAAAAAATTAAGAAAGAAAGGACAATTTAATATGAGTAAAGTAATTGATAAAGAGTATTTGCTTCAGCAATTAAAGGGTTATGATTCTAATATTGCAGAAGAAAAATATCTTAAAAAAGAAGATGAATCTATTAAGTCAGTTAAAGTAAATGGCTCTGCTTTAACTCCAGATAATGCAAAAGCTGTTGATGTAGATATTCCTATTACAGAAGTTCAGGTTAATGGCGTTGCTTTAACCCCTTCTGAAAGAGCAGTTAATGTTGTTATTCCTGCAGCAACTCAATATAAAATTGTAGAAGCAGAAACAGCAGACACAGGATATCTTAAGACATATAAGTTACAGGCTAACACGGATGCTTCTGGTGCCTATGTTGATGTATCTGGCGCAGCTAATATCAATATTCCGAAAGATTTCCTTGTAAAAAGTGCTACTCTTGAAACTGTTGCGACAGCTGATAGTCCTGTTACAGGTTACGCTGTTGGCGATAAGTATATTGATTTTGTAATTAACACTAAAGACACTGCTGAAGGTTCTGCAGTTGATTCGCATATCTATCTTAATGTTAAAGATCTTTTTAATCCATACACAAATGGTAATGGTATAGAACTTACGGGTAACGCTTTTTCAGCAAAAGCTGCTAATGGTATTGAAGTTACTTCTTCAGGTATTGGAGTAAAATTAGCTTCAAATAGTGGTCTTGTTGTTGATACAAATGGACTTAAAGTTGATTTTGAGTCTACAGATATTGATTTTAGTACAGAATGGTCTGCTTAATTAAGAATAATTAAAAATTATAAAGGGAAATATATTTTTATTAATATATTTCCCTTTATTCTTAGAAATAAATAAGGAGAGGATTAAATATAAATGAGCAAAAAAGCTATAGATAAGGAATATCTCCTTAATCAATTACAAAATTTTGAAAGCAACATTCTTGATCCAAAATATTTAGATGAAAGTGATATTGAACCTTTATCTACTGCGGATGTTGAAGCTATTAAAGCCAAATTTAATCCTACAACTTATGTTGTTCCAGGAGCTAGTCCTACTACTTCTGGTTTAATGACGCCCGCAGATAAAATTAAATTAAACAATATTTCTAATAATGCAAACAATGTATTATTTGGTCAAGAATTGAATGATGGTACCTTAATAGGTACTTTAACAATAGATGGCGTAGATAATAATTTATATGCACCCGCCTCATTATCGGAATCAGATATAACAGAAATGGGATTTACTAAAAATACTGGTACTGTTACAGGTATTACAATGAATGGAACATCTAAAACCGTAACAGGTGGTGTAGTAGATCTTGGAACTGTTATTACTGAACATCAAGATATTAGCGGTAAAGTAGATAAAAATGGTACTGATTCATTGATGACAGCAGCTGAACATATAAAACTTGCGGGAATTGCTACTGGAGCTGATGTTAATGTTCAGTCAGACTGGAATCAGACCACAACTACAGCAGATGATTTTATTAAAAATAAACCTACTTTAGGTACAGCTGCAGCTAAGGATGTACCGTCAAGCGGGAATGCATCTACTACTCAGGTAGTAATGGGAAATGACTCTAGACTTACTGATTCAAGAAATGCTAAAGATGTTTCTGCTTGGGCGAAAGCATCTACAAAACCTACATATACTGCATCAGAAGTTGGCGCAATTGCAACATCTGCAAAAGGTGCGGCTTCAGGTGTTGCGGAGCTTGATGCTAATGGTAAAGTTCCTTCAAGTCAGTTACCTTCTTACGTAGATGATGTTATAGAAGGTTATTATTATAATAATAAATTTTATAAAGAATCTTCTCATACTACAGAAATAACAGGCGAATCTGGTAAGATATATACAGATCTTTCTTCAGATAAAACTTATAGATGGAGTGGAACAGCTTTTACTCAAATTAAAGGTGATTTAGCTCTTGGTGAAACTTCATCTACTGCTTATAGAGGCGATAAAGGTAAAGCTGCATATGATCATGCTTCAGCTAAAGGTTCTGCATTCTCTAGTGGTTTGTATAAAATTACAACTAATGCCGAGGGGCATGTGACCGCCGCCTCCGCAGTTGTAAAGTCTGATATTACAGGTTTAGGGATACCGGGAAGTTTACTTCCTTCTGGTGGTACAAAAGATCAAATTCTTGTAAAGCAATCAAATACTAACGATGATGCAAATTGGGAAACTGTTGAAGCTTTAAGTAATTCAGATATAGAAGCAATTAAAGCAAAGTTTAGTCCAAATTATTCTGAATTACCTACGGCTACAATTGGTGCTGCTGGTCTTATGAGTGCAGCAGATAAAGCTAAATTAAATAGTATAGAAACTAACGCAGAAGCAAATATTCAAGTAGATTGGAATCAAACATCTAGTACTGCTAAAGATTTTATAAAAAACAAACCTACTATTCCTGATGCAATAGCTGTTAAAGGTGATGCTGAATCAACATATCGTGTTGGTAATGTAAATATTACTAAAGCTAATATAGGGCTTAGTAATGTAGGTAATTTTAAAGCAGTTTCAACAGTAGCTTCCCAGGGTCTTACTGATGCTGAAAAAAGTAATGCAAGAACTAATATAGGAGCGGGTACTTCAAGTTTTAGTGGTAATTATAATGACTTAAGTAACAAGCCTACTATACCTACTGTAAATAATGCTACACTTACTATTCAGAAAAATGGTACAAATGTAAAAACATTTACGGCTAATGCTTCTACTGATGTTACAGCTAACATTACGGTTCCTACTAAAGTTAGTGAGTTAACTAATGATAGTGGTTTTACTACTAATACCGGTACAGTGACACAAGTTAAAATAGGCAGTACAGCATATAATCCTTCTAATGGCATAGTAAGTCTTCCATCTGGAATAGCTATACCCTCTGGAGGATTAACTGGACAAATTTTAAAAAAGAATTCTAATACAGATGGTGATACAGGCTGGGAAACAGTTGAAGCTTTAAGTTCTTCTGATATAGATTCAATAAAATCTAAGTTTCAACCTTCTTATTCTGATTTACCAATAGCTACAATTAGTAATAATGGTTTAATGAGTTCAATAGATAAGAGTAAATTAAATGGTATTGCTGCGGGAGCTGAAATAAATGTTCAGGCAGACTGGAATGTAACGGATAGCTCTAGTGATGCTTTTATAAAAAATAAACCTACTATTCCCGCCGCTCAAGTAAATGCAGATTGGAACGCATCAAGCGGTAAGGCTCAAATTCTTAATAAACCTAGTGTACTTGGAGCTTCTCCAAATGGAGAGGATCCTTCTTTAGTTACCAATGGCGAAAAATATGAGTGGAATCAAAAAGTTCCATTAGAAACATTATATGCTCCAGGTGATATTATAATTTCAGGAATATATGAAGATGACAGATATCCGAGAGTTATTAAAATCTATCAATTAGGTTTTGAAACAGTAGTTGGAAATACGTCAGAAAATGTTGCACAAATAATATCGGCTTTTGATAGTAATACTATATATGGTGAAACAGTATTAGATGCATGGATTACTGATGGTTTCGCTAAAGGTGGAAATTCTTCTTATATGTTATTTTCAAAAGCTATTAATATATCTATTGATACTGATGGTACTCTTGTATTTACTCCAATAAATATAGGTAGTCTTTCTTCGTTACGTTATTTCTTTAATATTAGAATTGTTACTGATCTCAGTTAAAAATAAGGAGGATATTTATGAAACAAATTACTAAAGCACAACTTGAAGATATAGTTGAACATATATCTGATAATATTGGCGGATATATTTATAATTCCGCCGCTCAAAATATTGCTCCTACGGAAGCTACCACTACTACTTCACAAGAGTATAAAGTTGGGGAGCAATTTTATTATAATAAAATTTTATATACTGCTACTGTTCCTATAGCTAACGGCGGTACAATTGTAACAAGTGGGGAAAATAAGAACTGCGAGCCTAGCCCCACTTTGACAAAACAGCTCGCTAACCTCGGTACAGCCTCCACAAAAAACTCCACCTCAGTAGTCACAGATAGTAGTGATTTGGTAGAGAGTGGGGCAGTAAAGGATATAGTGGGGTGGGGGAATAAGAACATCGGTGTTTGGAACAATGTAGCATTGTCAGGCGACACGACAAGTGGTTATAAAATCCAAGCCAATGGTTCATCACTGATTGCACCAATCAAAAACAACACTGATTACACCGTATCAAAAAAAACAACGAGTTTCGGTAACAGATTTAGGATAATCCTGTTTAAGAATGAGCCCAGCACAACCCCTTCTCTTGAAGCAGTGGTTATTACTGATGATGTCACAAGAACCAAAAGCACATTTAATTCGGGTGTTTATAATTATGTGGTGTTTACGTATGATTCAGCCACAGCAATCTCACAGGACACAGCAGAGGCTATGATTGAGTTAGGCAGTGTAAAAACAGCCTACGAACCCTACCATGCAAGCGTAGAAGAATACTGCGCTTCTAAACAGGATGTTAAGGATATTGTGGGGTGGGGGAATAAGAATCTGATTGATGTTGATTCAAGAAACAATAGCAATGTTACATCCACATTGAATGATACAACTCTCACTATCAATACTTCAAATAACACCGACAAATATCCATCGGTTGAATTTAGAAGCGAAAAGTATAAAGCAGGTAAGTATATATTTACGGCAAATGTTGTATCTCTTGATAATGACACAGCAAGAGTTTCTTTCCGGAGACCATCTAACTATACCACTTTAGCTAATAAAATACTTAATAATGGAAATTATACATTTGAAGTTACGTTAGATGAAGATTTCTTTATTTCTATTTTTCCGAGATTCAACAATACTAATACATCATCTGTTGTTATAAAAGATATAATGCTAAGAAAAGCTGATGTTACAGATTCTACTTACGAACCTTATCATGCAAGCGTAGAAGAAAGCAAGGTTGGTTGGGATGAAGCAGAAGGATATGTATTAGGAAAAAACAAATATTCATATCCTTATGGTACACGCCAATTCATTGATGACTCTGGAAATATAAGTGATAGCAATTCTATGTTTTTAACAGGTTTTATACCTGTTACCAAAGACATAGTAGCTTCGTTCAGCGAAAAAGTTGGTTCGGGTTCTACTGTAAGAGTATGTTTATTTGCGGCTGATAAGACATTTATTAAAAGACTTACAAACAGCACGAGTGAGCATACTTTTGAGATAGGCTCAGCTAAATTCATAAGAGTAAATGTTGAAGATAGCTCAATTGCTTACTTTAAAAATTTGATGATACGAGATGTTGGCACATCATCTGATTATGAGCCGTTTGTAGTTCCGAATACAGAATTAACACAAACCAAAGCCGACAACTCCGTAATAGGCACAGTAGAGGATGGCGCAAATCCCACAAAGTCATATGCGGTTGGTGAACATATGGTAAGGGGTGGAAGGTTCTGCACAGTTACTGTTCCTGTAACTACTTCGAGTACATGGGTAGAGGGAAGTAATTATACGAGTGGTGCAGTAGGAGATGTTGTGTATATGCAACTTTTCACAGGTGATAAGAATATTTCTGCAGGTGGGTCAGTAACTTATGATGTTGCCGCATCTGATATTCCGTTTACCAATTACGACATATTAAATGTGTCTTTACGCGCGGGAGGTTCTGGTGCTTATTTATACTGTACTGCACAGTGGATATTTACTACTACAGGTTCACCAATAAGAGTTGTAATTTATAATTCTGACACATCACAGGCAAGAGATTTTAACGTAACCATATTTGTTACATTAAGAGTTAAATAAGGAGGAAAATCTAAATGGAAAAGTATTTTGTAATTTACACAAGCAACGGTAACTTAGCAATCGGGGATATTTCAGAGCATGGTTCAAAGGATGCGGCAATCGCAAAATATTTTGACGTGTGCCATCTTATGTTTGCAGATGCAACGGTTCAGACAGCAAGTGTAGTCATCTTGGACGCATATATGAACCGTGTTGAAAACTACCATCAGGATGTTAACAAGGTGGTACAGGCACAGCCTACTCCCGAGCCGACAGAGGAATAATCAATGAATGGTACATTAACCGCTATTGCTATATTTTTAATGCTCAATCTAATTAACAACACTGTATTAGCGTATTTAATACATAAGGATTTGGAAAGCATTAAATCACATACGGCACAGGCAGAGGGATAATCATGATAATCAAGTATACTTTTAATGATGGTGCTGTTTTAGTTTTACACAATGTCGGCTTATCGGACGATGAATTGGTAGCATTGGAAGAAAAACATGGCAAATGTGTGAAAGTTGCAACAGCACAGCCGACAGAGGAATAAACCCAACACGCTTAGTCTATGCGTACCACGTTGGGTATTTTTGGGGATTTTGCCAAGCCAAAAGTGAAATCAAACACTCTAAAATTTGAGGGGCAAAACAAGCCGTAGACAGGTAGAAGGACAGGGTACGGTAAAATGTTGCCCATCAAGCATGGGGACAGCACCCTTGCGGTGTAACTATTAAGCCTTGTATGTCAAGGATGAATTAGGGTATACGTTTGCGGATGTATACTTGGTGCGAGGGTGACTTCGGTTGCCCTCTAACCAATCAGTAAACTAAACTAATGGAGACTAAGTTCTAGTCTCCATATTTTTTTACTGCATACAGCGAAAGCCATATAAATTACCATACACCGCTCTACTTACATTTTTTTGACATTGTAACTTTTTTATAAAAAATAAAGATTTTTTATTTTTTAAAGGAGATAAAAGGATATGACTGAAACATTAGAGGAGAAAAAAGCCATTATAAAAAATAAAGGCTATGAAATTTTATCTGATTTAGATAAAATTAATTATGACACACAAATAATTATTAGAAATAAAGAAGGATACATAGGACATTTAAGTTATAAAAGTATTAAAAATGGCTCTGAGCCACTTTATTTTTCACTTAAAAATAATAAAGATTTTTTTATTTACAATTTGAACTTATTTTGTTTTTATAATAAATTTAGAGTTAAAGTTTTAGGCTTTGCAGATGAACAAAAATGGGCGGATACTGGTGTAAAATGTCAATGTGAATGTGGAAATATTTTTAAAACATCTTATAGTGCTTTAAAAAGAGGAGAAAAAACACATTGTAATAATTGTTCTACTCCTACAAGTAGCTGGTGTAAAAAAGTAGAACAATTTTTAAATAAAAAACATATTAAATTTACTAAAGAAGTAAAATTTGAAGATTGTAAAGATAAAACTTATTTACCTTTTGATTATCAAATAAATGCAGGGTTAATTGAAGTTGACGGAGAGCAGCATGAAAGTTCTAATAATTATAACTTTACTAAAAATTCTAAAATAAATAATAAACTATATTCTAAACAAAAGAAACATGATATTATGAAAGATAATTACTGTAAAGAACATAATATTAAATTATTAAGAATTAATTATAAAGATATTTTAGATGGAAGTTATGAAAATAAAATTATGAATTTCATTAATCCTAATTATAATATATTAGATGCTTTTAATTTTTAGCGGAGGCGCAGCCTACGGATCAGGTATCTGAGTAACGGATCCTATACCTGATTCCCGCAATCTTTTCAATGAATTTTTATACACGCAAATTCATCATAAATGTCACATAGTAACTTATAAGAAACTTCATATTGTATAAATATACAATATGAAGTTTCTTTTTCTTTTGTTTAAGAGGGGGCAATAATTATGTTAAAAATATTAATGGAAACTGGAATATTATCAATACCTTTTATAATACTATTAATAATTTTCTTATATATATATGATAATGCATACAAAGAAAAGGACGCACAATAATGCGTCCTTTATTAAAATACTAAGTAAAAGAATAATACTTGAAAGTATTTTAGATATGAAATTTTATTTTTACACTTAAATTTTATCAAAAATTTTTTAAAAAGTCAAGTAAATATCTTCTTTACATTACCATATTAAATTTTTTCTCCTTTTTTATTTTTTCTAAAAAAAATTGTAACATATTTTTTTAAAGTTGTCAAATTAAACGATTTTTAATGCATTCCCGCATTGACAAAGCTAAAAAAATATGGTATAATAAACTAAAGAAAATAATAAAGAAGGTGAGATATTTGGCAATAGGAGCCGATGTACTTATTAGTAATGATAATAAAAAAGTAAATGATATGGATATTCTTATTGATAATAATTTAAAAAAAATAACTAAAGCATATGTTCTTAAAAAAGGACAATTATACTTATGGTGGGGCGGAAACACTGCAGTTGGTTTTGTAATATTTGAAAATGGTATATTTGATCACGTACCTGCTGGATTTGATTTAACTGTTTATGTAGAAGATAATAATAATGTAAATAATTTATCTGATAATTTCTTTACAGAATATGCTCTTTGGGTTCATGATTCAAATATTACTACTCCTTGGGAAGTTGTTGCATTAGATATAGATTCTCAATATTATGATTATTCCAATCAATTTGTATATAATTCAATTTATATACCTATTAACAGAATAATAAGTCCTAGTTTTCTTAAAATTATAGCTAGAGGAAATCTTTTAATTGGTGCAGGTTTTGTTGTTGAACATGCTGTTAGTCATCAAAATGTAATAACTCAATATAATGTTTCGCAAGAAGTACTTAATAATGAATTTATTGAATATACTATTGATATTACTTCTAATCCATATATTGACTATATAATAATTAAAACAAATTATGAAGGATCAGAAAATTTATCAATTGATACTTATGATCCAAATGTAATAAGTATAGAAGAAGAATTAGGATATAGTATTGAAACTCCAGTTTATAAAGTTGTTAGAGATAATTCAAATGGATTCATTACATATTCAAACATAGAAAATCCTATAGAAACATTATGTGTTAATGGATATTATGGAATAGAATTTTCTGGACATATAATAAATGCATCTGGATATATGGATGTAAGTAAAATATTAATTAATAAAATATCTGGGAAAAGTAATGTTTACTTTCAAGGACAAAATATTAATTTTGTTTCTCATAGTGGATATACAAGTATGGAAGGATTAATATTTAGTTCCTCTCGTAATCCTTATTCATTTAAAATAACTCAAACAATGAATAATAATGTAATAGATGAGAGAATAATTACAGTAAATACATCAACTAATTTACATGGATTAAATTATTATAACAATTATACTGAACTGTATTATGAATATAATTGGTTAGGTGGTGGTATTGAATCTAAGTCGGGTTATGCTAGTGCCCACCGTCGATCGGAGTCATTAGATTATATTAAAACTCAACAAGGTATGTGGGAATTAAGTTATGCTATTACACTTAACGAACCAAAATCTCTTCAGCAGATTAAAAGAATTGAAGTGATTGGCGGAACTGAAGAGCCTTTAAGAAAAGTATTAATAGTAAAGAATAATAATATAGAAGGAATTACATCTCTTTATATAAATAAAAATGAAGGAATTCTTATGTCAGACAAAGCAACTGCTGACGAGAAGAGAATTTGGGAAGAATTAATACTAGAACAACAAGATGATGTTTATGGAGTTATAGTTCGTTATGGTGATAATGACCAGTCTAGTAATTATGCTGTTTTATATTCTATAAGTCCTTTTAAAATTAAAAGACAATTAGATCCACCATATGATGAACAAAATGCATCTCAACGTATAGATCCGGATCATAATTTTACATTTTATACAATGGGTCTTAGTGGAGGTAATAAAACTACGAGTTTTGGTTCTCCTAAAGTTAATATTATATCTTCAACTTATGAAGATGATTTATATTTTTATCGTAAACTTGCATATTATGTATTAACCGGTACAAAGGAATACATAATAGAATAAATCAAAGTTCTCCACATAACAATTTTATTAAAAAATAAAAATTTGACAAGCATCAAATAATATGATATAATATAATTATAAGAAAAATAGTATAAAAGTATTTAATTCTTGTAAAGAATCAAGTCATATACAATTTTTAGCAAAATTTTAGGGCAAGTCCTTAAAACTTGCCCTAAACAATTTTTATATTACATTGTAAGGTAGTTCTTACCTTATTTCTTATCACATTTCTTATAAAATTCTTTTATTATTCCAAATTTTTTTTATTATTTTAAGGTTTCATAGGGTTATACTATTTTTCTGCCCTCATATCAAGTATAACTAAAATCATGTCTTTTTATACTTATCACAATTCTGGTGCTCTCAGTGCAAGTGATATTGCTTTATTAAACGGAAACGGCGGGAATGGCTGGGGAGAAATGTCTTTCTTCTGGATCTTCGCGCTTTTAATCTTAGCTAACGGTGGATTTGGCGGATGGGGTAATAATGGATTAGCTAATGCTATTGGTTATGAAAATTTAGCTACTTCAAATGAAGTTCAAAGAGGTTTTGATAATCAGAACTCTATGGCTAACCAAAGAGAAATTCTTGCAGCCGTTAATGATGCTTCCGCAAGAGGAATAGCAACTACAAATCAGGTTTATCATGATGTTGTTTCTTATGTAGGAGACAAATATTCAGAACTTGATAGAGATGTTCTTGGAGTAGGTTCTGCAGTTCAACAGGCAATTGCTAATCAGAATGAATGCTGCTGCAGCCAGAAGATGCTCATGAGTGAAATTGGAGCAGGTATTAATTCTAATATCGCACAGAGTAGATATGATGCTGCTATGAATACAGCAGCTATCAACGCTAATACAACGGCTCAGACTCAGAAGATTCTTGACGCTATTACTGGCAACAGAATGGCAGATATGCAGAATCAGATTAACGCACTTGAGCTTCAGAATCAGTTAGCTAGTGTTGTTAGATATCCTAACAATACATTTTATGCAGTTCCTTCACCTTGTTTTAATAGCGGGTGCGGATGCGGCAATATTTAATTAGACTTTAGCGTCAAATAGACGAGGTATATATGACAGTATGTCACTCGGGGGCGCCATCGGTCGGCGTCCCGAATTTTTATTTTAAGGAGGGTCTCAGAATGAGTAGATCAGCAATTTATGTTGCAAATGTTGCACCTCAAAACGTTTTAGAGGATGGTATAATAAATTTAGGTACTGTGATAAGAAGATTTGGATGTAACTTAAGCCTTGCGGGAACCGGTATACAGATCCAGGGCCCAGGATATTACGATATTGACTCTAGCATTACGGTTACACCAGCCGCCGCAGGTGTATTAACAATTCAAGTTATGAAAGATAGTGTACCAGTTCAAGGAGCTACTGCATCTTTTACTGTTGAAGCAGATAATGTTTATACACTACCAATTAGTGCTTTAGTTCGTGAAAGTTGTTCTTGCTGTGAAGGACTTAGTAATCTTACTTTTGTATTGCAAGACGTAGCCGCAGAAGTAAATAACATAGCTGTAATAGTAGAAAAAATTTAAGGAGAATTAAAATATGACAGTTGAAGAAATTTTTGGAAAAATAAATCAGCATATGATTGAAGGTTTAATGGTACATTCTCAAATGTCAGATTATTTTAACTTCTT